>Ga0056128_1001247_pt1 | contig 27664 bp, 16 predicted proteins | sample WorMetLIZISLAND2_FD_71113 | JGI IMG/M metagenome (GOLD analysis project Ga0056128, IMG submission 71113) | Marine gutless worms symbiont microbial communities from Max Planck institute for Marine Microbiology, Germany - Olavius geniculatus... ... | reverse complement strand
GCGCTGCATCCAAAAATTGCAAAAAATTCACTAAAAACCTCTTTTTGAGGGGTTCAAGGTCGTTCAAGGTCATCGATGTTAATAAATCCAAAAAGCCTGTCACCAGTGCTTGTTATGATAGCAGCATGTATACACCTATCTGCAACCGTTTTCACATTATTAGAGCCAATAACGGCAAAATGACGTCTTTTTAAGGGGGGTACCCCTCTTTGACGCCCTCGTTCGAAGGGAACCCCTGCACCCAGTGGCACGAAATTTTGTCACGATAAACTAGAGGCCTTGGGGCAGCCCACAGTGAAGATTTCGTGATTTTAGCTTGCACCGTTTTGATACAGTCCACGAGTGTGACAAACGGACGAACGGACGGACGGCCGGACGGACAGACGCCCAGACGATGGCAAAGACGCGCGAAGCATTCTGCTTTCGCGCGTAATAAAAGTCTGTGGATTGATTCAGGATGCAGGAGGACGGTCCGCCGTATCGGTCGGCAATGACGGTTCAGTTACAGCAGCAGGCTGGCGGTGCCAGTGGGTCAGCATCTCAGAAGTCGTCCGCGGCGTCGGTGACTGCAGCCTCACAGAGGGCCTCGATGCTGGCCGCAGCCAACCGCAGCCAGAATTACCTCGGCGCTTCACCACTTCCGCCGCCCACACCGCCAGGTAAAAACAGGGACTATTAGCTTCTCCAAATTCCCGCATGAATTCCCAGGAATTTGCGGAAATACAAGTCATTTTGTATTTTTGGAAGCATTTTTACCCAGGGGACAGTTCAAATTATCGTTTCAGTCGCATCATTACTGGAATCTGAAATTGAACTCGGCATAATTTTTACGCGCGACAGGATGTAAGCTTAATGCTTCGCGCGTCTTAGCTATCGTCTAAGCGTCTGTCTGTCTGTCTGTCCGTCTGTCACACACTTGAGCCCTGAAAACGGCGCAAGCTAAGATCACAAAATCTTCACTGTGAGCTGCCAAAGGACTCTATTTTTGTGACAAAATTTCTTGCCGTTGGAAGAAGGGGTTCAGCTCAAACGGGAGCGTGAAAAGAAGGAGGAGGTACCCCCTACAAAATTATTTTTGCCTCTTTTGGGCTCGTTTAGCGTGAAAATGGTTGCAGATAAATACATAGGCCCTACGATGCTCAGAAAAACAAACAGCTTTTTAGTGTTGACAACATCGATGACCTTAAATGATCTTGAACTCCCAAAATAAGGGGCAAGATCGAATATTTATTCGATAACCGTATAAATATCTGCTAGGCTATTGATCTGTTGATACGGCTGCCAGATAAATATCCCGTGCTTTTTATTTTTTTGCTTCAGTTTTTTGTTCGTTTTAGTTATCCTTATTTTTTGTTGATTTTTTGGGATTTCAGTCAGTTTCGTGATTTTACATTATACCAGGTAACTTTAAGTCTGTAATTCTATTTTGGTATCTGTCGTTTCATTTGTATTTGAAACGTTTTTTTTTTCTATTTTATGTGCTACATTAAACCAACAGCTTCTCCGTCAGTTTTGAAGTGTGAACACCGTATCGTATTTTGTCGTATCTTCAAGTCTTGCTACGGACAGGCTCGCTGGTGTCGTCGCCGATGGTGCGAGCACCTTCCAATGCGGCCATCCAGCGTGCCTCGTCGACAGCAGCAGCAGCAGCAGCAGCGAGTCGACTGTCACAGTCAAGTGGCATGATGAATGACACAACGGTGACACCCCGCTCATCACTACAGAGGACTTCGATGCTGGTCCAGCTTCAGCAACCGACCGCTAGCGGCGGATCCGTTGTACAACCGGTAAGTGATCTTACATCATCGTCATCATATAAAACGTTAAGTCCTTTCCCGAGCCTTAAGGCCCATGGAGCGGCGCTGATCTCCGTTTCGTTGGCCCTCAGCCAGACACCAGTTTTTACACTGCGAGACCACGGATACGAGGCCAGTGTATCGCGCGGTGTGCCTGTTTACATCCCAGCAGTGAAGCCGGTACCAAATTATACTGCTTGGTGACAGAGGCACATGTGTGTGAACAACTTGCCTAAGGTCGTTACCCGGCAGTGTCCCGGTGCGGAGTCGAACCTGCGCCCGAGTGACCTCAGGATTACAAGTCCGGCACGTTGCCGTTAGACTACCGAGCCACACCGTCATCATATATTCGTTTCAAAAACAAAAAAAAATCCCAGCTGTCGTTAAGATAGCCGACCGAACTGGTTGTCAGTGATCTTCAAGGTCATCCAAGGTCGATAATTTTCATTTTATTTAAAAGAGTTTATGCCACTTTCTTTTAGTGATTAATAGTAACCTTGGCCGTATGTATCTGGATCTCTCACCGTTTTCAAGATATGGCCAGTTTTTCTTTGAATTTTTACCTCCTCCATTCAATCTTCAATTTGATAGTGTTCCCATTGCACTAGATTGCTGAAATTTTGCATGACCCTGTTTAATACACATGGCTAATTACTCCTGTAAAAGTTTTCCCCTATAGCTTAAAGCTTAGCCACAATACATGTATCCGTGACAGACTGACGGACAGACAAACAACAACCATGCCAATAGCTCAACCGTTACTTAAGTACGATCGGCTAAAAATTGACAAGCTTACAGTGTCATGAATATGATTCGAAAACTGATAATAGCTGGCCTGTATACGCACGTTGCAATCTTAATTTATGCGACACAGTGAACCAGCGCAATCGTTGGTAAGACTACATATTTATTCGTTATTTTTCTCAAGCATTTGCTACGCGAATGTGCTGCGTTGTTACGATGTGTAGTGTTTCGATCTGTGTATTTAGACCTAAATTCGCTGTATTTCTTGACGTCTGTTTTGGCCAGCAAGACTTGTCAAAAAACGTTAAAAACGCCAACAAAACATTACTATTTGAATCTGTTGTAATTAGGCCTATCATATAGACTGAGCGAGTGAGTAAGTTTTCATTTGGCATATGGCGGATAGGTTAGATCGTTCGTTGGACGTGTTTGCAGGCGGTTCTTGAGGTGAACGCAGACGGCACGCCGGTCGTGACTCCAGTTCAACGCTCGTCACTGACCGTTCAGATACCACAGCAACCCACGGTCGCTATACACTGAACACACCCAGTTTATTGAACACACCTGCAATTGAAAGCTAAATTGCTGAATAGAAATATCTGTACTGCAAAATAATATAGGCCTATGAAAACACGTGCACAAATGTCAGAAATGTCAGAGTATTAGTTAGGCCTATATTCAAACTAGAAGGCGCTCGTAAGAGTGCATATCTCCGCCAAGTGAAGTAATTTAAACATTACAACAACAACAACAACAACAACAACTACTACTACTACTACTACTACTACTACATTGTGACCATGCGTCTGTCTGGCACCGTTATGGAGATATGGCGCCTCAAAGATAATGGGGTTACGACCTTGACCTTTCGGGGCCACGTGAAGTCATCGGTCACGTGACCATTCGACTCGCGGTGGTCGACTTCATATAAGTGGTCCATTGTAACCATGCGTCTATCTGGCACCGTTAGAGATATGGCGTCTCAAAGTACATGTACACAAACAGACACACGGAACGACGGACAGAACGATCTCTTCCAATGTTTCTACGTTCACTTGGCGGAGATAACAAACAACAACAACGATATTGCTAGTATGTCTAACGCAGGCCCTGCTACAAACTATTTGCTGGGTACCCGGCATTTTAACTGTTGTATCCTAGCTGGTAGTTATTAAGGGCATTTGACGAAAGAGCAGAAGCGCTTAGCACGAGTGTTAACTCTGTGAAATTTTCAGAAGTTCGAATGCATGCATACCCGCATTTGCATTTGCTCTCATTGCGGAAAGTTGGCTTTGCTCTAAGAGGGTGCTTTTATGTGCGACAAAACTTTGCATGCAACGAAACAGGGTTGGGCTACGTACCGTGCTTTTGTTAATTAATTCGGGTTTGGCAGCGCCATCGTACGAGACGCGGTTAGCGGTTAGTTAGGCTCGAGATTGGAGGTGTCTAAAACGTGTTTTTCTTCTTAATACAAGGGTAACTCGAGATAGATTCGCGGGTTACGTCCTGTTTCAAAAACCGGGCATTAGTTACTCCAAGTCGAGCAAGTTTGTGGTAGGTTTAAATGGTTTGAATGGTTGATTGTGTGTGCTTGTAGTCAGGGCAAAGCGTCACCACACTGCCAAATGGCGATACTTATGAAGGCAGCTACGCCAACGGAAAACGCAACGGTCGCGGAGTCTACCGGTAAGAGAAAACCATATTTTTAGCCGACCGTATTTAAGTAACCGTCGAGCTAATCTTTAGTTGTTGGATTAGTTTTTTGATAGTTATTAATAAGTAATGAGAATCAACGTATTATACTTAAATTTTATTTGCAATCTATATATCAGTGGAAAGAACATTTTCTACGAACACATATGGGTTTGTTGCGGATGTCCCGATATCCTGGGTCACCTCGGTCAAATACCTTGGTATTACACTTATGGGTGGCAGGTCCTTGGCTTTTAGTAGCAGCTGTGTCAAGCAATCTTTCTTTGCAGCATGTAATGGTATCTATGCACATGCAAAAGACCTGGATGAGGTGGTGCACCTTACGTTACAGGAAAGTTATTGCCTATTTATTTTAACCTATGCAGCAGTAGCAGTTAAATATACAGCTCGCCAGGAGCAAGATCTGAATGCTGCCTGGAACTCCGTTTATAGGAGAATTTTTGGTTTTAACAAATGGGAGTCTGTTAAAGCTTTTATTAAAGGCCTAGGCAGGTTAGATTTGCACCATGTTTTTATGTTAAAACGTGTGAACTTTTATCTTTGTTTATGAATTAGTGGCCTTACCGTTTTGCATAATGTGTTATGGTCCAGCTTACGTTTGAACTGCTCCGAACATATTTCGTTGGTTCAGTTTTTCCCAAGTAGTGCAGAAGCAGACATTGGGTGAGGTGGTAAAATGGCCGGTCATTAAATGGCCAGTTTTGCCAACAATACTAATACCAAAAATTATTAAAATTGGTAAACCCTTCTTCGAGTGACAGTCGTTAATGTTCGAGATGTTTTTTCGGACACGGTGTAGATTTGTAACTGGCGCCGTTTACGACGGAGAATGGCTGGATAACATGAAGCATGGACAAGGCACATATCTCTACACTGACGGATCCAGATACGAAGATGAGTTCGGCTTTCGACTATGTCTTTAGAACGATAGACCTTATGGTCTAAAACAAAAAGCCGTTAAATTTCGCAACTCGAAATTTCAGATATGATTGATAAAATCTCTTATAAATGACCACAAAAAGGACTTCATTTTTTGACGAAAAAATGACGAAATGACGAAAACTGGCAGTCGTGGTGAAAATATTGATTTTTGACGAAATTTGACTAGTCTCAGAAGAATTTTGCCGACTAGTTTGATTCCGTTGTGGGATATACAGTTGGTGGCTTACGTTGGCGGACCAGTGGCTGTGTATATAAGTGTTATATGTGCGACAAAACAAAACCTCGCATGCCACAAAGCAGGGCAGGGTTACGCACAGTGCAACTGTCAATCAACTCGGGTTTGGCAGCGCCATCGCACGAGAGACGCCACTGTTTCTCGTGCGATGACGCTGCCAAACCCGAACTGATTGTCTGTCTGTGAGTGGCGGATAAACTGCAACTAGTGCTCAACGCCGCTGCCCGAATAATCAGCGACACGAGGAAGTTTGATCGTGGTTTGTCGACACTCCTGCGTGACAAACTGCACTGGCTGGGTGTGCCTGAGAGGGTCACCCCTCAAGCTCGGCCTCACGACGTACTGTTGTTTGCACGGACAAGCTCCTCGGTACCTTGCCGAGCACATCACCCCAGCCATTAAAGTTGCATCGCGACAGCGACTACGTTCTGCCAACTGACAACGGCTCATTGTACAGCACTGTCTGGTCAGGAACTGCTGCCAGATAAACTCAGATATCACCGGCGTGTGATGTTGACAGTTTCAAACGGTTCTTTAGAACAATAATTGTTTTCAGTTTTCACTAGAGTGGGTAGCAATTTAAAGGCTAAAGGTATTGTATAGCTCGTTATCAAAAATCCATTAGAAAGCTACGGAGCGTCGCCTGCCGTATGGGATCGCACAGTGTTACCTGCCATCCGACACAGGTGAACGCGCCCCGTTTTAACCCCAGCCAGATATAGGCTGGAACTCGATTTATCTACCTCGAAGGGATGGAAGGCTGAGTTGACCTAGGCGGCTGGTTACATACCTACGGTAGATGGTTTACCTGCCCGCAGGCAGTCACCCATCCAAGTACTAACCCGGACCGGCGTAGGTTAACTTCGTTGATTAGATACAACGCGTTACCGCTACGCCACGCCACCAATCCAGGTTAATTTAAACGTCATGCGCTATATAAATGCGCTTTTTACTTACGTTTTTTACTTACTTACAGGTGGTTGGGAGCAGGACAAGCGTACGGGTTACGGCCGGTACTATTACTACAACGGCGACATCTACGACGGGCCGTGGCAGAACCACGTGCGACACGGCCACGGCACATACACCTACGGAGACTCGGGGGCACAGTGGTCTGGGACGTGGAACAATGGAATACGCGTCGTACAAAGCTCCACCCACAACGAAGATTTCGTGTGTATTTAACTATTTATTACAGTAACGTTTTGGTAGGGAAGGGGCAAGGGAGTGAGTGAGGGAGTGAGTGAGTAAATTCCTAACGGCACATCAGCACAAAATAGGCCATTCGGTGCCTCAAGTGGTTAAAATTATTTTAAAACAGTTAATGTGTGTATTAAAAGCAAAGTTAAAATAGAAGGGGCACGGGACAACCAGTTTGATAGGACTACGTTATGTGAGATGACGTAGCCTGATATTGAGCAGGCATAACTAATTAGCGCACGCAGCAACTCGGCAACGACTCTCTATGATTCATTCGCTGCCGTCTGATTTTAGCGAGAGCATCTCGCCTGATTTGCTGTTAATACAAGGGTTTCCCGGACTTTATATTTCTATAAGTGACTTTATATTTCTACGAGTGTGTTTTTGTCTCGATTCCCCAAATATTCTATAGCCCGTTACCTAAGCTAAATTCCCCACCAAACATCACTAATAAGTTTACCATTACTCAATTTTAGCTTGTTTGAAAAATGTCTTCGTGTTGGAAAGCTTTTTTTATTTTCCAAAAATACGAAATCTGGCGCTAAGACGGAGGGGGTTATGTGTGGCTCGATAGTCTAACGGTAACGTGCCGGACTTGTAATCCTGAGGTCACTCGGGAGCGCAGGTTCGACTCCGCACCGATACACTGCCGGGTAACGACCTTAGGCAACTTGTTCACACACATGTGCCTCTGTTCACCAAGCAGTATAACTTGGTACCGGTCAATGGGCGGTGATGCCCCGAGGCTGGGAAGGTAACCGTAGGTCTGGCGTCGCACTGGCCATGCGTCACGGACTCGAGTGGTCTATCCACTTACGGGCTCAACGGTTAACGTATGGGAAATGAGCACCCTGCCTATGCTCCTGATGGGGCACGGCCAGGTTTGCCTTTTTGACGGACGGGGTTGAATTTGGAGGACCTGAAAATGACTGACCGCGAAAAGCGGGTCTTGCAAATTCCAGGGCTGCGAATTGGTCGGTCATTTTTATGATCCTGCGTTTATAGGTGTAGCATTTTTAGTCGCAAGGGAGAGGGAAGCAAAAATTCCAAATTTTGCGGTAATTGCATGGTGGGCAAAATTGAAATTTTCATCTGTCTCTGGGGAAATTGCAACTTTCTTTCTTGCTTATTGTTTTAACCCGCGAAGCCGCTGGACATAGGCTAAGCGTGCTTCTTAATTCAGCGACCCGTTTTTGGGCAAAATCGCTTTAGGTACACGTTTTTCCGTAGCGTGGTCTGTCGTCTGTCACCTCTCTCGTCTGTCTGTCACGTTTGTGCACCTCACTTAAACTGTTCGACGGAATTAGATGCTATTTGACAGGTATTGCAAAGTACTGTGTTATGTAACCTCCTCAATTTCTAATAGGGTGTTTACACGATCCAGCAAACGTCCAGCATTAGCACGTGTATTTTTAATACATTTGCTGGAAGTTTGCTGGACGTTTGCTGGACGTTTGCTGGATCATGTAAACACCCTATGAAGGAGCGCAAAGAACGGCGTAACTAAACTGAGCTGACAGGGTTGAATGTTTGAAAAACTGACCAATGGGCAAGCTTACTGATCATTGGCTGACACGTACTTGAGCACAGTCAGCCACGTGATTCACCGACGCCGTTAGACGGTGCCTACTGTAATGCATTACTGCTTGTCCATTGGTCAGTTCGTCAATAACTAAACCATGTCAGTTCAGTTTAGTTACCTTGCTCTGTACGCGCCTTAATACCCCGTTTACACGATGAAGCAAACATGAAGCAAACTTAGAGCTCACGTCGTGCACGTGTATTTTGAATACGTTTGCTTCATGTATGCTTCTTGTATGCTTCCTCGTGTAAACGAGGTATAATACATATGTGTCGAATAGAGGTAACATTAAATACCGATGTTTTTTACAGCTGAACGGAACTCCGCCAGTCGACCCAACGCTGGGCGTCAACAACGAACCTTCTTGGCGAACATCTGCCGCCGGTATGTACGAATGGGCGAAGCCGTTTTTTGCAAAGACGAGTCTAAGACGAAAGTCTTTGACCAAAGTCCGACAAAATTTGCTGGAAATTTGCCAACTTTGGTCTAAAAGTTTGGTTTTATACTCCAGTTTTAGTGAAATTTGACCTCACCCAATGTCCAATTCCATGCGTGTATATTTGGCAGCATCTCTTACGTAATTAGACTTACAGCCATTGTGTCAGCGTGCAATCAGCGATATGCTGCGAGCTTCTAGAGATTGTTTTAATAAGAAGCGCTTTCGTTGTATTGTTCTGCACAGATGTGGGGTTGTCTTATGTTATTATTACACGTTACAATAACGACTACGATTACCAAGGCTTTTTATTGAAACTAATGAGCCGCTGTGGGAGTTATTTTTTTTGGGGGGGAGGAGAACTAAACCTCTAAATAGTGTAAGTTTAGTGGTGACCGCCTGGTCTCGATGAGCGAAGTTATTCTACTTGGATTGGTGGCTGGTTGCTGACAGCTAAACGATTTTTGTAGCTTCGATATGGGTTTCGTGAAGAGCTATAGACACCGTTTTTACTCGCGACAGCTGAAACTGCTGTAGCACGTGTTAGCCATCGCAATTCTGTCCGTCCGTCCGTCCGTCCGTCTATCTCTCACACGGGTGGATCAGTCAAAAACGGTGCAAGCTGCGAACATCATCATCATCATCGTCAGAAACTGTTATAGGCTGTCGCGCGTTTCGTGAGAATTAGCTCAGATTTCTTGTATGTCGTTGTATCGTTTTTCGTTGTAGCGGCAGCGGAAGACGCGTTGGCGGGGGGTGGACGAGTGTCTCAGCGATCTTCACAGTTGTCCAACGGACACGCGTCGTCAGTTCTTAGCAACGGCAACGTCACCGCTCAGCGTACTTCCAACTTGCAGGCCTCGCCGCGCGTCACCATCCCAGACGGTATACAGAACAAGTCGTTGAGTGGCTTTGAATGGACTCATAGATTGAAACGATAACTTTATAAGTTACGTAAATTCATCGAAAAACAACCTTTTTAATTGGATAATCGGCAACCGGTGCTGCCTTCTTCGGAATGACTGTCCGCCAAGTGTCGCTGCGGCGGACAGTAAGTAATCATCGACGTGTGAAAGTTGATAGGACCCCTCGTCTTAGCTCATCGACTTGTCTTGTTCTGTTCTAATGGGTATCGCTTTCCTGATCCACCAGTCCATCCTATTGCTTTCTCTGTCAGCCGCAGCGACACCTGGTGGACAGTCGTTCCGAAGAAGGCAGCAGCGGTTGCCGAAACGTCAACAATTATCCAATTAAAAAGATTGTTTTTCGATGAATTTACGTAACTTATTAACTCGTTGAGTGGCGTGGTAATGTAACGATTAGGACGTTTCACTTGCGATCGCGAGTTTGTGGATTTGACTTCCGGTCGGGTCGCTATCAAGTGGCTATTACTTGAATGGGTGTCTGTCTTTGGACAGATAAACCATGTCGGTATTATAACCAACACCAAGGTCACCTCAGCCTTCCATCTCTCTGGGATGAGTAAATCGAGTACTGGTCTGCCTGGCTGGGGTTAAGGCGGGGCGCATTCACCTGTATCGTGTGGCACGTAACACTGTGCGATCCCACATTTCAGGGCAGGTGACGCTCCGTAGCTCTCAGATGGGTTTCCCATGAAGAGCTATAGCATTTAGCCATTTGATCATTCAACTCCCGCAGTGAAAATCATAACGATAGGCTTCCAGCGGCGTTGTCTGTTAAGAAGGACATGTCTTCGGTAAATTTTGGTTTAAAATAGGCTGAGAATTTCCGAATTTAAAAATTTGGGGGGGGGGGACAAAATTGAATTTGTTTAGCGTGGATATGTTCTCTGCCTGGAACCTACAATTTTCTCTTCCCAGTTATTTTAACCACTACTCTGCCGCTTAGAGTGGAGGATCAAACTTGATTCGAGTATTGAAGATGGCATGAGCGAGTGGTTATCGAGTGGGTTTATATACAGCGAAGTTGAGCGAACGTAGGAGTAGAGGTCGCTGCTTCCGACTGTGACTGTCGCTGACAAGTGACACAAGAAGCTTGGCTTCCGCTCAGAAAACCGGGCATAACTTGCATTTCTTATTCTCGTTTTATCATAATGCTGCAGCTCTTTAGAATTTAGCTGTTAATTCGGTGATTATTATGGTAATTACGCTTGGTCATATATCACGTCGTTTGTAAGATTAGGCGATTTACTGGTTGCAAATCGCCAATTTTCTCTAGGCTTACCCCTCATTTAACGCCCTCAGTCGGGCAGACTTTTTTTTTCAATTTCTGGAAGAAACTTTACGGATCCTGAAACTAGAGTCTTTCTCGCGGAGCCAACCATGTAGATTTCATCATCTTAGCTTGGATCGTTTTGATAGAGCATTAGAGTGTGACAGACAGATAGAAAAACACACCTAAGCCATAGCAAAAAATAACACAGGTGCATAAGCCAAAATTCCATTACGCCGACTTGCACCGAGGGGAAGTTTCGGTGAAAGTCGCGACAAAAGTTCGCGAACCTTGTCGCAAAGTTGGCGTAGTGCAATTTGGGCTATGGCAAGCTATGCAGACGGCGTGCAAAAATGATGCTCTACTTGTGCAGATCCTGTGTTGGATGTGGGTCCGGGCAACGGACAGAACGGTCAGAACGGCCAGATGAAGTCATCGCTGCGTCGACCGTCGGCGGCTGCCCAGAACGATGGCGATGACCAACCCTTCTGATAAAGAATATTTCATCCGCCGATCACACATAGTGACTCGGTGCATGCAGCCGATAACGACGAATTAATAGCGAAATCAGCAGCAGCTTTCTGTCTTCAGGGCCCCGTAGCGTTGTGACTCGAGGGGGGGGGGGTAGGAGACATCTCCCCTAAATATTAGTGGCTGTAGGAAACTTATCGGAAAGTCTTCTTGTCGACACATTTGCGTTCGAAAATTCACAATTTGGAGCTGAAAACCAACAACGTTGGGGAAATTTAAAGGTGAAATTAAAATTTTGAGTACTTTGTCAGAAATTCAAAGCGCCTGTCGAAAAATTACAAGTTTTCCTGTTCCGCCTCCTTTTTAAACCCACGACGCCGCTGACAGGGCTGAATTTTTAAACCTGTTCGGTAAAAAATGTAGAGCCCTCGCATTTATTTTCTGATATTATTGTACGAAGACTAAACTCGGGCCTATCTTGAATTCATCGTTGTAACTGTACTCAGTTTTGCCGCTTACATCTGATTTTAATACGGTTTCTTAAATAGTGTTCGGATGCGTACGGAGCGACAGAAATAAAAAAAATAAAATGAAACGAAAACCGGAAACGCGGATTTCATATTTTTTCGTTTCGTTTCTGTCGTTCTGCACCAAGGGAAATTTTAAATGACGCAACACGCCATGCACACGTCAGAAAAAGTCACAATGTTGTTCAACATTGTACGGTTTGTGATCACTGGCGGCAGGTGCCCCCCCCGACACTTTAGAGATTTATTTAAAATAATGTCAAAATGCACCAAAAGACGTTGTTGTCACACAGGAAATCCAAAAAATTTTCCGAGACCCCTTTTTCGTGGGAAGGAGATACCCCTCCCCATACCTCACCCATCATGTGCCCCCATTACAACTAAACGCCGCTGTCTGTGGCGACCCATTTTTGAGAAAGCCGGGCCAAACGTTTTAAACATATTTAAATTCGTCTGCTTGTCTTTTGTGTCGGCCAGCTGATGTAACAAATAATGAACTTATTGGAAAAGTAAGCATGAAGAATAAGCAATCATCTTTGTTAACTATCTAGGCAAACATCGCAAACAACGATAACCACCGTATTGTTCAGTAATGTAGGTCGACTGACAATAATTATTATAGTACACACGCATGTCGCATAAATATATTTAGGCTTAATTATTATACATTTATTTATACATTCACATACGTTTATTTATTGTCACTTAACAACGGTAGGACAGAGCGCAGGACTAAAATCAGTATGCAATGGCGAACCCAAAAGTTTTTGCGCGGCGTAGGGGTACAATTTCCGTCAAAAATGGGCGATCTTGGATCTCTGTCCGTGAAAATTTGGGATTGCGTCGCATTTTTTGCGTTTCTGCGTAAAAGAGTTATTTTCGATATGTGGAATTTTAAACAGTGTGATGTAAACGGTATCAAACCTCACATTAAGCGTCTGTGTGGCGTCTTTTTCAACTGGCGAATGGATGCAGGTCTAATATACACTGTGTCCCAAAAAAGTCCCACTTTGTCACGGTTCATAACTTCGCTGAAAATTAACCGATTTTCGGAATTTTGTAACCGGCGTATTTCCTGGACAATTAGCAATAAGGTGGTTATTAAATATCCCACCACACATTAACTGTGTCGCTACACTACCGCGTGAAACAATTTTTTTAAATCACTAAAATCACTATAATACATGCGGAAAAGTATATTATGAAAATGTTTTTACCAAATTTTTATGCAAAAATCAAATTATGTTTAATTTTTTGATACATTTCTAATGTTTGTGAATAAAAGCGGGCCATAGGCGGATCCAGGAGTTGAAGTTGGGGGCCGAAGGCGCGAGCGGAGTCGAGGCGCCAAAGGCGCCAAGGAGGGTGGGGCGAGGGGATGATGATGATGAAGGACGAATCAACTTTAGCGTGGCGTTAAGTTCTAAGACTACAAGGACACGTAACAATAAGCTTAAACAGTGAAGTCACGTAATAGTAGTCAGCGCAATGAGACGTTCTTAGTCATGTGTTCCTTAATACATAAGGGGAGGGGGTGTTCTTTTCCCCATAGGGGGGGAGGTCTGGGAAGGGGCAGTGCCCCCTTCTCAGAATTTTTTTTGAGATTTGTGGGTCAAAATGGCGTATTTTCGTGCACTCTTTGTGCTAAATTTCGTTTTGTTTCTATGACCAAAACAGTATAGAAATAAACCAGAAATACAAGGAGTGCCATGGAGATTGACTTGCATGCGATAAAAAGTGTTACTTAGGGGTGTCTATCCCTTTAAGTCCTTGGAGCAAGTTCTCCCCCTTAACTCAAGGTGAGGCGCCGCAGGCGTCGACGTGGTGGGAAATGGAAAACAGTATCCCCCTCCCTAGCTGACTAGAAGTTTGGGGAAGCGTCGTGAGCTCCCCCAGCGGGGTCCGGGGCATAGCCCCGGCGATAGACAAATTTGGTGCATTCTGAGCATCACAGAACACTTCTGCTCGCAAGATATCATAAATATATCAGAAATGCAGAACAATAATAATATTCAACTTCCCTCTTAATTTTCCCAAAAAACTCCCCTCTATTTTTTTCTTAGAGCATTTGAATGGTGTAGACGCCTCTGGCGTTATTGATTGTTTATTGTTGCTGACTTTTACGTAGACGTAGCCAAAAATTGGAGTCAAAAGAGGCGAACTAGCCCCAAGGGCCAAAAATTGAGGCCGCCAAGTCCAAAGGTGAACTTTTTGGGTATAGGGGCTGTTCGCCGGGTCCCCGGTAATTCCTAGACTGCATCTGATGGAATATCGGTTGCGACAACTGCGCGGGAATATTGACAAAAAACGACTTTTATTCTTCCCATTTTTTACTTTTCTTTTCTTAACATTCCTCTATGTTCTTAACGTTTTCTATTTTTTAACAAAAAAAAACCTGCAGTAAAATTATATCAAAAACTTCGAGAAGCACTTTTGAAACCAGAGAAACGAATCAATAGGTCATAGTAATGGTAGTTAACTTAGTCTAAATATTGAAAACAGCTTTTTTATCTAGCACATTTTGGTTAATTAAATGCTATGATCTTATGACCACAGTTAAACTAAAACTAAACAAAAATTAAACTGCATCGATAGCATCAGGCATTAGGTGAGAGGTTGAACAAATTATGGCCAACTTTTTTATTCATCGCTTATTACTTTTTTTTTATTTCTGCCACGTTTTTTACGTTTTTAACGTTTTTGTATTCTTTGGAAGGTTTCTTCATCTATGCGCGGGAAGAAGATGCGTTGCGTAGGCGGATGTATTTTCTGACTGATCAAAGAGGTAACGACGGAGATCGGTTGATGCAACAAGCACGCGGCGCGTGTTTCTCAAGACATTGAAGCTGGCTGGTTGCCAGTGGCGTGGACAGGGGGGAAAAGGCCAGGGGCCCCAGCCCCCAATCCTCCGGACAAAACATAAGTATAAAGCTGAAATGCACCAAATTTAATTTCGGCTGGGGTTCCCCAGACCAACTAGCTGGATTGTAGGAGGTCCTACTTCCAAGAAAAGAAAGTGAAGGGGCAAAAGGGGAAGAAAAGGGAGGGAAAACAAAAAGAAAAAAAGAAGGGGGGAGGGAAAAGAAGCCCCGCAATTGAAATTTTTGGATCCGCCACTGCGGGCTGCTAGCATGACGCTAGTCAAAGTCGACGTCACTCCACACTTTGACGTCAGTCGTCAACAGTAGGCCTACTCACTCGTCGACGTCTTAACTCATCTTACAACAACACGCGAAAGAGCGAACTTCCGGATTCCGCGGGCGTTGGCGCTTCGACTCTGGGCGATATCTTATACCCCGTTTACACGATGAAGCTGCATAACTCGACGACCTGGCTCTAGTTAGCTGGACAAACCAGCTTGATGTTTGCTCGATGTTTGCTTGATCGTGCAAACAGGGTATTAACTGCCATAGTCCGTACTGACGATGTGCGATAGTAGATTAATCTAAATTTCCAGCTTTTCTACTAGTTTTAGATATGACAATAAATAATAGCAAGCAGAAAGCAGTAAAATAGTATAAATGGCGAGTTACAACAGCCTGGCAGAGAAGGGAGCAAGAAACGGCACTTGTTTCGATTTTTGTTTGACGAGAAATTGTCTTCTTGTCAAAAATCTTCATTTCGAAAATACAAAAGTGGCAGCTAAAATTTTTTTCATTTTGAAGAAACTAAGGGACAAAATTGAAGTTTCAATGCAAACTAAAAAAATTTTTAGCAGTCATAATTTTTCTCTGTCGGAAATTTGCAACTGTCGAAAAATTGCAAGTGTTATTGACAAGAGTAAGTAACAATATGTAAGACATGTTACATAAAAACAAAGTACAGTGTTATAATTTATACGAGCGTAAGTCATGTAACAACGCAGTGACGCTAACTGTATGTGCTTAAAACCAACAAGATGTCGACGCGCCGAGTGCCGACATATATGCGGCCGTTTTTTTGTTGCCGGGGGTCTCGAGCGCCGACAGTAAACTACACGTGAGCGTGATAATAAGTGGACTTAGTCTGCAGTCGGCGCTGGAGCCGCCCAACGCTCCTGAGCCGGCGCGTGCGTGATCCGTGAGCTCGTATGCTATAAATCATTTCTTGAGGTGTTGACCTTGATTGTTGACCTTTCAACTTAATATTAGCACACCGCTTTTGTTTCTGTCTTGGTGACCTTCACAACACATTTGGTTTTCAACTTTTTAAAACAATTATTTTGATTTTCAAGCAGCAAGCGAAGAATTATGTCAAAATGTCCTGGATTTGGAACAAACAGCTTAACACAATATTGCCCAGAAGTAGCTGTACGTCATATTAAGCTTAGCCTATGCAAGCAAGATTCAGTTTAGCCGGTCAACGCATCTGTAGGTTGTCAATTACTCTACAAATCAAGCGACTAAACCCGGCAAACATCCATCATCTGGAGAAAACGCGCGCTGTTACTTTTTATAGCGACGTGCGTGTTCTCGGTTCGGCAAAAATAACTCGCTACGATAAGTGGGTGCCGCATAGCTTAAGCTCACAACATTGCCACATACGAATCTGTGGAATAACTTAGTCGTCGACGACGTCCCATATGATGCTGTTTAACAATGAAACGATTTTTGTTAATACTTGAGGAGCAATTACATTATCATGTAGCAAAAATAAGTTAGTAAACTCGGTCAAAAATCGAGCTAAATAATTCAAATAAACCTATAAAACATGACGCACAAATCTGTTAACCACTGGTGCGTGCTTTATATAAGCTACACAGCAAAAACCTATAATTTATCTCCTTTTCGTTCAACGGCTTGGTAAGTAAAAGGTTAAAGGTGGTGTTATAGCTGTTAATGGAAGCCATTTCAGAGTACGGAGCGTCACCTGCCGTAAGGGATCACACATCACACTGTGTTACCTGCCACTCGACACAGGTGAACGCGCCCTGCCTTAACCCCAGCCAGATAGGCCGGTACTCCATTTATCTAACCCGGAGGGATGAAAGGCTGAGTTGACCTAGGCGGCTGGTTACATACCGAGATGGTTTACCTGCCTGCAGGCAGTCATCCATCCAAGTACTAATTGAGCCCGGCGTAGGTTAACTTCGTTGATCAGACACAACGCATTACCACTACGCCACGCCACCAAGTTGCGGCAGTTAGGGCTATTAACGGTTGCAGCTGCTGCTTTAGCGACGTCGCGACGTGTTGGCTGACTCCGGCCGCTGCAGATGAAGAGACGCGATTCTGTATAAACTACAGATGAAAAGCACAGAGTGATGAAAAAGTGAGGACATATCACGTGAAAATCTTTAATGCAATAAAGTTAATGGGGTCTGAAATTTTTCCAGAAACAAGAATTTTAGATTAGAATGACATCATCGCTATTAGACGACAGAATACTCCTGGACGTTTCCCATAAACTGTGCTTTTAGACTGATGGTATTGTCACAATACAGTCGTTATTGTGTTGAATTTGTGGAGTTTTGTTCTTTACTGCATGCGACAAATTTAGAACTTACAACTTTATTTCAGTTTTATCTTACATGTAGAAAATAGAGAAAACATTTGCTAAATATTTTTTCCAAAAGATTTTTTGACTGTTTTGCACGTAACCACGGCTATAACGAAATTACGAAACGCTGGAGAAATGTTGCGACTATCGTATACGCCAAAACCGCGCGCACGCAGTAGTCTAGTTGAAGGCTACACTCTTTCTCCTGTGCACTTTACGACGTATTTTGCTGGACATTGGCCTTCCGTGCGTCGGTTTAGGCTGAGCTGGGAGGGAGTCTTCACGGAAGGAAGGAAGGAAGGAAGGAAGAATATAGATTACCGCGTATAGGTCGGTCAGCGCGGTGAATAATACATTGAACGGTGTTGGGGTGAGGTCTGCCGGCGTGCGTCTGTCTGTTTGAACGAGAGATAACTCTCTCATTATTTATTGAATGACATCTGCAGCACGTGTGGCACCAGAGGGCGCAGCTCAATAGACGCACAACATGCACGACGAGCTGTAGAGCTCAGCTATCTATTCTACCAGTGGACCCTATAGACCGGCGTTTCTATGTACATGTACGTCGTGATACTGTGGGAACGAAATAACTTAACGGCGAATATGATGCCTGCTTTAAACTAAGCGCAGGGTCAAAACATTCTAATATTTAAAAACATTAATGTTTTAAAATGTTTTCGAAGTTTTAGTCTACAAAGAATAGGGCATATTTTAACACCTATATGGAAACATCCTGTACACCAATCTTCGCGTCACATCGACACATTTTACGCGCGAGAGCTAGCTCGCTATAGCGCGTATTAGCTGTGGTAATTCTGTGCGTCCGTCCGTCTGTCTGTCCGTCGATCCTGGTGTCACGACCCGGTACCGTTCCAATCCCAGGTGAGATAAAAACTTCGGGTTTTCACCATATGATAGCTTAGTGTCTCTATAGTATTTCGTGACAAAATTTCATCCCGCCGGGTGAAGAGGGTCACCCCGAATGAGGGGGAGAAAGATGGGCATGCGCAAGCCTGACTAGTACACGTACCCGTCGTAAGTCTAACTTTATTCGCAAGATGGCGCCAAGCAACTAAGTCGTTATGCGATCGAGATTGAAGATCGGTATTTGTGTATTAACTTAGCGTGAACACCCCAATTTTAGCCAAATTACTGAATGGATTTAAAAACTGTTTGGACCGCTAGAATCTTTATCCAACAGGCTTTACATCGGTACCGCGGATTCGCATATCTATAGACTTAGTGGAAAATGTGAATTTTGACTAAGTATAGGTCGAAAAGGGGTGTGGCTCCCGTACACGACGTCGGACGAATATCGCACATTTTGTCAAAGTACGCGAATTAGAACGAACGGCGAGAAATACTAAATATCGCATTTATTAGTGCGATATATAGGAAATTTGGTGATAACGGTTTTTATGGAAACGTAATGAAAAATATGACATCGATCATCGGCGATCGATTAGACCTACGGGGCACCTTTACGTAATTGGGGACTCATAGAAAAGTGGATAAGAAAAGGTTATGGCTCCTTTTTGGCTACATCTTAATAACTACCACTCCGATTACTACGATGTTGACGGCTACTAAAAAAAGAAAGGACTGAGTATTTTAGGAATAGGTGTTAGAATTTATATAATGGAACCCTGTCTTAGCGGTAACCTAAGGAAAGATGCCGTTGAATGACGTGTTTTTTGGCGAAATTTGGCTATATTATTATAACAAGCAATAGTGACATGCTTGCTAATGGTATCAGCATCCATAACCTTGCATGACCTTGAACCTAAAAAATGGACGATTTAGTGATTTTGTGCAATTTTTGGCTGCAGAAGAGTGAAGTCCGACGAAATGGATGGAGATGAACCGATGTTAGCTGCGAACAGAAACTGTCATAAGCTCTCGCGAATCTCATGAGCATTAGCTCAGATTTCTTGTTTTTTTTTGTTTTTGTTGCTGGGTAAATGACGTGACGTCAGAACTCAAAAACTGCGGCTAAAATGAAGAATTAAATCTGATTTATGTTATGAATTGCACAACAAATAATAATCCATAAAACTGTACTTTTAAGGTTTTTTAGACCTAGATTTTTTGAACCAGTATTTCAAGACTACCTTGGTGATAAATATGGAACGGTTTATTGAAGTACTTGTATCCTTCATTTTGCATGATCGTAATTAAACAATGCGCCTGAAATATCTGTGTATCTCAGCTATCAGTCGGCTGATCTTGGTAGTGACTGACTGTTATTAGCCGACCGTACTTAAGTAAAAGTCGATCTTTGGTACGGTTGTCGTCCGTTCGTCTGTCTGTCAGTCTGTCCGTAACGGATGTATTGTGACTAAGCGTTAGGTCGTATAGGGAAAAACTTTTTATAGTAATAACTAGCCGTGTGTTTTAAACCTCGGCATGCATCATTTCAGCAATGTAGTGCAGGGAAAACATTTTTGAATTCGCGGTTAAATAGAGGATAGGAACAAAAATGTGTTTTTTCAACAAAAAACTAGTCATATCTCGGAAACGGTAAGAGATACGGCCAAGGTTACTGTTAATTACTAATAAGAAGTAGCATACGCCATTTCAGATAAAATGAAAATTATCGACCTCGGATGACTTTGAAGGTCACTGACAACCAGTACGATCGGTTATCCTAGCGACAGCTGGGCTTCTTATATATTCTTTTTGTAACAGCGCACACTTCTCTGCTTCACATTTCACCCAGGTCATCATTCGGGCATCAACACGTGATGCCCCGTGACGTCACACTGGTTCTCTTCAACGTTTAGCGTCAGCACCAACTGCTTGCGGCTAAACAGATGAGAGAGAAAGAAGAAAAAAGGTGCGATCCAGGTGAAAGGAAAAATAATCGTTGTCCGGTTTTATGACGAAAACAAATCTGCTGCACTCTAAACTTGGCAATGGACGCTGTATCATTGTTTCTTATTTCTTACTGCATAAATTATTGTAACTACTTCGATAGCCTTCCTAAACTTAATATGATAGCACATACGAGTAATTACGAACACTGTAGACAAAAGTAATAGACTAATAGTTAAAACGTGCAGTATAATTTATTTGATGTCATGTGCTCTGCATGTATATCGAGTCGCTTTGTACAACCAAATTTATATGAACTAGAGAACTATGTCGATTTAGTGCCGACATACTGTGCGTCTGTGTTCCTCTGACCTTCGACAATTTGAACTGCAAATCAGCATACCGCTTACACTTGATTCCGCGCAAAACATTAAAACCTATTTCGGATTTTCTATGTTTTTTTGCATTTGAGTTAAAAGGCTAAAAGCCAGTATGCTATGTAATGGACAGAGAGACAGGCAGAAGGAGGGACGAACGGACAAGGCACGCATTGCGGCCCATGAGGACGTAATACGCGATTAAATTTGTACAAATAAGTTTGTAGATTTGTAATAAAGTTGTACGCAAAATCAAGCGGCGCTGTGTGGCAGTCGACTTTAGCAGCTATTAGTCATCGTAAGTCGATGGTTTTCTCAATGATTTTCTCAAGCGTCTTTGTCTTAACTGCGCCTGCAGTGCCATGAAGGCAACTCTCCGTGCAGGCGCTCACAAGGGTCAGACTCCACTAGTCTGATTACTTGTAGATTAGTTGGGCAATAAATCGCACTGTAAGCGGTACTAGCCTATAACATAATTGTTGTCTCAACATTTTGTAAATTTGTTGCAAGTCTTCGACTTTTATGGGGTTTGTTCTACAATTTCTCGCAGGGGCATCGTGACAGCTATACCCGGGTGGGGCACCCTAAATTTTTGGATGTCAAAAAATTGTCCGATAACATTCTTCTTGTCGGAAATGCTCGTCCAAAATGCAAAATATGCAGCTAAAATCCAACATTTTAGAGAACGAAAATTTTAGCCGCAAAATTGAAATATCGAGCACTTATAAGCAATCTCTTTTTTAACTCACAACGTCGCCGAAGACAAGTGGTGTTCATGGATTTCCCTGTAGACTTTCAACTTGCGTATATCTCCCCCAAGTGAACGTAGTAAAAATTAGAGGAGATTAAGAGATTAGTCGTTCTGTCCGTCGTTCGGTGTGTGCGTACACGATGACTTATAGTAGCAATGACGTCATTGCACCAACAGCACAAGTAGCAACGCCGGCTATTACATTTTTCGCCCTCCTCTCCAGCGAAGCGGCTTTTCCTTCTGCCTCCCCTTTCCTTGTGTTTGAATCACTTTACTTGGCGCCTTCTAGTTATATTTATTTTACAGATTCATTAAAAGTGACAAACGGCCGAAGCCACCAACATGCCACAACAAAATTACAGTAAGCTTATCTATAGGCCCTCCTACACCTTGATTTAGGGCCTAGTTGTATAGCGATACAGTTGCACAACATGTTGACAACGATTCGACGTCAGTGGAATCTGGGCCTATCTCGATGCGCTTCGCGGCGCTACGGTCATGCCGAGTTTCGCCCGGTAGCAGGCGGCGGTCGGCGCCTCTCGTGCGGCGGTCGATCTGTTGGCAAATAAACGCAAAACACCGCGGACGGACTCTCGCTCGGTCAAGCTATTGGTGAAGCTATTAGCTGTGTGTTAGCGCGTCGGTGTCGCGCTGAGCACTGCACGGTTCGCGTGCCAACGCAAGATTTGTTTCCCCGCAGGTGGCAAAAGCTTGAGTTTGGGCCTAGACCCGACCGCAGAGAGAAAGAAAGAGAGCGCGCGTAGTTTTGCCGGTAGACTACACGTCGACGTATGCGCTGTGAGTGATCTTCTGCCTTCGACGAACTGGTATATTGCGACATTTTGTACTGCACCTTCTTTGACGCTGTATTATAAGACGGTTGGTACCTGACCGCTAATTCACCCGCACCCGAATTATTATCGTTAACGCTAACGCTAACCATATGCCTAAACCTGACTCTAACCCTGAACTTAGCGGTTATTTTGGGAGCTGGCGAATTAACGGACAAGAACTGGACGACTGCTGCACTAAGGCAGTTTTTAAATTAATTTTTATGTTTTGCAATATAACTGTAGGCTTACTTCTATCTCAGTTTCGCTCATTTTATTTTCATCCGAAACATTTGCTAGATTAAACTGACAGCTTTTTCTGCCATTTTTTCAGCGCAAATTCATATTGTAGGTTTATTGTATTGTAGCCGATTTCCGATCTAACATAATAAAAGTAATATTTAAAACAAGCTCAGATCGTTCCGGTACTATTTTCACAACTTTCAACTGCAGGCATGCGTCGTAAAGCAAACTTTGCGATCTGAGAGTAGTTTAAATACGATACCGCACTGTCTGGAGTGGTATAAGCTCGTACTACATACTAGCTTATTTACTGCAGCAGTGTGATATACAGTAAATAACTTTTTTGCGGAAAAAGGCAAAAATATATTGCACGTAACTTGATTCGCACGGCGCCCAGTTATATCCTGTTTACACGATGAAGCAAACATGAAGCGAAGATAAAGCAAACGTATTTTAAAAAAACGTGCACGACGTGTGCTCTAAGTTTGTTTCGTGTTTGTTTTTTTTTGTTTGCTCCATGTATGCTTCATCGTGTAAACGGGGTATTAGTTTTTTTTGCATTTGTTGGCTGTGCGAAATTCCTAACGAATAAAAAAGGCATTCCTAGTGCACGAATCGGCCTAAGTTAATCTGAAAGTTCAATATTTCGAATTTTTTAAGGTTATTTTCCTGTACACTTCTACAACAGAGATTTCTACATTTCCTCTCCATAGAGTTAAAGTCAGCGTTAAAGTTAATAGGGTGTTTACACGATCCAGCAAACGTCAGCAAACTACCAGCAAACGTCCGGCATTAGCACGTGTATTTTTAATACATTTGCTAGAAGTTTGCTGGCCGTTTGCTGGATCGTGTAAACACCCCATAATAAGGTTAATGCATGTTGCAGTGCACACATTTGGACTATCACAGCTTCGGATTGTATAGACACGCAACTGTAACACAGCCGCCATCAAACGAGGTGCATTGATCGTCTTAATACCCGTAATATATACATCCTTCATCAAAGCGAGCGACTGCACGACGACGACAAATCGTCCCACAATCTACCGGTGCACACGATGTCGTCCGTGCGAGGGGGTGTGACGACACATCATCAGCGCGACACGACGTTCACAAAGATCTTCGTCGGAGGTTTACCGTACCACACGTCCGACCAGACCCTGCGCAGCTACTTCGAACCATTCGGAGACATCAACGAAGCCGTGGTCATCACCGACAGGCAAACTGGCAAAAGCCGCGGATATGGCTTTGTAAGTCACTTCCTATACAAAACTGTTTATTTCACATCAGCAGAATTTCTTACAATAAACTGTAGTGATTTCGTGATTACGTGTATTTTCTGTATTTTTGGAGTCAGTTTCCCCCCTCTTTTTCTCCCTCTTGTGTTTACTTTTATGTTTCAGTTTGGACTACAGTAAGAGCAGTTGTTGCCCTTGCAGTTATCCCTGCTGTGTCACTGCTAATCTTATACAAGCCGAGTTATAGCGCATTTTGTCTTAAATTTCGTTGCCATAGCAACAAGGGTCGGTCGGAGAAAAATTTCATTGGCAGCTTTCGATGGCCTAACCCCGAAGCTTCCCCAATAGGCGCAAAGATCTTGCAGATATCCCTTACAGAAGCCGCGTTATAGCCCATTTTGTCTTAAAAATTTAAAATTCGTTGCCATGACAACGAGGGTCAGTAAAGCGTTAATATAAATGGCACTAAGTGGATCGGATGATCGGTTGCTGAGATATGGCCGTTTGAAGTTCTTCCAGGAAGGCTCTTCCAGGAACGGAGGTCGATCGTCGGTCGGTCGTCAATATTCATTACACTGATCTCATGTAGACTACTCCTCTTCGCTACGTAAGGAACGTGACGTGCGCGGAGTAAAAAGGTGTCACTATTCGGACCCACACGGTAGCCTATAATTCCCGAGCGCTAGCATTATCAAAGCACGCGCGCCAGACACTAAGCTTATACCTAACAGACCATGGTTGTATACGTGTGCGGTATGAAACATTGGTTTCTCGGGCGCGCATGTAACAGATAAGTCTGGACCGCCCCGGTCGGCACTTCTCGATCGAAAATTATCATCGGTCCGTAAACGACAGGCCGGTGTCACATTAAAATGTCTCCTCCAGGAAAAATCCTCTCGGGGAGAGATAATCACGGATTTGATATGTCTCCCCCTTATTGAAATATAGCCGGTTCCATAAAGTCTCCCCATTATAAGATCGTCCCCCCAGAAAAGTCTCCCCCGGCCGACAATTTAGCGGTAAAATCCGTCCCGCTCGGGCGGCCGCCGGGCGGGGCGGATTTTTTTCTGAGGGAGGGGCGATCTTGTAACGAGACACCGTCAAGACCTATATGTACAAGTGTAGCAGATTATCGGTAGGCCTATATCGGTAGCGCGCCGCGCAAGTTTTCTATGCAGCCGACAGCGTGCTGCTTTAAATCCCATCCCATATTCCTGCCACTAATAGTGCTAGGTCTGTGCCTAAAATACTAACATCTGTATACCGCTAAATACTGTCAGCGTTTAACAAGTCTACTGATATTGCTGATTTTTCAAAGTCCAGCAACCACAGTAGTCTGATATCATGTTAACTCAACAGGTTTCAACACTGTCCATACAGTGTATCAAGGCATAATACGCAGTAGATCGTGTTGAAACGTAGTTATTTTACGTCCGCGATCGACGGTGAGTTCTGCCTGAGAACGGGTGCTGTAAACAGTCTCGAGTCAGGTTTCGGCCGTCGCGCTTGAATGAAGTGAGATTGGGAGCGGTTATAACACTCCAGGCACTACAGCGAGAAAAATATAGGTCATGAATTGAAGCGTGATTTAACTAGGTAAGTTGATATGATTCTTACAATAACTGATACTCTGTTTCGTCAGGCGTAAGTTATAAGAGAAATACGAGTGCATTTCGCTCTCAGACTGATCGCCGTGGTTAGAGTGTCGAACTCTTATAACTTTCAGATTGCGGTTTAAATCTCGCCGTAGGTGATCATTAGCAAGCAAGTTACTTATTTATTGCACGCTCAAGTTAACTCAGCTTCCTATCCTCAGCGGGACGGGAACTGAGTAGCAGCTTACAGACTACAGGACAAAGACCTATATATATATATATATATATATATATATATAGTGTGGCTGATTGAAGCCGCGTTATGTCATAGCTGCAAACCGCGGATCCAACTGTTCGCAATGGATGCCCGCATAGTGCGCTGCGGTATATCATTAGCTCATGGCAATCATCTGCTACTTCTGAGATTAATCAGCGCATATGGTTACGAGTTTGAGTTATGTAAGCACCGCTATAATATTAGGATTAAGTTTCGGACTTTCCCTTTACCTGTATTGTTGGCGTATACAGGTAACGATGGCGGACGAAGCCGCAGCTCAAAGGGCGTGTAAAGATCCTAATCCGATCATCGACGGTCGAAAAGCCAACGTTAATCTGGCTTATCTCGGGGCCAAGCCTAGACTTCCAGTCGGTGACATTCTATGTACGTATGTTCACAACATTCTAGCATTTCCGTTTTCGTGCAGTTAAGTAATCTGTGCTAATGATTTCCACAGTCATTACATGTGGACGTCTTGCAAATTAAATTGCGCACGACGTTATACAAAGTTGATAAGACGTTGATATGCTTGCCTGATAACGTGTTTGAGAAGGGTTTTCAAACTTCACGTAAACGTTTTTTTTTGAATTCAAATGCAAATCTTTACCAATTTCACTGCACCAATTGCTGACTGGGCTACTCTATTTTTTTCTTAAATTTATTGCAATAATTAAATGACGGCAACAGAATACACGACGAATTACGATAAAAAATGTTAATTTTTTGTAGCACCTCGGTACGTTAGCGGCTACAGAATGTAGACACCTTTGTATGTGAATGAAGCATTGAACGGCATTTTCAACAGAGTTGAGACGGAATGACCTTTAACACTGGATCAGTCGTGCAGTACGAAGATTATTGGCCGTCCGTCCGTCCGTCCGTCAGCTGTCAAAAGTTACGCGCCATTCGCCGTTTCTCTGCGTGAAAAGTTTATCGTTTTAAAGTGCGTAGAGGTAGTCTGCTGAGTTGAATAACTCCAGGTATGCAGGTAACGGTAACGACTAGACAGACAGCGAAAGAGACAGAGAAGGAGGAAAAGGGTATAGAGAGAAATGAGATGAAACGGGTGGGTATACGAACGATGACATACGGCCGACACAGCTGTTGGAAGTCGGCCGCCCGCCCGGCGGCGTGTTTGGAGTCTTCTTCCTCTACGGTACCTAGCTTCCCGGCTTTAAAACATTCTCCAAGACTGCCGCAGACGGGCCTGGAACGGTACTGAGACGACCCGTACACCTCGTTTTATGCTGATTTGTGCACTGTAGCCTTGATCTAATGCCGTGTGAGAAATAGACAAAAGCAGAAAATATATTCGCGTCAAATACGTCGACAGAGAGTTCTAACGCTGTTTTGTCTAGGCCTTGTTAGTTTAATATGAAATTCGTAACGTGTTGGTTGCAAAAAAATCACGCGTTAAAACAAAAAGACTGAAAATGCAAAACCTGCCAAATGCAGAACCATGAAAATGATGAACTTAATCGCAGCCCTGAAATTTGATAGACATGGAAAATAACGCACCAACTGCAAATTTTAGCCATGCGTCCGTCATTTTCATGGTTGTGCAATTTTCAAAATAGTGTTTTTTTCGTGGTCCGTCATTTTTAGGTCCTGCGAATTCAGCGCCGCCGATATACCAGCTCTCGTGCATAGCATTCACTCTCCTGTTCTCGCAGCGCCCAGTGCACGGATCGTTTTACCGCAGCCAAGCCATCAAATGAACTGCACGTCGAATCGTCCCGTAATCGTTTCTGTTGCAGCAGCAGCTAGTCTGAAGCTGCTGTCGTCACGAGTGTGTGATTATGATTGATGGATGGCAACGCCTGCTAGCTGCTATGTAGACTCTAGACTGTAGTAGTGTAACTGTACTGTGTGCAGTGGCGTGCATAAGGGGAGAGGCAAGGGCCCGGGCCCCAATCTCAAACTTCTGTTTATTGTAAACTCAGAAAAATAATTAAAGTAGTTGCCACTAAAATTCATATTTTACGGCTATAAATGCATCGAATACAATTATAACGGGGGCTACGCCCCAATTTTACTGGCGGAGCTCGCAGCGCTCCCCCAGACATTTCGTAGCTGGAATTTAGGGGTTCTACTTCTGAGAAAAAAAGAAAGAGGGCAGGAAAGGAAAGAGGCGGGAAGGGAGGGAAAGAGAGGAAAGGGAAGAGAGGAAAGAAAAGAAGATGGAATGGAAAAGAGATGAAGAGAGGGGGGGAAAGGTGAGG
>Ga0056128_1001246_pt1 | contig 27669 bp, 11 predicted proteins | sample WorMetLIZISLAND2_FD_71113 | JGI IMG/M metagenome (GOLD analysis project Ga0056128, IMG submission 71113) | Marine gutless worms symbiont microbial communities from Max Planck institute for Marine Microbiology, Germany - Olavius geniculatus... ... | reverse complement strand
TGACCAACAGAGCAGCCAGTAGCCAGTGGTGATCTTCAGTTATATCCAATTTGTACACAGTGTCTCAAAAATCTTTATATGGTGTATATTATTTTTTGGAAATTCAGTATTCTCAGAAATGTCATTAAAATCTGCTAGTTTAGTCTATAGAATTTCAAATGCAGAATTAGATAATGTCCGTGTCATATAATGTACCTGTAGTTTTGTTACTTATGTGTGGTTGGTGGCATAGAGACCAACGACATGCAATTTTGAGCCTCAGAATGAAGTGAAGAAAAATTTTGTGTGTGGCTACGAGGACTGTTTGCGCCGCTATACCACTCTCCATCACCTCAAGGTATGTTTTTGCAATGCTTAAGATGCGTTTGAAAACTTTCAGCATTCTGACAGGGCAGATAATGTGCACCTGTGCCACCTGTTCCCATTCTGGCAGAAGGAGTTCTATGACAGCTGAATATTCAATTCCATAGAAACCAAGAGTGGGAAGCTGTATGAATGGTTGCTTGAATTTGTTGGAAATTCTCGTCTCTGATAAGTGCTGTCTCTTCCAATGGACTTGTAGTGGCTTGTGAGATTGCAGCAAGCTGTTGTGTAAGTATTGCATCTTGTCATCGGGAGAGGTGAGACTTCAACCCTTTACAGCTCTGACATTTTCCAACTGATCTTTCTGAAACTCAGAACCAAGAAACACTTCTCCAGCAAGACCAGCATGCAAAATTTGGTTATCACCAGACAACGGAGGAGGGGTGGATGAAAACTGCTAATTTTGGCAAACTTTCAGTTCTTTTCTTTTCTTGTACTTTTCTGGAGGCCTTTTGTCCAGATCACACTGTAGAACACATAATGACTGATGATCGCTGGAAACTATGGCAGTAAGAACAGGCTTACTTGAAACTCTGTGCTCGCTTTTCTGTTGCTGTACTGGTGTGGAGTTTATGCCTGTGTAAAAAGGTAAAAGGTAACGGTGGTGTTTAGCTCTTAAGGAGCGAACCCCTCACAGAGCTACAGAGCGTCACTTGTCATATGGGATCGCACAGTGTTACCTGCCACCCGACAGAGGTGAACGCGCCCCACCTGAACCCTAGCCAGATAGGCCGGTACTCGATTTACCTACTCCAAAGGGATAGAAGGCTGAGTTGACCTAGGCGGCTGGTTATATACCAAGATGGTTTACCTGCCCGCAGGCAGCTACCCATCCAAGTACTTACCTGGCCCGGCATATAGTAAGTTGATAAAGTTCGCTGATCGAATGAAACGTGTTACCGCTATGCCACGCCACCAACCCAATGTATGTGGTCCATAGGTCCATCAGCGCAAGCACACAGGAGACAGGCCCTACAAGTGTGCCTTATTTGGCTGCGACAAAACTTTTGCTACAAGTTATGCGCTGAAGAGTCACCGTCGAGTCCACACTGGGGAAAAACCATATGAGTGCACGGTGGATGGATGTGAGAAGGCGTTCAAGACATCTGGTGACCTGCAGAAACATATACGAACGCACACAGGTGTGTCTCAAGAGCTCACTGTACAAAAAATATCAGTCGTGCATTATAAAGTAAACACAGTTTCGAATGCAGATGGTTTAATCTTGCTGATTGTGCATATCAGTCAAGATTGTTTCAGGAGTGTTGTCATATTTTAAGTGATGTATGTTTTTTTCTGTTGTTATTTAATTATTCGTGGTATTTACACAGTGTCCCCAAAAAACGTCACACTTTGTGATTGTCTTTTGCCAAATATTAACCGATTTTCAAAATTCTTTCACTGGTACATTCTGTGGACAACTAGCAATGAAGTGATTATTGAATATCTCGCCACACATTAACTATGTCGCTACACTACCTTGTGAAATATAAATGCAAGAAACACTAGCAATCATAAACAGCAAGCATGTTGGTAAACAAAATACACTTCCAGCCAAAAATGCAGTGAATGATCTGTACGATGCTAGACTTTGTTACATCTGTTTCTTTGGATATCTGGCGTATTGAACGATATGTTTGTGGCTTTTATGGTTTAGCAAGCGTACCATTTCATCCACAGTGATCATGTTCTCTCCAGTATGCGTATGCTTCAGTCTGCTGGTTTCATGCCTTTGGTCTTTGCTGCATGTTTTCCAAGTCTCTGTTAATAACATTCCCACTCTTTTTGCCGTTGCATTTCATCTTCAGAAATTTTGCCAGTATTCTCCAAAAATCTATTTTTGAACCAGTACAAGTTCCTCATCAGAGCTTTGTCTCCACTGCTAAATGGCACATTATATCACCTGTATATCGTCAGTGCATTAAAAATTGTTATTTATGACAATATCAGCTGTTTTTATTTACAAACATCAGAAATTTTTGTAACACTAAACATAATTTAATTTCTGTATGAAAAATTGTTTGATTATTAAAACAGCATGCGTCTTTGTTCATTTTTGATGCAGGAGAGAAGCCATTTATCTGTCCGTACCCAAACTGTGGCCGGTCATTTACGACGTCAAACATTCGTAAAGTTCACATCCGAACTCACACAGGAGAACGGCCGTACTTCTGTGACATGGCCGGCTGTGGCAAAACATTTGCCAGTGCAACTAACTACAAGAACCACATTCGCATTCACTCCGGTATGCAGTACTGCATATTCCTTTAGTCTTGAGTTATTTGTGCTATTTTTTTAACATTTCTGACTTAATCTTCAGTGCTTTGATGCTACTCATTGGGCAGAATTGAGCGATTCTTTTTGTATGAAGTCGTGGTATAAGAATTTTTAAAAGTTTTTTGACTTAGCTGGAATAAGAAGATTTTTGAATGGACCAAGGTTTTTGCAAATTTAAGCCGAGAAGGTTAACCTTAGCTAAGCTCACATAAATTATAACCGAATTTAGCTGGATGGCTGTTTTGATTAACAGCTGGCCCATTTAACCAACTAACTCAGTATGGCCTCATTGTTCAATTAAGCGATGAATTGCATCGATGCATCATGTCGTGACAAAATTCAATGCTTTGACATAAACGTCATGAATATTTATGTGCATCGATGCAATCAGTCAATGAATTAAACAACGTGGGGTATGCATATACTACTGGAAACTGGGCAAAAGAACTGCAGCTGGTCACAGCAGCAACAGAATTCACTGTTTCTGAAATACACAGTACCAGTATCATTAAGCTGATGACGATGTGTAATTATGTTTATTGCTGTAATTTTATCTATGTGTAGTACTTATAATTAATGCAGCAAACAAATCTGATATTGTTAGACCATGCCCACCGATGATGATCATCATCATCATTTCTGGCAAGCACCACTAAGAGTGCGTAGCGACGAACGTAGACATCAATCTCCAGAGTGGACGGTTCTGAGCCAAGTCAACTGCGTCGTCCATATTGAGGTCGCTGGATTTCAGATCCTGCTGAATAGTTTTCATCCATGTAATATGAGGACGTCCCAGTGGTCTCCTCCAGTTTCCTGCGGGGGAAGCTGTTAAGATCAATAATGACCAATAATGCCCACCAATGATATGATAAAATTATTACATGGCTTAACAACTGAATGTAGAAATTTTCCATTGATTTTTTAGCAGTATTGCACTCTGCATACTTCACCACGGAGGCTTGTATGGTATGTAGTGTACCACATTACGTTTGTGTCTGTGGCTCTGTCTGCAGGTGAAAAGCCATATATTTGCACATCGGAAGATTGCGGTAAACGTTTCACGGAGTACTCCAGTTTGTACAAGCACCACGTTGTTCACACTCACAAGAAGCCGTATGTGTGCACTAACTGCGGCAAGACGTATCGTCAGACGTCGACCCTTGCTATGCATCGGCGCACGGCTCACTCCGACTTGGTTTGTGATTCAGCTGCACCATCAGCAGCAGCAGCATCAACAACAGCCATATCTCCTGCCACCTTCTTTCTTACCACCGGTGAGCTCCCATCAGCTTACTACCTTTGTCTGTGAATCGTTTAATTGATCAGAACACATTTGTTCATCATTGTATGTTGCAAACAACTTAGGTGCCTTATTCACGCAGGCGTTTGCAAGTCAGACTTATGAAAATCTTAGTTAACATCGAATATACAAAAATCTTAAGGATAAGATGGAATTTACTTAGCACTGTAAGAAAAAAACTTGCTAATTCTTAGTTGCTGACTTCGGAAGAACTTTGGGGAATTTCTGTGGAAAGCTGAGGATAATTCTCGGTAAGTAAATTGAGATATTTCCTAACAGTGCAGCTCTGTCAGTGGCACCGCTGCCAGAGCTTCTAAAGTGATAATGATATAGTGCTGTAGAAATGGGACTCATATCACCGCTGCTGTGCTAGGACTATGATAATTGTTACTGCTAATACTGCTTCTGTGTTGCTATTTACCATTAGGAGCAAGTCAGCAGAATCTTGGGTCTAGAAAGTTGGGACCAGGAAGTTGCTTTTTTACGACATGTAAGAGCTGCAGATTTCTGACAGGAGAAATTGGTGCTCAAAATGTTAATTTTGCCCCCCAATTTGTTTTCCAAATGGAGGATTTTCAACCCAAAATTTGGTATTTTCTGACCAAAAAAATTTCCAACAAGTCAAAATGTAGGGACGGGGGCAGTTGCCTTTTTCTGTCACAACGCCAGTGGAGCAAATGACTTCTACACAGCTGATGTGCTAACAGTGCATCTGATTTAGTGCTGTTTTAATGACAATAGATTTCTTTTGCTTCGTTGTCTTCAGTGTGTTGCAGCGCGACATTACTTTTCATATGTTAAGAACACAGCAGTTCTCTGAACAATGTCTTATGTGGTGATATGTAGCTGTTGTTTGACTGCTTGCTTGCAGTGTCAGATAAGCTGATGCTGGACAAGAATCCGATGGTATTCCGCGTGGTGGAAGATGGTATCCGACCACTCGATGATGTCGATGGCAATCTAGTCATAGATACATCAGACGGTCGCCAGGTACAGCATTCTCATGGATTATTATTATTACTATTATTATGCACGAAAATTATTATCGTGGCATTTAGGATGTATTGGATGGGTGTAGAGTTTTTGATAGTATCATATTGCAATTGCTTTGAATTAAAACTGTTGTTGCTGACGTTGGTGGTTTGGCTTAGTTGGTAACGTCGTTGGTTGCATCATCGAAGTTAATAAATGCCTTGTTAGTAATTGGATGGTTGACCGTCGGCAGGTGGGTAAACCATTCCGGTACGTAATCAGCCACCCAGGTCAACTCAGCCTGGCCATCTCTCCGTGGGTTGGTGCAATGAGTACCAGCGAAAGCTGAGGCATAAACAGGCACACTGCGCGATGCACTGGCCTCATATTCATGGTCTCGGAGTGTAAAACTGGTGTCTGGCTGAGGACTAAAGGAAATTTATGTAAAAAACTGTTCAGTTTATATACAGTCTAAGGGTGTAATCGTGGTTGTAGATATAAAACAGCACAAATCACAGTTTAAAAATTCAAACTTTACCATTACACAGTCTGCAAAGTTCTTCTGATATTGTGCAATGGTGATGTTTGAATTTGTAAAAAATTGTTCAGTTTATATACAGTGTAAGGGTGACATCATGGTTGTAGATATAAAACAGCACAGATCACTATTTAAAAATTCAAATTGTGATCTGTGCTGTTTTATATCTACAACCATGATGTCACCCTTACACTGTATATAAACTGAACAATTTTTTACATAAATATTTGCAGTTTTATTGCCGTTGGAAGTAATCTGGAGCTGAATAAAATCTGGCAGTAGAATAGCCACTACAATTACTACCACAACTACTGCTACTCCTATTTCTACTTCAGCTATAAGTAACCCTTACTTTTCTGATACCATACTCTACCCCTACCATAACTTACCTTACCCCTATTGCTGCCATAACCCTACGTTTACACTACCACTATCCTACCCCTATCTCTACTACTACTGTGACGGAAGTCACATTATAATAATTTAAATTGACCCAACTCTAACACCAACGTTGTCTGCTGGCATCATCATGGTTATGATTAACTGGCAGATTTTAATGACATTTTTGAGAATACTAAACTTCCAAAAAATAATATACACCATATAAAGATTTTTGAGACACTGTGTACAAATTGGATATAACTGAAGATCACCACTGGCTACTGGCTGCTCTGTTGGTCAGCCAGTTAAAACCATTTCCTTCATTAGCTGGGGTGATATCTGTGCATCTCGCACATCTCTCCTGAGCAAAAAAAACTCTTACATCATGCACTGCGGCTTTTATAGAAAACAGTTTTTAAAAGGCTGGAAATTTAGCAAGTCATAACAATTTATTGCCATGGTTACTATCAACTTCCGCCAAATTTAACGACTCAAAATCCGTTTGTTTTGTCTCCAAACTCTACTTTTCGCCAGTGTATTATTTATTTTATTGTGCGTAAAGTAAATTAAAAATTTGTTTTATCTTGGAATACGGGCTACTTCGCTTAGTTCTATGGGTTTACTATCAGTTCACATATGAAGCAGATGGGTGTCCTATCTCACTTTAGGCAGCTCTCGAATTAGAAGATTCTGTCATTAACTTTTAGAATGTCATACTAATCTAACGTCTGATTAGTTAATTATAGCAATTTTAGAAAATGTAGAAATATTTTTTGTTGGTAGATAATAACGATTTTTTGTATATTTTACGTATGATTTTTGCGGGGGTGCGTATGTGCGCTTTCGAATAATTGCGCATGAGACTGCCCATACCAAAATAAATTGACCTCGAAAACACCCCCATCTCATGCAAAGATCTTTGATATACCTCTTAGGTAAGTCGAGTTCTAACCCATTGTCCCAAATTTCGTTGCCATGGCAACAGGGGTCGGCAGGGGAGAAATTTAAATGACACCATCATATAGCCCGGGCCCAAAAATATGGGGGTAGGTGCAAACAGCATGCAAATATCTTTTAAGGGGGCCGAGTTATGGCCCATTTTGTCCCAAATTTTGTTGCCATGACAATGGGGGTCAATCATAGGTAAATATAAATGACGCCATTAAATTGACTGACCCCAAAAACCACACCCTAAAACCAAAAATTACGACTATCTTATACATAGCTGGAGTTATGATGGTTTAAAACATTGTCTAATTTTCCCCATAGGTGCCATTGTAATTTTTCATATTTTTGTGAAAAATTACCGGTAGGTGAAAATGTTGAATTTAAATTTTGTAACCCCCAAAAGGCACTTCTTTGCATATGAGCCATCGCGCGTTAAAATCAGTTCAGTCGTTTTTCCTGTATTGGATGGCAAGAAAAAAGGAAAGGAAAGGTACAAAAAGTCACGTAAGCGTTATATTTCACCTATTCATGTGGAAGCCCCCCGTGAACCGATTTTCACCAAATTTTGCACATCAGGAGATATGCCAGATGTAATCATGTGTGCAAATGTTGGTTCGAAAAAATTAAGCAGTTTGGGATATACGGGAGGTCAAATTTTGGGTTCTCCCATTGAAATGGCTGGTCACCCTTACTGAACAGTGAATACTGCACAACTACTTCGGATGTTTCACTATTCAAATACTGGTTTAGTGAAGTTTGCTTGAGGCTGAATAAGTATTTGCGTTCGTTATTCGACAGATAATAAAGTTAATATTCGCATTTCACAAATGCGAATATTTTTCCGCTTTGTCACATCCTTACTAGGATATTGTTTAATATGTCTCGTTTTCTGTCACTGCTTTGCTGTGGTTACCGGGCTCAGCCTAATCCAAAAATAACTGCAGTAGGCCGGTTAGGCTTGGACACAAAGGATGTCGTGGGAAGCCTTTGAGGGAAAAGATACAATTCTATGCAGATATTAGTTTTCGGTTGTAATTGTAGCTGATGGAGAACTGTGAGGGTATTACCGTGATGAGCCAGTGTAGTGTTGCAACCGGCGCTTTGGCTTCCAATGACAGCAGCGTGACATCTTCACTGCTCGGTCAGTTGACATCGGATGTTGTGCCGACTGATGTGGAGCTTGATGATACATCCAGGCAGCGCCTGCTTGTAATGACCGGCTTGTCCCAGATCAGTGCAGTTCATGTGAGTCATTTGAGCATGTCTGTTTCACATGCCACGGTTTAATGGCCATTAGTCACTTGTAACTTGCACTTTTGGTTAGGTTTCATCTCTGAGCTTGTAAACCACTGCTGTGAGGTGTGTAGTGGTTATTTTGGATTGATTGATTGATTCCAGGACACAGGTAAGCATGGGTCAGCTAAACTCCGTGTATATGGGGGATGATTGAAGAGGGGTTGCAGTTGACACCTCCCTTACATACTTTTATGGACTTTGTGAAGGGGTCACCATTTTTGTTCAGGGGTCAACTTTTTTCTGACTTGGCGAATCATTGTCTGAACTCTTGAATTGTTTTCCAGTTATTGTTATTCTCATATTCAGTAATATGCCAAAATGCAACCTAAGAGGGTTTTTTATTGTAGCTGTAATGCTGTGTGCTTTTCTTTGTATTAATTTCTCTTCTACACTTTAAGCCTGTATTCATAAGTGCATTGAAGTTGGTTAATTTTGTTGCGTATTATTTGTGTTATTTGTAGCAGATAGCAAGCCAGCAGATGGATGCTGCATTACAGTTGTCCAGCCTTTCTCCCTCGTGACAACTTGTGATGAATATGTGATTAACGACTGTAAATGTAATTTGCCTTGTTGGAGCTTATTTATATGAATGTGGTTGATGACTTAGGAATTTAGTAGTCTAGTTAATAATAATACTGTATTCAATATTAGACATTTGGCCTACTCCAGTTTGAACCAGATATCGATCGTCACTTGATTTGGCACATGGTTCTTACGGTCAGGAGAAGACAGGGAAAGTCGGAGAATTTTACATTCCAAAGTCAGGGAAAACTCAGAGGGTCAGGAAATTTAAAAGTACCAGGATGCAAAAGTTAACAAAGATGCAGAAAAAAAATTTGAACTGTTGTATGCAGACTGCGTACAACAGTTTAAAATTTTTTCTGCTCTTTTCACTTGCAGATTATTTTTACCTCCACTTTTTTATTTGATCTGCCTCCCTTGTTTCTAGTGTGATCGTAAGCGATTGAAAACCAATATTGGTATTTCGCGTGAACAGATTAGTCAGGGAAAACGATTCAGTTTGTTCTGGAAAGTCTGGGAAAAGTCAGGGAAAATGAATTCTGCAGAGCAGTAGGAACCATGTTGACATCATGTGAGTCCCAAAGGTCAAAATTGTGACCCCGAATTTTTGAGGCTCCAACTGCTCCATATCTCCATGACCGTGCAAGATGGACGTGTGGTTTTTAACTGACCACCTATAGGAAACCACACATGATCATTCACGTGACTGATGACGTCATGTGATGGTGGACAGTCCACATTTTGGAGAATCTCAAATGTTCATCAGCCATGAGTCATCAGATACACTTGGGTCCTTGTTCGGCATGTTGAATGGCTCTGTTTGGGTTTTTCGGTATCAGCGGATAATGTGTGACAATTAGATTAGATTGATTACAATCTGAAATATTTCTATTGTGTCTTCACCAACATAGTGGCCGGAGACACTATGTTTTCAGAGTGTTTGTGCATCTGTGTATGCGTCTCGAACAAACATTGTTAGCACGGTATTTAGGTTATTTGTTGACGGAATTTGACCAAAATTTTACCACCAACGGACTTTGGGGCAAGTATGAATGTTTCACTTTTGGGGTCAAGGTTGCAGTGGGGTCAGATATGCCTTAAAATGCATTTTTTGGTTCTGTTAAGATGATATTTCGAGTGTTGTCTTCTTGTCACATGTTGGTGGATGCATAATAGTTGACAGAGTCGTAACGACCATCTAGTTTTGTTCGAAATTTAAAATCTTAACACTGCAACTATCTACTTAATAAGCTGGTGGTGCCAATTAGCCACTGCCTGGAATTTAGCACATCTCTTAGTTGATACAAACAAACTGAATGCAGTTATTCATTTGTGATTTCAGCATTTTTTTATTTTGTTGTGCTTTTGCCAATACATATCTAACTTTTTACTGTTTATGCATTTCAATAAATGTGAAAATAGCATCAGAGCAAATGCAGCTGATGTGATGAGAATATCCATCGCATGCTTTTAAATTTAATAAGTGCTCTGGAACCCTATACTTGTAACAGAGACCTTGCTTCTGCTAGATAGTCTACTTGTCGCAAGAAATATCCCCAACATTTTCATTGTAACTTGAAGACGAATTATCGTTTTAATAATTTTTGGTATGAATATTCCTCACACAGCTTGTCATCAAATGACTGTTCAGTTTTCCACTTTGCCCAGTGTCTGCTTCTGCACTACCCAGCGACAGATGACCAAGTGAAATATGCGTTGAAATTAAAAAAAACGTGAAAAAACATCTCTGACATTGTCGATCATAACTTTAAGAAGGATTACCAGGTTTTAATAATTTTTGGCACAAATATTTCTGACACAACTGGCTGTTAAATGTCTGCTTAAGTTCCCACCTTACCTAACGTCTGCACTCCTGCTTTTGCGCTGCATGGGCAGACCAAGCGAAATACGTTTTAAGATGAATAAAAAAAACAATAAATTCCTTCTGTCCAGATCTGTGGCCCCCAACAGCCACTCGATTACAAGATTTGACTGTCATGCAGCAATGTGTTTACCAGATAACGGTCATGAATTCAATAAGTGACTCGTAAAATCTGGATTGGTTTGGAGCAGAACATTATCGATGCTGCTGTCAGTGAATGGAGAAAGCATTTCAGTGCCTATTAATGGGCTGACATTTCGAGCAGTTTTACTGTAGGCAGTTGAAACACTAAACAATTGGATGAACTGTCAGCCAGTGTCAGAAATGTGAACAAAAGTATGCTTTTGTGCATAATTTTGATTAAATAATACAGCATTGGACAAAAATGTAATGTTTCGTTGCCTGTGTTTTCCCCAGGTAGTGCAGAAGCAGATGTTCGGTGAGGTGGGAAATTTACGTGGTCAGTTTAGTTGCCAGTTGTCTGAACAATATTCATACCAAAAATTGTCAAAGTTGGATAATCTTTTAAGTTACAACCGAAAATGTAGAGGATGTTTTTGGGACACAGTGTAGTTCGCGAGTTAGCTCTTTTTTGTCGACGAACACGCGGCCGTCTGTTTTTTTTCGCTTTCATGAAACAAGACTGTGGCATGGTGGTACAACATATAAATCTTTTATCAGCACGAATGTGCAGGCATGAGAGGTGCCTGGCTTTTATACGCGTCTGCTCGTTGCCGTGTATACCCAATGAGACGTCGTTGCTCTTTGCTATGCGTAATTCAGTGACGAAACGATTGGCGTTTAATTGAGTCGGTTTCGTAACTTTCGTAGTCGTTTAATGACATTGGTATGCAACGTAAGGCGTACATACGAAGGATTGGTGGCGTTCAGAGACAATCTCTTGTAATAGCACTGTACACCGTTCCCCATAACGTCGCAATTTTGTATTGTCCACATCTACGCCAAATGTTAATGGATTTTCGAAATTCTTTCACTGATGCAATGAATTGTCAGATTGGATGACATCCGACTTCAAGAAATTTGAGCTAATGCTCACGAGACGCGCGAAGGCCTATAGCAGTTCCGGTTCGCAAACTGTCAGTCTATCTCTAGCCATTTCGTCGCAGTTCATTCTTGGAGTGCGCTGCAGCCGAAGATCGCAAAAATCAATAAAACCCTTTATTTTGGAAGTTCAGGGTCTTTCAAAGTCATTGATCTTGATACGACTAAAAGCTCGTCACTAGTGCTTGCTGTGATAGGCAGCATACCCATGGTAATCTGCAACCGTTTTCACGAAAGACTGACCAACAACGGTAAAATGACTTTTACGGGGCTACCGCTGTTTGATGCTCTCGTGCGCAGGTTTTCTTAAACCTAGAAAATCGAGACTTGGACCGTCGAAATCTACGTTCAATGGTGAAAATTTCATACGCAGCTTGTCCATGTCTATCTCAGTTGATTGCGGTGCTCTTGAAATGTGTTACGCAGTCCGAAATCGCGAACAAAATCCATAGAAACCCCTATTTTGGCGTTTAAGGTCATCCAAGGTCATTTGAATTCGGCGCTAATTGAGAGCCAGCGTACGACTTCCTATTAGTGATTAATCGTAACCTAGGCCCTCTCTCGCACCGTTACTGAGGTACAACAACTTATTAGCTGAAAGTCGCAAATTTTTCTACCTCCTCTCATTTAGCGCCCTCGTTCGGGGGTGACCCCCTCGAATTTATGGAAAAGCTTTACGGTTCCTTAAACTAGAGTCTTCCAGGCAGCCGATGGTGAAGATTTGGTGATCCTAGCTTGCACCGTTTTTGACCGATCCACTCGTGTGACGGACAGACAGACGGACGGACGGACGGACAGAACTGCGATGGCTAGGACGCGCTGAAGCAGTAGCTGCTTTCGCGCGTAAAACTATAGAAAGGGTTAAGTTTTTTTAGATGTATACTCCTATTATTATCAGGATGTGGGGACTCTAATCAATTTACGCGTCCCTTGTCTCGCGCTTTACTTCTACAATAACGTATTTTTGGCGCACAGACAGACAGAAAGAAACGGGTGAAAACACAACCCGCTTTCTTCGACGAAGTCGATAAGTGATACCTGATTGAATGCACGGCGGCAAGGTGTTTTTTTGTGGGACTTGCATTGATCAACTATTACCAATAGCTACCCAGTGGTAGTGGTTGCTGGAATAGTCCTATACAGAATCGAGTGGGAACGGTAACAAATTACTCTCTGCCCATGTCGCATTACCGGACAGGCTGACGGCCGCAAGCCAACTATAACCTGTCACTGTCGCTGGCGCACGGCAGAAAGTGAGTGACTTCCCAGCATAACGATACCCGCCGGATTGGTTCAGATGTTCAGAAAGGTTATCGGCGTCCGACATGCGTGCGGCGTTCCGGCGTCAGCGCTGTCAAATCCGTCACGTGACCACCACGTGATGCCTGCAGTCGTCTATAGCATTGGGGCGCATCGACTTAAGACGATCGTACAATACTGCTCGTTCGAGAGCTGGTTGTCCCCAAATATTAGTGTGCAGATAATGCGGTCTCAACTTCTTTTAGTGTTAAACGTGTAGCCGATGATTGCCGCATCCATACTGTTACAAGTTGCTAAAGGTACCTGGATCCTTCGTCATTCTGCCTATGTTGCCAGATAAGCGCAGTTCAATAGCCTTACTTCAGTTATGGGGTGTTTACACGTTTCAGTAAACTTCCGGCAAACTTCCAGCAAATGTAATGCTGGACGTTTGCTGGATCGTGTAAACACCCTATTACTTGTTTACCGTCAATACCAGGTCTGCAGTCTCTACATTATCATTACCACTCTTTGCTCTGTTGCAAATACAGGAGTCTGGGTTGTCAATATCTTTGGAGATTAAAATGTTTTGTACATAATCGTAAACGCCGATGCTAACGTTGGAGCGACACGTGTATCTGGAAAACCAGCGACATCATTAGTACTACCGGTTTTGTGGCCGCCATCTTGAATACCGACCTCCCTCAACGTCGGCAGTATCACTATTGAAAGGCTTGACCCCGAAAATATGGGGGTAGCCGTGTCGCTATGTGCTCTAGAACTCTAGATATGCCTGGGGTCATTTCACCCCCCCCGTTGCCGACAAACGTCGCAAAAACCGTTGCCGAGACAAGGGTTAAGGGTAGGACTAGTACTGTTGTTTGAGTTTGATAGTTTTTCTGTAATTACTGTATTTTTGTTATTCCACACGTGTTAGGTCTATTGTTGAACTTTTAGTCATTTTCGTTTCATTTTTACGCGTCACATTTTAAGCGCATCTTAGCTATCGTATAGAGGCGTCCGTCTGACTCTGTCACACCCTGGCATGAATTGCACCGAAGTAACCGGGTATTAGAGATATACCGGGACAATTTGCGCGTGAAATTTCTAGCATAGAAAGTAGACTATAACAGTCGGAGTTTTGACCTGCACATTCATTCAAGGAGTCCTCCATACGGAGGCCCCGAATCTGGGTAATTTTTCAAAACGCATTATTATTCTATTGCACGTTGTCGGCCCCTACACTGATTCCCCAGGTGGCAGGACCGATGCTGTCGCGCGTCACGTGAGCTTTGCTCAGATTACTTGTATTTCTCAGTTTTTGGAAACAGCCTTTGCTTTTATTGTTCATAGCCTACAATATCATTAGGCGTCTATTCCAACTTCCAACTTTAGAGCGCTAGGCCCATCTGCGCAAACACGACATTTAACACTATGTAACTTTGTGGTTGTCTTTCCGTTCGTCAATTTGTTCGTGGCATTCGTCTTTATCACTTCTCCGCTGCCCACCACAAACCGATATAGATAAGTACAGGCGCATGAACACCAACTTTGTTTTGAGCTGATTCTAATGTCTGAAAATTCGGTTTCGCTGTGACTATAAACATGAGCGACGGGCTAGACGATTATGGCGTTTCACTTATAGAGACTGCTAAATTAGGCGAAACAGTTTTAACTCGGTAACAGTCTGAAACACAGTTTTCCGTCTGTTCGAACCAAACAGCTTGTTCGTGCTTATTCAGCACAAACTTTGTTAATTTTCATAGCAAAGTAAGCCGCAACACAATCTTTTAAGTTGCCAAAAAGCGTAAACAACTCAAAGTTTCAGCTTATTCAGTACCCTCTGGTAAACTCAGCCCGCTGGTAAACTGAGCCCATGACAACGTTACGGATCTCACTCAGGAGTAACCGCTTTTGACTGATCCACCCGTGTGACAGAGAGACGGACGGACGGACAGAATTGCGATGGCTAAAACGCGCTACAGCAGTAGCTGCTGTTGCGCGTAAAAAGCCGCGCATACGGCTTCTGATCGGATTCGGTTAAACGGCGCACTGATGTTTTAGTGCAAACTGGAGTTTAACCATAAAGCCCACTAAGCGGCATAATGATACTGCAATGAGTAGGGTTATAAGTCTATAGGTAAAAAAGCTGTAACTTCCTCTCGCGGCTGACCCCACTACGTACGCACTGGTCAACGAGTAAACGCCGTTTAAACGTCGATGGAATTCACTTATCGAGTGCCCAAAGCCCATACTCCACTATACTACGATCTGGACTTGTTGTACAGTTTGCTGCACAATAATATTTTACAACAAATTGTACAACGACTTTTCGTCTGAACTGAACGACAGTGATATTAGTAGACATCAGTCCTAACTTCTAACCGTGGTAGAAATCACGCCTCAAGTCGCGGCTTTTCGATTGTGCCGATACTCGTAACAGGCGCGCCTGAGAACTATGAGTTTAAGCGCGACGCTTTATAGATCTGCAGATTATTTGAAATCCAAAACAAATCAAAGTAAGTGGTGTTTCGACGTAATAGTTGCAGTTGACGAGCGCAGCGGTGACCGGTCGGTTGCGCTGATCGAAGCGAGCGAATTCCAATTACACGCCCGTCCGTCGTACGTAGGCCAGACGTTGATGATCGAACGCGCTGAGTGGCAGTTGCTGCTGCTGCTGCTGCTGCTGCTGGTACCGATCCTCCGCGAACTCCATCACTGCGCCGCCGAGTACAAACGTATTTATTGAACCTGCACGCGTCAGGTATAATCTCGAATGTAGGTAGTCCCGCGAGAGCCTGCAGGCTGCAGCGATTCTGTATATTGCAAACGCGGCGTATCCGTTCACTGTACACAACATCATAAATTATAAATTACAACAAAACGCGTAGATCGAAGTAGGGCCTAGTAGGCCATGGCTTGATCTCACCCTTTTCATCGGGCTATGGCTGAAAAATGAAATTCCAAAGAATGGCTATAAAGCCTGATGGCTGATGGCAAAGTGCATAACTGTCCACTATCTGATGCAATTGTCAAACGTTTCGTGGTGTATGTTCAGCGATGTCTGGCTAGTGATTCTGAAATTGCAAAAACGTGTTACACGCTATGGCATATGGTTTGGTCGTATGGCTTGCCCTATGAGATGCAGCGTTCAGTGTTGTTGTAGTAAATACGGGTTTAGGCTACTGTTGATGATATGCCTAAAGTGTCTGATAGCAGTACAAAGAATAGCGCAGGGCGTTACTAATAAAATGAATTTATGAATTTATTATCTAAAATGTCAGCTACCTATTAGGAAAATATGGCTGCCAAGTCCGAAGTTGGCGTAAGGTTTATGACCGAAAAAATGTTGTACATCAGTAACGATATGTTCAATATTTCATGTTTGGATACGCTTGTCTAGATTAATGCTGGGCTTGATTTCTGCGTTTCTATGTTTTGTTTGCATGCGTTTTTGTGTTTTTGCAGTTTTTTTTGTTATTTGGGACTTCCTTGATGTCCTATTAATGTTGCATTTATGTTCTGTTAAAATAAATTTATTCGTTCAGGACTCAATATGGCAACTGTAGATTTCGACAGGAAGAACTTCGTTTGTATCGACAGCTTCAGTATTTTGTGAAAGCATACTGGGTATTTGCACTGAAGCAGTGTTGATGCGTGCGCGTCACTGGCCAATTTGAAAGAACCGGCAGAGCATCCCTGCAGCAGTAACTGCTGCTGCTGCAGCTGGGAAAGAACTAAGGTTACTGCAGACAGACAATCAGCGGAGCGATAAAATACTATAGTACTCATATCAGAACGATTAGTGCCAGCAACGGAACTAATCCTTTATTAGATGTAGCCAGATTCAGTCAGCAAAAGTCTACTGAAGTCCGATTTAACGCGACGACAATGTTTAATTATCGAGTAAGTCACACGCCTGTTTATTTAAAGTGAATTAAACTTCAAGCCTAATATATTTGCAAACAATTACATTTATTATGTAGGCTTACGTCGCACATAAAAATTGTGTGCCAATAGCCGAATTGTTTTTAGGAATTTAGAGCGCTTTAAAACAACGTTTTGGCAATGACTGGTATCTTATTATTTTCGTTTTCGGTCTAGTTTTTACTACACAAAATCACGCACAAATTGATTAAGTCGGCCAGTGTCTTTGAAAATCAAGCCAGTGTGTGTCTCATAGGTAGATGCCTGCAATAAATCGTTTGTTGTGATTCTTCTAATGAGATTCGTAGAAGTACGCCACCAATTTTTTGTCATATCTTTTACAAATAACACCCTATAGCAACAAAACATTTTCGGGAAATTTGAATTTGAGCTATCATTGTGTTTTTATGTGTTGTTTGCTGTGTGTGTCAATGGTCCCTTGTGGACTGATTTTCAAATAAATGGAATGGAATGGAATTAGATGATTATCACATCTTACAAGCGCGTCAGTCACCAAACGACATGCGAAATAACGTTGGAAAACTGTCAAGCAAATAACAAGTAAAACTTTTCAGTTTTTTTCTTTGCGTGGAAATAAAATCTAACAAACATTTTAGACAGTCGAAAACGTTGCTGTTCAAATTACATACCTGTGCGTTTAAATTGTCTGCCTTTCGCCAAACACACAAGCTTCAAGTCCATGGCGTCGTTAGTTACGCGAGTCCTCAGTGTACCATTAGTTTAGGTGTAATACGCAGCTTCGTCAAAAACTGGTCAAATTCAGGCTTATCACCACCGAAAAGAACTGTGTCATAATTCTCCGTAGTAACAATTTTAATAAATGTTTTTTATCTTATAAACCATTTTAAAAGTTTTTTGTGTTATTTTTCGAAAGGCATCTAAATCCGCCGAAAGGTTTTAGCAGAGTGTACGAGCGTGACAGACGACAGATGGACAGACCACGCGCTATGGAGAAATGGGTAGCTATAGGCGAAATTGCTTGCTCTAGTGTGATTTCGCCTAAAAATCGAAATAACAGTGCGTGACTACATAGTGTGGCAGAAAGTATCCCCTACAGTTCTTTGCCATTATGAACAATTGCAAATCCTTGCGGTTGTTTCGACGCGACATTTTACACACGTAGGCTTATTACCTGTTCACATTTATGTTAAAAGGGCAAGCGGCATTGTTGCAGAATTGCGCATTTTTCTGTGAGACAACATCGTGGTTTTGCACATTTAAAATAAGTAACGTGTATTGAAAATAACTGGATCCATTTTGTTGTTTAGTAACGTCAAAGTGGCGTAAGCTTTATAAAAAAAGTTTGTGAAGTCTTTTGTCTTAATGTATTATTCTATTTATTGACAATAATTACTCACCAAAGTCAGAATCTGTCGCTGAACTCAAACAGGCGCTGCAGGTAGTCTGGGACAACTTGCCACAGGGACCGATCAACAAGGCTGTTAAAAATTTTGCCACGAGTAAGAAATTAGACGCCAGTGTGAAGGCTGACGTATACACTTCGAGTTCTCACAGTGTTTCAATATGTTTAAATGACAATTTTTTTCGCAGAGCAAACACGGTGTGCCTTTCGCTCTGCACACATTCTGCTGCATGTGAACGTGAAAAATGACGATGTGGTCACAGAAAAATCCAATAGGCCTAACTTTGTCGTTGTTATAGATAATAAAATGTCCACTGGCCTTGCTACGAGATGTGATTGATTACGAATAAGTAAAGTTTTGCTTAAAAATTTCCAGCGATTGCTCAGAAACTGGGAACTAAAACTTTCTGGGCATTTACCGCGCCCGATAATTTATATATCAGTCGGGTGATCCTAGTTGCGCGCGATCATCGGATTTGCAATAGACCTGCCACAATACGTGCGCAAGTGGATGATCGTATAATAGCGCGACGTCATATACTGTCAGCGCTGCATGATCAATTGAGTACTGTCTATCACACTAATCGCGTAATAATTTTGCTTGTAAATGTAGAAAAATAAGATATGACATACTTATACAGGGTGGTCTAAAAAACTGGACCTGTTTGAGCGTTGATAACTTTGCGACGATTAGTGGTAGAAAGGCGTGTGATATGTCAAAAGTTTCAGAATGCTTTAGGCAAAAAGCACTTGACTTTCATAGCGGATCATTTAAATATTTTTGCCTAATTTGCATAAATCATTATTACACCTAAAATTCAGCCGGATTCGACTGTAACGCATGGGTTTAGCATGTATTGTGGCTAAACGGTAAGCCTTACCGGAAACCTCATTACACTATTAATTAGTTCGGTGTCACGGCTCTTCGCATGCATAATCTTAGCGATCCAGAGCAAGAAGAACATTTTCAAATTTTGCGTCGAACAAGGTGGGGTAGAAAAATGTGCGTTTTTCAACCGATAAGTCGCCGTATCTCAAAAAAGGTGAAAGATAGGGCCACGGTTGCTATTGATCACTGATCGGAAGTCCCATAAGACCTTTCAAATGGCACAAAAATTATCGACCTTAGATGACTTTAAAGGGTTATTATGCACTTTGCCATGCCAATCGTGCGGTATTGTGGCTAAACAGTACGTTGTAGGAGGTCGGCGATGGTACCGTTGGAAAGGGCGATGACGAGTTCTTATAGGCTGTCAATAGTAACAATATCTCTATCTGTAGCAGTTTGGCCGCGATTTTGAATGCAATGCTGCTGCTTGCAGCTATCAACCATGTGCGCCGAATTGTGTTCTATCGTTGATTGTAGCGTTTAATATGGCAGTGTCACCATAGCGTATATGGAACTGTACTTACTCGGGAAAATCGCTTTCTTTCCACGACCGAAAGTCGGACGCTGGTTTTCGAATATGGGCAGTACGCTTTGCCCACCCTAGCGACAGCTGGGCTTCTTGTTTTAGAAATTTTGTACACGTATGTGACATGATTTCAAGGGCTGTTAGGATTGTATTTGTCGTTAGGCCTATACGGAAGAAAAACCAACAAAAGAAATACAACCGGGACTAGAGTGAAACAGTGTATTTTAACGCGGACGTGTACGTGAGTGTGATGTGGTGTGATGTGTTGATAGCGACACCTGGTGGCGGCATTTCTCGTCTGCTGCGCTCTGCTAGAACTGCTGTCCGCCTACGACGTGCCATGGACTCATCCCAGACGTCTGTCGTCCTTCAGGTCGGACCTCGGTCGCAAAAGGGCGCACGGCGTAGAGTCTGCAAGGTCCGACGACGAGTTAGGCCTAGCTGAGGCGGAGCGCAGGTCGGTCGCGTTTCGCTCGGATCTGGGCAAGCGTCTGGAGCCGTTCCGCTCGGACCTCGAAAAGAAGCGAGCGTCGCAAGCGTTCAGGTCAGACCTTGGCAAACGACCCTCGAGCGACGGCGACCACGACGACAAACGGAGCGTCGCTTTTCGTTCCGACCTCGGGAAGCGCGTGGCTGCCGCATTTCGGTCTGACCTCGGCCGACGCTCTCTGCAGGCAGCGGCGAAGAAGGCCTACTCGGCGTTCAGATCGGATCTGGGGAAACGACTGACGGCGTTTCGATCCGATCTTGGAAAGCGCGCTTAGTCCGCCAGCTTCGAAGCACTTCTGTTGCCAGATACAGCGACTGCAGCGACCACTGTTGGTCTCTACCTCTACCTGCCAGTTAACACTTACACTTAGGATAGTTATCAGAGACGATAATAATATTAGTACGATTAAACAGAAACGATTACACAACAAAACAAAATGTGTTTCTCACACTGCCGTTAATATTATTCAAGACTAAGTTTTGTTTTTGTGATCTGAGATCTTGTCGCATAAGTATCATTTACCAGTGTATAGCCCATATACGCCACTGTGGAGCTAATACGGCTGAACATTGACGCGTACAATTAGTTGAACTTGAAGGGCTGCAGTATTGTTTATTTGCACAGACTAGTTTGAGTGTTAATTTGCAGTCGCGACTCAGCTGCATGTCATAACACCACTATCCGAAACGCCCGACTTTTTCTCGAACATGTGAGATTGCATGTCGCTCAGAATTTTGTGAGATGTTAATATTGTATTCTGGCGGCTACGGGGTAAAAGCTTAGCCTACAGTGGGGAATGGGGCGGCGGTATGTCTGCTCCATGCACTGTGGATCTAACGGTTCGCTGACGCAGGCAACGGACGGCCGCAAAGTGCGCTGCGGTATCATTGACTCACGCCAATCAGCTGCCATTTCGGAGATTGCAAAGCGCTTCAGGACACGAGTCAGACTCGTGTAAGCAGCGCTATTATCAAATGCCGCACTTTACTTCACCATTTAGTCTTTGCCCCTCCAACCTTCAGTTAGTGTCATCATACAACAATGATGCAGTTCGATGTGTTATTACAGTGTGACTTTCTAATTTGCGCTTAACCTTGATTGACTAAATGTCGTGTCGGTCACGGAAGAGCAATAACCTGCAATATATTATGGAGATCCATAATAATACGAAACCAATAAAGCCAGCCAAACAAGCAAGTAACTTGAAACAAAATTTATGAAAATTAAAGTGTAAACTGTCAAGACTTGCTTAAAGCTAAGTACTGTCCGCGGTTAGGTCCAGTATCATGCACATAAAAATCAAAGGGGGTGGGCAAAATTTGCGATTTTTGGTTAATAATTAAATCGAAAATTTTGCCCACCCCCTCTCATTTAGCGCACTCGTTTGGGGTGACTCCCTTCGAATTTATGAAAAAGCTTTACGGTTCCTGAAACTAGAGTCTTCCAGGCAGCCGATGGTGAAGATTTGGTGATTCTAGCTTGCACCTCTTTTGACTGATCCACCCGTGTGACGGACAGACGGACAGACAGAATTGCGACGGCTAAGACGCGCTGAAAGCAGTAGCTGCTTTCGCGGGTAAAAACAGAAAATAAACATAGCGACGATTACTGTAATATAAAAAATGCTGCACTTGTTATTTTATACAGACTTGGAAATTAGTAGGCCTACACATATTTGTCCGTTTGCAAATAGCTGGACTAAACTTGACGAAAATTAGAAATTTGGATAAAATTTGGGACGAAATTGCTGATTTTGGAGTGACGAACGAAAAGTGTCATTTTGGACAATTTTCTTGTGTCCCTTCATAGTTCAATGGGGCCCATCACTATACGAGAAGCTGGGGTGCTCTGTGAGTGTATGACCGACGTAAGCTGTCATTAGGCGTGCGTCTCAACTGTCTATTTTCCCATCAACTCGTCATCATCGCATTACAACTCACTCCAAACTACGACCGATTAGCAACATTAATACGACTAGACTAGGTAAGTATGCATTACATCTGTCGACTAATGGACGTTGCTAGCTGGCAGTAGCTGCGTCGCCTCCAAACCCCTTTGAAACCTTTTATCAATGAGTCCGAAGACAGACAGAAGAGACATAGGTTTGACTTGAAAGGTTAGGAAAAACGACAAGAAGTTGCAAATTTTCGACAGGTATGCTCCTAAATTGTCTCAAATGTTGCATTTTGCAGAAAATAGGTTAAAATTTATGGTTGCCAAGTTGCCTTTTTTTCCTGCCACGATGCAACTGGTCGTGGTGTGGCAAAGCATGTAGCCTACTGCGTGATTTGCGCTGGAAAATTGGCATGCACCCAAGCCAGTATTATCTAGCATGTACAGTTAAGAAACTAAAGCTCTATTAAGCAAAATTAAAATAAGATAAATAAAACAAGTGTTGTTATAATTCATTAATTATGAAAAATAAAACAATAAAACAGTAAGACATAGACGATCAGTGAAAAAACTAAAAGCCGGAGATCAAAAAAACTTTTTTTTATAAAGAACAAGCAACCGAGATAACTAAAGTGAGAGAAAACTGGGATGAAAAAGAAAATAACACAAGCAAGAAATCCATCAGCAGTATCTGTGAAGTCAGTCTGGTAAATGCTAGATGTCTGAAAAGAAGAAAATTTCAGAGAAAAGAAACGTTTAATGCTCAAACAGAAACAGAAAAGTAAAGGAGTGATGAATGGTGAAAGTAATAATGATCACTGGTCAGTGGCGTCATGGCCAGAGGGAGAAAAAAGAAAATTACTATCCCCCTAAATTTGGGGCAGTCGGAAAATTGTCGAGAAATTGTCTTGTTGGAAAGTTGCTCTTTAAAAATGTAAAATTTGGAACTGAGTCCCCGATTTGGGGGAAATTCAAAGGCAAAATTAAAACTCTGAGCACTCATAATCTTTTCTGTCGTAAATCTGCTGTATTTGTCGGCAAATTGCAACTTCCTGCTCCGCCTACTTTTTAAACGCACGACGCCGCAGACACAGTGACGTGACATAATGATAGATTACAGATCAAAGCACAAACACGTTATTCAACAGCGTTCTCCGGATGCCAGTGCGGGCACTTTTTTAGTGTCGTAGAGTAGACAAACTCGGCGAAAACTTCGTGCTCTTCGTGCGCTTCTGTAGGCCTATAGTTTTAGAGACCGGGCCAGCCACCATATGCAGCAGCGTAATATGCCGGGGCCGGGTCTTGGCTTGTATAAATGAATGCATCGTGAATGGCGACAACACGAGCAGCACCGCAGCAGCAGCAGTCGAAGCGTTGGTTTATTCGTCCGAAATCTCATCGGGGACGCTGCGCAACACGTCCAACAGCGACTAATCGTCCGCCGTACGGCAGCTAAGCTTACGCTCTATACGGTATACGGCCGCCGCGCTTACTCAACACACTGCTACAGTTCATACACACCCCGGTGACACCGTCTAGGTGATGTGATCAGTGATCAGCCGCGACGCAAACACCGGCTTTCGGCGCCAACCAGGATATACGACTTAATAACAGAGAGCGAGAGAGAGAGACTACCACAAGATACAGGCTGCTACTGAAGCTGTTTGATACACGTCTCGATATGCCGACTAGCGTGCGCATGATTTTGCAATGGGGAGAAATATCATTCCACCTCTCTTCCTTTTCCTTCCCTGTCTTTTCCCTCTCCCTTTTCTGAGCGCTTTCTTGCTTCCATTTTGCCCCGGCCTTTAATCCAGCTAGGGGCCTGAAGAACGTTACAAGCTCCCGAATGAGTCCAGACGAGGTAGTTTGGGTAAAATAATACTCATATTTCATGGTATAAAACGCATGCGCATAAAAATGAGGTCTATTAGCTGAAACAGCAAAACACAACTTTAAGCTTACATTTTGATTGTCGATGAACAGGGTACATAATTTTCTGCAGAGAAAAAATTCTCTTATATGTTTGGTGGGTAACTGAGACCCGAAATTCAGTTATGTAGCTTATGCAACTGTTTGTGCCAGATAGCGCCTTGAACGATTCACGTAAAATGCGACTGTGAGCGTTGATAATTACGCTGGATTGCAGTAGCCTAACATTAATGGACGCGCCGTCAAACCTATTTTGTGGTCAAACGATTCGAGTAGACCTAGAGAGACAGGCGGAGAGGCGTAATTTTAAATTGTTGCACTGTGAACTATTTGCCTACCTTCTTAGAGGACACTATTATAAGTTTTTTACAATCCCAGCACAGCCGAAAATTGTCGATGCAGAAATCCGTGTTTTCAGAATTTGCATCGACCATAAGCTCCGCAACTGCAGACCCAGCGCTGAAGGGAACGTAACGACAGCGATAGAATGATGAGCCAATAAAATCAGCCACAGGTTTACCATTCAATTAAAGTGCCAAAGTGTACAATCGCTGTTAAGCTGTTCTGGATCATCCATTCCGTTTCACCGTAAAATGGTTTTCACTGTTTCGACGAGACGCCAGCTAAAGTGAGTATTCTTTTTAATTTGAAGCAGTATATGCAAACACAAAAGTCACTCAAACTACACCAAAGTAAAGTTTAAGCATGTGATTAGTTATGTTATCTCCGTTTGGCTCAGTGACGAAGTTATTCGCTTAATGTTGTTGCTCCACCGAAAAAATCACGCAACGGCTAGGCAAAAGCATCAGAGGGTCGCAGCACAACACCTTTCGCTCAGAGCATCGGTGACAAACGATGTGTCGAAATTGTGTTACACCAGCGTGCTGATATTCGTCGACCTGGGAATCAAGTCTTGATGAAACCTACAGCTATTATTCTGATGCCTTCGTTTCTGCCACAACGGTTTCTGTTTGCTGCATAAGTAGATCTTTGACGAGTTTCTATTTAACAAGCACGTTAGTTAGTTTCTCAGACATTATTAATCTATAGGCCCTAGGCGACGCGGTTAAGTTGTGGTAAGATCTCAAGGCCTAATGATAGCTTTATATTTATTTATTTCAACATATCAACCAGCACATATGGTATATACACGGTGTTTTATAAAAAGGGACCCCTTTTTGTTTTTCTCACAATTTACTCAAATGATGATCAATTTACATGTTTTTTTCCCAGATGTAGCCGAAGAAATACTAATTCAAAATAGTGCAACAAAATATGGCAGTTGATTAAATATTTTTTGCTAGTCCTGACGTAATGTTGACATCATAATGTGTCACGGGTACAAGCTTGATAGTCTCAACTGGTGATGTCAGCTGCTATACCCAGCTTCAATGGTAAACTTAAACTGGTTCGCTAATGAAAAATGTTTATTGCGTCAGCACTAAGCAATATGGGGACATGAAATCAAGCGTCTTGCGATTTAAAAATGCAACCATTTTGCAAGCTTGGTGTGCTAGTGCACTGTCTTGCTCGAAGGCGTAAAAGTTCAACTATATCCACAGACACGTAAACGCTTTGCATATTTTTGTAACTGTAACTGTAAAACTTCAACAATTTGTCATGAATGAACCAGATTTTTCACCATTGGAGCAGGGTACCAACTGACAGCACCAGTTGAGACTATCCAGTTTGTACCAGTGACACATTATGACGTCAGCATTACGTCAGGACTAACAAAGAATATTTAATTAACTGCCATATTTTGTTGCAATATTGTGAATTAGTATTTCTTCAGCTACAACTGGTAAAAATTTTGTGCAAATCGATCATCATTTGAGTGAATTATGAAAAAAACAAAAAGGGGTCCCTTTTTATGTAACCACCGTGTACATGTATAACATTTGACGAACAATACACCGTATTGTAAACTTTCTGCTGAGCGTAACCGTGAAAAAATTCTCAAAACAGGTGAACAAAGTTAACTTAATGTCGAGAGTTGTGCTTTGTTTTTTCTGACCTTCAGATAGCCTACATAACAGTGAACATGAACAAAATTATGACCAAGTTTTTCAGTGGGATAATACCTCTGTTGCAAATAGCCCATAGGCTTATATTATCAGCAGAAAATTATGAAAATCGATTAACACGTGTCGAAGATATAAAGGAAAACAAAGTCAACAACACCGTCAGTGTCAAGCCTCGTTCAAGACTACGTACCGTTACTGTCCGCGGGTAGCCGCAGTATCAATCAGCCACACAAAAAAACAACCCTTGTGACCTTCACCTGTGAGGATGACCTTGAAATTCAATAGGGTTCTGAAATCAAGAAGTAGTCGAGACACATGTTCGTGCAAAATCTAACCAAGCTAAAATATAGGCCTATAGCAGTGCGTGAATTATCGTGACAGCAGAGAAAATTAGGGATAAAACTAAGCGGCCATGCTGGAAACAATAGGCTACCGGATACTCTCGTCAGTCGTCACTATACCGCGGACGGGACAGTAACAAACCTGGCCGTTTTAAATCGAGACACTAACAGTTTGACAAAACGAGACGGAGGTCTGGATAGGATTAGACAAACACAGGCCTGTAAGTCTTAGAGCTATTATACAGCGTTGTCGTTTCTCCACTAGCCGCACAAAAATCTCCGCTAAATAACACGAAATTTAGCACGGTGATAATGGTTTCCATTACGAGGACGACCAATTGGAGCAGGCTCGATCGCCATCACATTGTTGCTGTGCACTTAGTGAATCCGTTAACAAGTTTCGTTAGATCACGTACGCTTTGGCCGCGAGCGAACAGAGCTGTAAATAATAGCGACAACGAACGCGCGTCGCCGATAGCTAATTACGCACGCACAGAGATAGGATAGCCGCGCAATAGAAATGTCCCTGTTCACTCTTAAAATGTGCTAATTTGACGAAGATATAAGCGATATCTCAGTAGTGTGTTTTGTGTTCAGAATATAAAGTATGGTTATCCTGGTAACCTTCAAAACTATTATTGTGATTCATTATGTATAAAAACTAACTGTTCTTTTGCATCCACCGTTGATAGTCACTTTGCTTCAGTTGTACAGTTGTACTTGGACGTTTGCGATCATTTTGACAGTTTAATTTCTCATTCTGTCCCTGTCTATTTTTTTCTTTGTCATTTGTGTTCTGCACTTGAGAATAAAGTGTTATTTTGTTCTTGCACTCTGCTTACCATACGTAAAACTTTACGATTTAAAATTCACAATTCTAATATACCGTAAGAACTATCCAATTGAAATTTCGAGACAACAATTCAATTACGGCCTACAAAATTCAGCAGACAGGCAGAAACTTTTTTGATTTTGGGAGGGGCGGTAGTGGGTACGCGGTCGTAACGTGCAGAGAGCGCCACTGATCCGCAAAGACTATAAAATTCATGGCCGGCCTTGAGGCCTTAGACAGGGACATGGGGAAGGAGCGACGGGGGAGGTCGGGGCAGTCGAAAAAACTGGACCGTTAACTGGCCGTCATTCACCAGATGTCGCCATGCCACGAAGCTGAGCACTATAATGACGAACTGAGTCAGTGGGAAAAGAAGACCCGGCAACTCAACCCCGACCCTCAAGCTGCCCGTGGGGGTAGACGCTAGAGGCGCTAGAGGGGGATGACAGACAGACAAACAGACTTTCCGCGCATTATAGTAATAAAGATCAGGGCCTATGATCCTTCCCTAAGAACTGGAGGCAGTCCCCAGTAGATTATAAATAGGCTTACGGAGAGGCCTATAAGCCCCGCCCACTGTTTTGGCCTGTAGCCTGGTCAGTGGGCGGGGCTTATGGGCCTCTCCGTGTGCCTAATTATAATCTAGGG
>Ga0056128_1001244_pt1 | contig 27683 bp, 19 predicted proteins | sample WorMetLIZISLAND2_FD_71113 | JGI IMG/M metagenome (GOLD analysis project Ga0056128, IMG submission 71113) | Marine gutless worms symbiont microbial communities from Max Planck institute for Marine Microbiology, Germany - Olavius geniculatus... ... | reverse complement strand
CGCGTAGAGCGCGAGCCTATAACGGGAGTCTGGGGGCGGAGCCCCCAGCGGGGTCCAGGGGCAGAGCCCCTGGTCGGAGGGTCAGGGGGGCTAAGCTAAGTTTCATGCTGCGATAGGTCTACAAAATGAGATTAACTTTTCAAACAAGCCATCATTTTCTTACACAACAAAACTTAAGCATATGCACGTAACTAAGCAGTTAACTTTATTTTTTTGTCAAAAAGCATTAGACCATTATAAATGTCTGAGACATTTAGGTCCGAAGTGTCCGGTGAGTGCTGTGCGTCGCCCTCGTACAGCGTGCACGACATTCCCGGTTCTGCACCAGTTGTACAGAGACTGATGGCGGCAATGAACAGAGGCTGTTTACTTTGGTCATTTGTTTGAATAATGTGTACCCTTGAACTTTGTGTAGGATTATATTAGTATTTGTCTCTCTCGTCTTGTCTGTCCGGTACTGTCGGTTTTTTTGGTAGTATTGTACTTTTTTTCTTTTATTCTGTATTTGTCTTCTGCCTGAGTGGCGAATAAACATATTTAATATGCCGTTCTCTAATCCAGACGATTTAATTAGGCCTAGTTCGAACACGAACAGTCCTGGCGGTTGACGTCTTGTGCCACCTGCGGCGCTTAGTTTAGTCTGTTTGCTGTTTTTATTTAAATTGAGTTGTTGTCATAAACGCAACAAAGTGTGATTGGATGTTTCATAAGTGAAAAAACGCCAAAAATGTGTCAAAGTTGTTTCACTTTTTTATCTTCCGAGTTCAAACACGCATACCGACGATGGTGGCTTGGCGTAGTGGTAACGTGTTTCGTGTAATCAACGAAGTTACTCTACGTCGGGCCTGGTTAATACTTAGGTGACTGTCTACGGGCAGGTAAACCATCTCGGTACGAAGCCAGCCAGCTAGGTAGGCTCAGCCTTCTACCTTTCGTAGGATGATAAAATGAGTATCAGCTTTCGGGCTACGTAGTAATAAATGGCGATGGTTAGTGTAGTAATTCCTACTGGGTAGCGTATGCATCGGCTCAGAAAATATTAACTGAATAGTGACAAACACAGTGAGCAATTATTATCACTCAAAAAATCATATGTGTCACATCCCATTATCTTCATTTCAGCATGTGCTCAGAATGTCCTCCTGCAGCACAAATGCAAGCGGTAGACGTTGACACAATTTGCCAACAGCACGTTCACTAACTGCATGACTCAAGCAGCCCACTTGCTGTTGATGTAATTTCAGTTTCTCGACTAAGAATTTTAAAATAAAGACGAAGCAACAGATTTTCAGTGATTTTGTACTTTCAGTAATTTTCTGAGCTGACACATGCACTGCCCAGTATGAATTCATTGTTGTCAATGGTCAAACTACGACCTCTGCATTTCACAAGGTAGTGTAGCGACAACTTTAAGGCGAGGTAGCCAAAACTATAGACATTCGCGTCAAGTTTCTTTTAATGTCGCATGCCAAAAATTATTAAAATCGACCAATGTTCCACGGAGTTATTCATAAAATAATATTGGCACGTTTTTATGGACCGCCGTGTCAAGGGTAAAACTGTTTTTGCATCGTTTAATTGCCAGCGGCACTAACAAAGAATATTTAACTGCTGTATTCAAATACTGACTTTAGTCATGTAAATAATTTTTTTCGGAACATTTTGCTAAAAACCACATGATTATATGACGTACGGTTGCAAAATTAAAGTGTCATTAACTTTGTGCCGTTTTTTGGACCACCCTCTATTTATTTATTTATTATAGCCCCCAGCACTCAATTCTCAAGGGCTGAAATATTAAACTACAGAAATTATGTCCAGAATGGTTACGATGCGGGCTCGGAAATTGCGAACGTGTCAGCTAAGCATGTCGCGTTGAAGCGCTGGACGGTGACCGACAAGCGCTGGAAAAAGAACGTCGTTTCACGGGGGTCCGTCGTCCGTCGTCACCTCAGTCAAATGCTTTCCGATTTGTGCCAAGAACTCCTGGGTGCTGACACTCATCGGTCCAAACTTGTGTTTCCAGTGCCACTGGAAAAAAAGTCGTGGGTGCTGCTGAGTGAGCTGTACTTGTTCCTTTTTCTGACAGTTGCAGTCTCAGCGGCACTGGCACTGGTGATGACACTCTGCTGCAGGTAAGCGTTTCCCAGTGTCGACCACTGTGACGTCCCAAGTGGCGCAGCAATGTCAAACCGTCAGGCCGCTTGCTGTCGTCACGGACCAGCCCGTGTGGTTCCTTCATGCTGGGAACGCCGGCTCGAGTCAAAGCGCGCCAGATGACAGCAATGCTGTAGGCGTCTTACCCGGTTGTCGACGTCGTCGTCTGTCGTCCTCTGTAACGGGTGTATTGTGGCTAAACGGTGCAAGATAGGGCCTAGGTTGCTATTGATTACTAACAGGAAGTAGAATACTGGCTTTCAAATGACATTAAAATCACTGACCTTGGATGACCTTAAACGCACTATGGTGTGCCAGTTGTGCGGTATTGTGGCTACACAGTAAGTCGCAATAACCATCACGACATGCGTAGAGAGCGACAGTCTCCTAAGCTAAGAGCTTGTTCAATGTAATTTTTTGTAGAGTTTTTAAAGAGTGATGAGATTATTTATCGATTGCTTTATTGTAAATATTTCAGAAAGTGTATTAGTAAAATGAACTTTAAATCGGCCAAAATTTGGCGAAAATATGGTCACGAGTAAGGTGTTTCTTTTTTCGGGGTAATTTAGACTCACAGCATTCTGCACAATACTCCAAGCTAAGAATGTTTACAAAATAATAACTTTCGTTCTAATTAAAAATTGCCTTGCGTTGGCTCAAGTCGTGGCCAGAGCACAGATTATTGCGGGTTTATGGGAAGCCGATGTACGTGAGGAGTGGATTGTGTATGCATAGCAGTGTGCTGTGATGCATGGTCAATGTCCAACATCCCGCGCCGAGCATCCCTAGCAGCAGCAGCAGCAGCAGCGTCGAGGATCATCAGCTTTGACGCATGACAGCTGCCGAGGAAGGAGCCTTAGGTTGATGGGCGTCGATTAGATGTCGTTTCCTCTGACGCCATTCGTCGCTGTTTTTTTTCCTGTCCTCATCTATCGCTCGTTTGCCTCCGTCTTCAGGCCTTTCCGCTATTCGCTGATCCAACATTCGCGCTGCGTGTGCTTGCCTGTCGTCATTTGCACGCAGACGTCGTCGTCGCTACTAGGCGTTCCGCACACCGGCGGGGCGTTCACTGCATTGATCTGTCCCGTGTAGGCACTTATCTCTGAAAATGAAAGCGTTTAAATCTATTCACTCAGTAGCATAAAAACAAAAACAGAGAATTAACGAATTTAACTGAAATAGAAAGTGATTTACTTGTCTTTGCTGTATAGTTATCATAGTCAATATGTGTGTTTGTTTCAGTGGTATCCAGCTATTCAGTGATCATAGACGCTGGGTTGTGAGTCGTTGTTGATGGACTGAGGCAGCAGCAGCAGCAGAATGGCGTGACGTCACGATGGTCACCTGTTGCTTCCCACGCGTCGTCGCTGCATGGATCAGTCTATAGCACCGCGCTACACTCGGCCCTCGGCTTATGGCAATGCCGCATTGTCAGCCGGGCGTCTTTGATGAGCTGATTGATCAGTAAGCACCGTGTCCAGTGTCTATCCACACTGCAGCAATGAGCAGCGGGTCGTTTCTAACACCCGGCTCGTGGCTGACTGTTGGACCACCAATGCCTCCGCCTCCGCCCGACATCCGTGTCAACGACATCTCTCTCAGCGCACAGGGCAAAGACACGGCGACCGGCGGCAGTCAACCGAGCCCCGAGTCCGCCAAGAGACAGTGGCGTCGCTCAAGCTGGTGCCCGGAACAAGAGCGCAAGAAGGAGGAGAAACACGAATATCAGCGAAGTCTCGCCGTGGCCGGAAGAAGGTGCGTGTTTTTCTTTTTCAAATGCTTCTGTGCGTCGCCCTGTTTTATTGAATTTCACCCCATTTTATATTGGTTTTATATAGGCCATATTTGAAAACAAAAAAGAAAAATGAATCTTTAAACAGGAGGTCAAGAAACAGCTGCATCAGTTAGCAACGATAAATAATGATAACAATAATTAAAACGTTTATTCGTAAAATGCAAAAAAAGAATAATAATAAAATGCAAAAAAATTACACTAAAGCTAAACTATTTTCGGTAACGAAAATTATAAAACGACTACGAACATTAAAATATATAAACAGATCAAGAAATTACGACACACGTTAAAATTATCTAACTACTGTTAATATTAGCAGGCCCAGTAGTAGTAGCACGAACCGTATATTGTAACAAATTGTCAATCAATCAATTAATCAGAGTTGCTTTAATAGCGGAGATATTTTAAGGTTAAAACAAAGGCAGCATAGTGATGTCCGGATACGGCTTTCTGTAGAGCCATGTTCTGAGATGCTGATCTTTTCAGTATAAGTTAGTCTGAATATTTCAGCTGGAGCATGAGCAGCCTGGAAGGCGACGATGACGACAATGAGACAGATGACGAGAGTACTGGTACAGCGTCAGCATCAGCAGCCGACCCCTCACATCAAGCAACCGCCGCGGAATCACGTACGTCTTATTGACGATACTCAGCGTGTTCGGAGTCGAGAGGGGGGTGGAGGTAACGCCGACCTCAAACAGAAAGCAGGTACAAGACATCGGTACTAAGTTTTGATGTGAGGTAGCTCACCGGCCTGCAGTAACTTCGTTGATCGGATCAAACGCGTTACCACTACACCACGCCACCAACCCAAATTGTTCTGATTTGTTCTGAAACAACAGAGACTTAACACTAACGTGGCTACAATCCTGCAAAATATTGCTGTCCATGTACAATAAAGAAACGGAAAACCTATAGCAGGAACGCGCTTTTATGCTACGACTCACGACGTGTACAATCATCTTGACCGACCACTCGGCTGGCTTTGTGAACGACGTTGTGATACTGCGGATACTGCGGTAGCTTCTGCTGCATGGACAAACAAACGTTACGTACGCTGTTATAGTACAAGGTTGTCAGCTGAAACAGTTTGGACATTTTTACCAGACGTTTTTAATTACGTGCATAAGCTCTTGCATGTTTACCTCCAGCTATTAAGGGGTATTTTCAGGACACGTATCAAGTGCATATTCAGTCAACATATAGGCCTATTCTGTCTCAGTCTCGTTTCAACTTTCAGCACTATAGTGCAGCACAGTAAACTAACGATGCAATGCTCAGCTATAGTGACGTGAAGACGACAAAGATAATAAACGTCTGACAGTGTCGACCTGCTACCGTACTACTGTGCAGTCGCCAAGCGGACATTTCCGGTCTACGCTGACAACGGATGAACGACTTTCCGCAGCACATAACCTCCGCAACATTACCGTACTAGTCGCGCTCGTCAAGCAGTGTCTTTCTTGTTCCGTCAGTCATATATATATTTAACATTTGTACTCTCGTGTAGTCTGCTAACGCGATAACTACGAAGTTTGGTTCTTTTAAGTTACGATTTCAACATCAGATGCTGGGTGCTTGTTCTTCTTGAGATTCATAGTAAGTCAGTAATTCACTCTACATTTTCACAAATTTTTAGAGATGTTCTTAAGCATTAAATTTGCAGAAAATTTACAATTTCGCTGTAGTACTTTAATTTGAAAACAAGAAACTGGCTGTTACGTTTTGTCTAACAAACCTCGCGTCTGATTCGATAAGCGTAATGAAAGCAGACAGCGAGACTTTTTAAGTGTCAGCCCGGAGTCCGGAGTAACGCCGAAATCGCTCGGCTGCAACGTCGTCAATGCCAACTCGAGGCGACAGATCATTAGCTACAATCTCCGTAGGACTGAAACATGAAGAAGATACTATTGTGATTACTACTACTCAGGGAAATAGTATTTATCATTTGGGACTTCCGACGTTAGCTACTTGTTCCGATACGGCGCAGCGCACTGTGGCAGTTTTATTTTTATTTACGCTGTATATAATTTCAGTCATTTACTTTTTTTCATCAGATTAGGACAGAGAGACAGAAACTTAGTTGCCTTAGAGACAGATGGTCAGTGTCACTGATTGTACGAAAACGTCCGCACATTTAAACACTATGTATAAACGGATCAAAATTGAATCATCAGAAAAGATTAAGATTAAAACAAAGTTGCATGAAATTTATGTTTTGGATGAAAGAATCAGTTTGACTAAAACAAAGTTGCATGAAATTTATGTTTTGGATGAAAGAATCAGTTTGACTTTAACCATTTTGTCTTTTGACTCCGAAAGACTTAGAAAACTTAAAGCAGAACAGAAAGCAGAGCGTGAATGACATCATCAATTCGTTGACTAGTGCAATTATCTGGCCGATCGATCCAGCTTAGTTTATGACGTCGCCAGTAGACAACATTTCAGATCTGGCAGTTGACACTTCTTGACTGTTTCGCGGTTTTGACAAATACATTCGGTCGTCGGACCTTCGCTGTTAACGGACCGATGCCTTGGAACTCATTACCGGACAATCTCTGTGATACATCACACCACAGCAGTAGCTTTAGCCGCAGTTTAAAACTGTATCTATGCGATATAGGGATGCACTGTTATACTGCGCTATATACACTGTCCGAAAAAAAGTAACCCCCTAGACATCGCACAATAAAAATGTCAAATTTAAACGAATCTGAATAATTCCTTGTAAATTGCAAAAATGCACATCGAATTTCGTTGAAAAATATTATTTTTCTGCAAAGTTATTGATTGTTGAATATCGATAACAAAATATATCCGTTACCAGTATGGCGTTACACAAGTAGACCCCTTATGTTAATATACATTTGCGTAACTTTAACAAACAATAGCCGACTCTAACAAAATTATGCATTAATATTGCACCATTTAATGGCAATCGAAGTGCCAAATTTTAGTTAAATTTGCCAAAGCAAACAATAGCTACAACGGCCTTTGTGAGGTCACACCAAAACACTTCATCAGTTTCATGTTTTTGTGAATAACGTTAAACACAAAGACCTGAATCTGAAGTGTTCTGGAATGACCTCGCAAAAGCCGCTGCAACTTTTGTTTGCTTTGGCAAATTTATCTGAAATTTAGCAATTTTATTGGTGGCAATAAATGTTGCATTGTTGGCGTAAAATTTTGTCAGAATCAGATGTTGTTTGTTGGAGTTACGCGAATGTACAATAACAGAAAAGTTTACTTATGTAACGCCACTTTGGTAACGGATATATTTTGTTTTCGATCTTCAACAACTAATAACTGCGCTAAAAATAATATTTTTCAACGAAATTTGACGATCGTTTTAACAATTTACTGAGGATTAAGTGTACAAAATTGTATCTAAATTCGTTTACATTTGACATTTCTATTGTTCGATGTCGAGGGGGTTACTTTTTTCGGACACAGTGTTAATCTAATATTAACGTTGGCGTTACTGATATTGTCATTGACATTTTAGATGGAAAGGGATCGCGCAGCAGCCAGGCGTCGAATTATGTCAGCGACACAACGAATGACATATCATCAACATCAGCAACGACATCATCACGCAACTGTCAATATAATGGGCCGCCTGCCAAGTCCACGCCGCAGTCAATCCAAGTACGTAATTAACGTAGCTCGGATTTGTTTAATCACTTGTGTTTCTCAACAATGGTGGCAATGAATTTGTTGAGTATTTTGGTCAAATAAAAAATCATTTGTCATAAAGAAGTTACGCGATGTTTAAACTTGAATATTGCGTGTATAAACAGAAAAACGTCCGTAAAAAAGGTCCGAAATTAAGAAAATTATTGATATTTAGGCTTACGTTGCCCGTGAATCGTTTTCTTTTAACGACCGGAAGTCGGACATCAGCTATGCAGTTTTTGTTGTTGTTGTTGTTTTGTATCCAATGTTGTATTTTATCCCCGAAGTTTGCATGTGGGCCTACTGCAGTAAAAACAAGTTTTTTTACAGTTGTTTTAGTTTCTTTTGTCATATTTTACTGGTCTTTCCGTTGAAACTAGAGACTATTCTCGCGGTTTAGTTATAGCGCCCAGTGCTGCGGTATTAACGCATAAATCGCTTTCATCGCCACGGGATATCCGTGTTTCCGCGCTCTTCCCACCGGTCTCCATTATGGTTCCGCCGTCGCATGCGAATGGCACGGAAATCGAACAGAATGACCTTGCACATTAAGTGCGATCAAACAACGTCTAATTGCGATTACGTCGCTCGGTCGAATTTTCTCGCAATTACTTTTGGGGTCAAGTTTAGCTTTTTGTGGACGAAAAAAGTGTTTTCTGTAGCTATGGCCGGTAATGCGTAGAGAGTGGCGCTGTGTGTGAGCCGCGTCATGCAAAGAAACGTGACCTGACTGCTAAGCGTGTTGGTCGCTTCCGACCGACGTATTCAAAGTTGTCAGTGATTTCCGTGGTTGTATCAACAAAGTTTGATCGCACTTGTTTTTCGTTCAGCCCCGCGACAAAATAGATGGCAGATTATCGGCAAACAGGAAATTTCGCTGCTTAGATAGATTACATCAGCGCTGGTCGCTCCACGCACAGTGCGTTCTACCATTGGCGACCGCACCTTTCCAGCGACTGCTGCATCGGTCTGGAACAGTTTGCCAGAGTCAGTCCGGTCATCACCATCGTTGCAAGTTTTCCGCAGCAGACTGAAAACCGAACTTTTTGCCCGGTCTTACAGGCATGACTAAGAACGTCTCATTGCACTGACTACTATTACGTGACTTTACTGTTTAGGCTTATTGTTACGCTAAAGTTTGTTCGTCCTTTATCATCATCATCATCATTTTGCTAGTGAGTAACTGGCAACTCATTTACTGTATAATCCAGGTTATTTCCATGCGTACCAAGATCGCGGAAGAAGCGTGTAAGAATCGGAAACACGCTGATATACTTTTTAATCTCCGTATGCCGTTATATTTTGTGTTAAATAGCTGATTTGCCGAGCAGTCGTTAAGAAGCTTTTGTACATAATGCAGCGGCGACGAAATATTCGAGATATGGCGAAGTCTGTCCACACTTCACACAGAAAAATGTCCGAGAGCGCGGGGTCGCACGCAAGACCCAGCAATGACGGAACTGACGTCTTGCAAAGCAGAAATAGAATATAAGGAAGCTGAAAATGTAATCAACGTAACAATAATGCTTAAACGTTAAACAGTCAATGTTTACACGTGAAGACAATTGTGACTAATTTGACAAATAAACAATATACTATTGATATGTTAGATTAATTCCTGTTATGTAACACATTATTTGTAAGTTTTATCACAGTTGCAACTCAACTCATCACATTTTTTGAGTAACTACCAGTACGTTCCTTGTGATGTGATGTGATGCGACGCGATGTAATGTGGCGGTAGTATTAAAGGCGACATTTCTATACTGCAGCTCGTCATCATAACGTGCTGCAGCGTGTGATCGGCTACACCGTATGAAGTAAGCCAGCGTCAGACCGCGAACTGAGCCAAGCCGGCTATTAACTGCTTGAAGGATAATTACACGTGTACAAGACGTGCAGTACCATTGAAGTCCATTTGGTCGTACTGTAATTTGCCTTGGCGACTGGCTGGAAGGAACACCCCAGTCGACTGACTACCCTGGTCACCACAATGACGTCACGACACACCCTTGTTTGTCTTCAGCTGTTTCGTCTGACCTGCTGCACGCACTGCGTCATTTAGTGTAGGTCGTCACTTCGTCACGAGACACTGTGCAACAGTTAGCTACAACTAGAGGCGTCTATCATTTGCCTGAGTTATTGGAGAAACTCCCTGGCCCATATCTTACCCTTTCTTTTTTTCTATTTCTGTCTGTTGTTTTTTTATCATTTTTCCTGTTTTGAGGCCTATTCTTTAAATCTGGCTAGAGGGTCTGATGCTGTGGGTTTTCGCGAAAAAGTCGATTTCCGTGAAAAGCCATACAAATCTTCAAGCTGTATATAACTATCGGTACCTGGACAACCAAGTAACTTTGTTGCTTTTTGTGCGTAAGAACATTATTAAAATAATTCGAATCGTCACACGGATTCTGCGCAGAATTCCGACAGCTGAGTTTGTCGCTTACCGTGTGACAGTACAAAATTAACACCTTTACGATAACGCATACATGGCTGCATGGAGCTGAAATGCGTTGGCAACGAGATGCGAGATGGCGAAGCGTGATGACGTAATCGATGACGTATATTGAGTGCTGCTGCTGCTGCATGTGCTTAGCATAATAACAAGACTCGGTCGTCAGGGTCCAGATGCTCAGCAAAGCGACAACATCGAGGTCAGTTTGCTATGTACCACCGTCTTCTTTTTCTTCTCACGTCTTTCAGCTCTCAGTCTTCCCAGCTGTTTATCTGTCTATCTATACTTCGCTCACTTGTCAGTTCTTGTACGCTTGTTAGCGAGTCATTTTCCCGTAATTTTGCAATAAATACATATTATATAAAAATGAATAAACACTTATTTCATGTATCGTTAGAGTTTGTCTGAGTTTGTCTGTTTAGCGTTTACTGTTTAGAACTTAATATTAAGTTATTAACATTCATCACTTTTTGATAAATAGCGAATAAACAATATAAATATTATAAATAAACTTTGACTATTTAAGTAGTCTGCTACTATAGTGACTTTTTTGTTTCGGGCAATGCAATTTTGTAGATTTGAAGAAAACAGGGGGAGACGCTGGTGAATACGGGTCGGCACCAGAAACCAGGTATAGCTAGCCACAAACTTTCCAGTTTAGATGGCCTATTTAATAACCCAAGTCAGGATATCCAAGTACTTTGTCGGTGGATGTTAAAGTATTATGCCATTGATAAGTTAAATGAAAAGACAATGGATTGAAAAAACAATCTTTAAATGTAACAGTATCTATACACAACTCGTCAAAAATTTATCAAAATAAATTGAGAACTTTGATTTATTTCAGACACAGACAGGGGCAGACTATCAGAATTTTCTTGGCGAAGGTAATATACAGTAAATAGTAGGGCTGTTTATTCTGTTTCAGAACAGTTTTTTCTTTTTTTCTTTTTTTGTCCCGTGGTTCAGGAACCGTAGGGGCCAGCTGTGAAAGTTCTCCACTTCACACGATCCTGTGCATGGTGTGACGCCTCTTGTAGTGTGACGTCATGTTGCACCATTTCAGTATATCGTCAACTCAGCGCTTTCTTGGTCGTCCCTGGTAGTTGCGACCTTCCACCATCCCGAACAGCACTTTCTTTAACAGTCTGTTGTCCGGCATGCGGCGTATGTGACCAAACAGCTCTAGCTTGCGACTTCTGCCTGTCCACAATGGTGTATTGGCGACTGAGTTGGCTTTTGATGGATTCATTTGTTTGGAAGTTCTGCCATCTGAGACGTAGTTTTTCTTAGATAATTAAAACACTTGTTTATATTTTTAATACTGTCAAAGTCGCTATTTTACTTCCAGGGTCTCTAACTAAAAGTGTGATGCCGAAGGAAATGAAAATTGATACTGATTGACTAAATTTGCGTGTGCGTGTGGGTGTATTTGCAGCCCTGTGCGCGATGACTTTCAGACTCAGGCAACCGACGTCATCGCCAGTAAACGGTTTAGCAAGTAAGTAGCGAAATGTTTCAACTAACGATGGCTCTGAGGCCTGCGGGTATAGTGCTAAAGTGACTCCGCGTTACTTAATGATGAAGTGGGCGTATATGAGTTTTTCACGTCGAAACCATAATCACTGACAGTCAGTCAGTCAGTGTCTTGTTGATAATTAAGTTTATTTTGAACGCCGCCAGCATTTCCATTTAGAAACACGCTTTTCACTGCATTTCTAACAGCCAGTGAAACAGTGTGACAATCGCGTCTACTCGTTGCGCCCAGCCACAAATAGATGGCCAGACTGAGTTGACGTAGATGGCTTGGTTGTATACCAAGAAAGTATAGCAGCGACGGCCACTGACCTGCTTGACATAGAGTAACTTCGTTGATGCGACCAACTATGTTAGCACTAGAGTGCTAGACCAAGCCGCCAGTTATAGTGCTCTTTCTTCAACGGTGAGCTGATAGTGCATTACGATTGTGTCAAAATCAGTTGCGGAAACAGGCGAGTCCAGAAAGCTTTGTAAAAAGCCGGAGCTGAGTCAAGGTTTCTGGTATGGGAAGGAATCTGGTTTTAGTTGGACCGCAACTTGTTTCGTGTTTTTATGACAACGGATGCACATGTTGGAAAGGAATAGAGCTGGCGGCGTTCAGATATTTCTAAATCTCAGCATGTTGTAGGCCTAATGTAAGCGACAGTGTTGTTTTAGTTGATCCCCTGACACAGAGCATGTGCATTGTGTGGATAAAAAGTAGACTTTATTTATGACGTTACGTCAAATGTTCGGTCTCGTCATAAGTTTTAGCAATAGTATTTTGGAAATGTGTAGTTCCAGCGAATGAAAACTGTATTCATGGTTTAAACGATGTGTTTGCTATAGTTTACCGGGAGAAGATGAAGACGATGAGCAGCAAAGATCTGAAACGAAACCGGCTCAAGTGAAGCGGCGTCAAAGTGTATTCTCCAAACTCGGTAGCGGTCGACTGAAAAAGGTTTATTCCGCCTTATATTTACTTTCTTGTATGTTGTAATTCGTTATCGTTTGACGCGTTTTAATGCGTTTTTTTGGTTTTAGCGCTGTTGTGCATGTATGCTGATTGGGGAGGATTCTTTTGAATTTATTAAGCATAGATAAATTTAAAACCTGGAATGAATTTATTGCGTGAAGTATTATGTGTTTTTTTAAAATTTAGTTTTTGGCGGTTTTTTTATTTAGAAGACTGTTTGGCGTATAGTTGCAAAGTAGGTCCGTCGTCATCACTAACTATAGATTCTTCACTGCTACTATTCTTATGGCGTATTTTGCTGGTAAATGAAGTCAATGTTCTTATAACGCTACTTGGTGTCTATGTGACGTCTAGGCCCCCGGCCTCAGCCGCGCTGCCCTGACATTTGACGCCGTTTTTCGTATTAAAATATGCATGAAGACGTGAAGTCGGATAACTGTTATATAGCGTTCTCACGATGTTCAGCGTTACTTACTTTGTAAAATGGCGCCGTGTGAGTGAGAAATGTTTTAGTCGCCACTTGCAATCCTCACCACTCACCGAATGTCAGCCTCTCGGTATTCTCTGTGGACAGCATTAATTTGTCCGCTGTCGGTCTGCTGGCGTCTGCGTCGGACAGGTGATGAGAGTGCGAGACAGGTGCTTAGCTTGCGTAGCGCTGCGTTGCGTTGTGCTGCGTGTAGAGTGATGCGTCAAAAGCCGGTGCCGGCGCTGTTGGAGGGCGTGAATTCAACGGGCATCAGTTCGTCTTGGTTTCGTGTAGTAACTCCGCTGTCTGCGATGTGTGTTCTAAACCGCTGTTGAACAAGTCCGCACTACAGTGTGAAAGTACGAACGACTTTTTTTGCTGAAAATCGCCAATTTCCCTTAGGTTCTCTACTTCCTCTTACTTAAGGCACTCGATCAGAGTGGCGTTTTTGAATTTTCATTAAAGCTTTACATTTTCTAAAACTAGAGTCTTTGCGGCAGCTGCAGTAAAGTTTTTTGTGATTTTAATTTGCACTGTTTTGATAGAGATGCAGGCTGTGACGGACAGACAGACGGACAAACGAACGCCTGCCTTTACGATAGCTAAGACGCGCTTTGCACTACGTGCTGTCGCGCGTAACGAGACGTAAAAGTACATTTATCGATTTTGACTGTGTCGCTGTAAAATGTAAAGGTTGTTTGCTTTAAAATTTTTAGTAATTTTGAAAATAACGACGTGGCATTATAGAGGTCGTTCTTTTGGAGACGATCAAGGTGGTCTGTGGTATAGACAGTCAGAGATCGGTGACAGAAGCTTCACGGCAGCTGCATCGCGGCTGTGGAACAATCTGCTGGTCGACAGCGGAGCACATTCAGTTTTCAGTAGGCCCATTTCAAGCGAGTGCTGAAGACGTTTTTGTTTGTTTGTTTTTGTTTAAATTGCGTTCGTTATAAACACACTAGACTTACTTACTTCCTTACGTACATAGTCTGGATGTATAGTGCAAATAGTAGCGGCACTAGGCAACTGTGTGTGCGTGTTTGCGATACTTTGTAGATTGTTTGTTAAACGTTCACGAGCATTCGTGTAAGGAACAGACGACCAGCTGCTCCAGTAAACTGCGCTCGACTCCTGTAAGATCTAGTCGTCTGTACGTCAATGTAAAAACGTAACGAATAACTTTACAACTGGTATAAGTAGTAGAAACGTGATGTTTGAAACTTATTGAAACTTCCAACATTTTTTCGAAATTTTTTTACGCACAGCCTGATTTTAGAGTTTAATGAAAAATGATATATGTAGCTTAGTGAAAAGGTTATGAAACTGTGAATAAAAAATTTTGTCGGGAAAAAGTTCAAATTTTTTTATCTTCATCCACAACACACATAAACGCACATATTAGTATCGAGTTATCAGCCATTGTTAAAAAATAGCCTAAGAACTACAGGTATTTAACGACATCGTAATCTTCGCTTGATGGACAACATTTGTTTTACGCGGTAAATGATAACTACATGCTATGTGTATTTAATAGTGTAAAAGTTTAGCTTATGATTGTTGCAAACATGTGTCCACTGGTAACGGTTGCGTTATTCGTTATGTTTTTACATTGACTGTTATAGCGAGCGTTTTATATTTTATTAGTTTTTAAAATTTGATTGATTGATTGATTAGTAGTGCTTTTTTCCATCGGAACTGACTCTTTAGATTGTTGAATATGTGGTTGCAGACAAGCAGCGAAGATGTTACAAAAGACAAATCGACTAACAAATCAACAGGTGTATTAGCTATTTATTTGTTAATTACAACGATGTTGTAACCTTTTTAATAAAACGGGCAATAAATCGAACAATAATACAACTAAACTGAGTAAAATATGATTGTTTTTCGTGTGTTTTGTTGTGTGTTTTTACTTGTTGTCTACTTGACGACTATGCTTAATGCATAACTGTGGCAGGCGGCAGCGGCGAAAGTCACAGAATGTCACCAATGAAAGAAAAACGAAGTTCCCCTTCTCCGTCGTCACCCCAGGTATTTCGCTGCCATTTTAAAAATATTTTTATATATCTGTGTAATTGCATAACATATTTGTAGTTATATTATAAAGGGACTGAGTGAAGAGTTCTCGAGTTTTTTTATATTTTTTGTATGAGACTTTAGCCATAATATTGTAAAAAACTGATTACGGTAGTGATAAATAAATTTTTGCTAGTTCGCATTTTACACCGTCCGCTGTCTCGCAGATTATTTTCTATCGTCGAAAGGAAACTGATGCGTTTGAGTTGTGTGATTTTGTTTTGTGCAGAACTCAAGACCTGTCGTTCCTACGAGAAGCGTCAGTCCTGGTCCTAGGTACTTGTTTTGCTATTTTCCTGGATGAAAATAATAAGACACGATACTACCACCACTCTTATTTAATACTACTACTACTATTATTGCCTCAACTACTGCTTAGTACTGTAGCAAACAAGCGGTGCAGTTTTTTGATCTTACGGCATATGCAAAGCGTGATTATAATCGGTTAAGGAAAGAATCTTGTTGCGGTTTGGCAGTTATTTTGTGGCAGTAGCTGTGTGGATTGTTAATGATGGTGCTTCATGCGACTGCATCAACTCAACCAAGTAATAAGTAATGGCGTGTAACAACATTTACAGATAAGTGACTCGGTTATATTTAGTGCAGGAATAATAACACATTTTGCCGTCTAATGTACAGTACCTCGCGGCCTGCGGCTAACACGGGACACTTTCAATGGAGACGAGTTGCCAGCAAGCTCGGTATCGAGTAAGTAACGCGATCACAAACAATAACTCTTCTCTGTTTTATTTTTTTTATAAATTATATGCGTTAAGTAATCTAGCATCCAGTATGTCACACTTACGCACGCACGTTACTGTTCTTCTTGATGTACGTTGAAATATAGTTTTGTTTATATTAATTCTGAGCAGTAGTTTGCACGAATGTAAATACTGTCGCTATTGTTCTGGGTTACTAGAGAACAGCCGGTGCTCAGCTCTTCTGCTGAAACAATTTTACTGATTTTTATTTCTGTTGGTTTCTATATTATGTCATTTATTGTTTGTTGTTGTGAACAAGCAAAGCTGAGATGGAGATCGTTGTTGATATGGCGAATGGTTTGTCTGTGCAGTCGCATGACTTCGGGTGATGATAAGGCGCGTGAAGTGGACACGGCCGTGGAGGATCTGCGCCGCTACAAGGCACACCTCTCCGAAGTAGTCAGGTGCGATAGCCGATCATATACGATGAATTTGGAAATATTGTGAATAAGGAACCAAAGGGTGCTCAAATATTTCAACGCTAAGTTTGGCAAACTTTCTTCTGCTTATAATTATCGTATAATAAATGTGTTTTGCTATCTGGGACTATGGAGCAGGCGTAAGCCTCCCCATTCCCCAAATACGTCTTTACCGACCAGCGTGAATACATGTACACGTTGCATGCGAAATTATTATTTAAGCCTTATTAATTTGGCGCCTATAGGCCTTCTTGTTCAGATCTTTCGGAAAACTACAGTTTCGTTTCGTTTAACGTTATCGTTGCTTGTTACTAAGCCGGTTTTACATGAATCATAGTATAACTAAGTCTAAAGAAATCAAATCGTCAAATTACAAAGCAGCTTATCTCAACACAGCACGCTAAACCAGTATTATCATTGCTTTTTTAAAAAATTTTACAGAAAATAACGCTTTAAAGCTTCAACTCCAACTGATTCAATTTGTTGTAGATTCGTTATAAAACAAGTTTTAAAACAAATACACATTAAAAATTCAAACCCTGCAACAAATCCACGACATCTCAACACGTCGAGCTGTTGTACAGCTTGTTGTACGACTTATTTATTTATTTATTTATTAGTTCAGCACTGACATTCAAGAACAGAAGCTAAACACAGGTACAAAGAAGACTTGTTGTTTAACAAATGCACAAAACATCCAAGTATAGTGGAGTTTTGTTTTGTGGCGGCGTCAGAATGTCAGACGTGATGTCGACGACGTCGTCAGAGTCGCTGATGATCAACGTGTCCAGCTTAGACGACGAGCCGAGACCACTGCTGACGAGACTATTGCTACCGAGACCACTGGGCGACGAGCCGAGACCATTGCTGTCGTCGGAGCAGGAGCCTGAAGCGTGGAGCGTCACGGTCGACCTGAAGACGCTCAAGAAGATGACGGCTAAAAACATCAAGCGACAGGATCACATCTGGGGTCAGTCTCTCAGTCTGTCACTGACTTGATTGACATGAAATAGCAACTAAGCTGAGAGTAAACGGTAAAAATTATAACGAATGAATTTATGCGGGCGTCAATCAGCTATTGAATAGAGTAATAAAAGTAGTTAAATATTTGGCTGCGCTGTGTTTTATTCGTGTATTTTTTTCAACTTTTGGGGGGCGATTTTGTTGTGTTTTTCGGAAGTACCACATGTAAATTACACCGTGGTGACTGAGTAAATGTAACAAAACGAACAACGGACGCGTCAAACCCCTTGAGAGTTTTCCATTCTCTGCACTTTTTTGTTTTGTTATTTTTTCTTTTCATGTGTCTATTTAAGTGTTGCCTTAAATCTAGTTACGGGTCTGGGAAGCGCTGTGAACTCTTTTGGTGGGATCTGGACTGGAGCGCAGCCGCCGTCGATTTTGGGACATTCTAATTTTAAAAACGTTGATGTGCGTAATTAATTTCTAAATTATACTAACTTTCCTTAAAGGGCTGAAAACTTTCCTCTTATTTTTGTGACAGATTTTTCTGACGGATTTTGTATGGTGTTGACGCTCCTGACTAAGCTCCGCAATATCATTTGTAACATTAAAATGCCAAGAGCTTTAATACATTAATTAATAATTGTAGCTTGTCTGCATATTTTGTTGCTGATGCAGAATTCATCCAGACGGAGAAAAGTCACTATCGCACGCTCAAGATCATGCAGAGGGTAACTGTCTATAATTCTAGATGGTGGAAAATAGCTTTGCATGTTTAGCACACTAATATCTGAATCACTTTATAAAATGTAGTGTCATATTGTACAATTTTTACAAAGGTGATTCAATTTTCAGACAGTGTTTCAAGCATGATACTTTGACTTCGAAGTTTGTTGCCAGTTGTAAACAATTGCACGTTTTGCAAACATTTTTACTTTCGCTTTAGCTAAACATTAGAATTTATGGGACAAAAACACGATAGATGGCTTCCTGGCTATAACGTTCTATCTTAATGATTGTAATTTTCTCATGCCTGTGTTGCTTTGTCAAAATTACTAACTATGCCTTTTTGTATTTCGTGTTTTTCTACACTGTGCAATTGCGATCTGTCCGTTGTTTTGTTGAAGACATTTTTATTTGATTTGACTTGTATTTGCACAGATCTTCAGTCAAGGAATGAGGCAAGAACTGAACGTGAGTCAGGATTTGGTGGAGCGACTGTTTGCTCGTCTTGACGACCTCATTGACATTCATTTGACATTTTTACAGAGTCTTGTACGAGCGCAGCAATGTTCCGCCGACAAGAGCATTGAAGCGTTTGGTCCGCTTCTTCTTCAACAGGTGATAGCCGTAGATATCGTGCTTGTAGGCTCTCGATAAAAAATGCAGATTTTTTTTATTGTACATGTATCTTAAATAACCTTGACAAATCAGGTCCAATATCAGGTTTCATTTATCTCTCTTTTTTCACACCGATGCCTTTTGTCTTTCTTTTCTTCATAAATTTACACTTTTAACTATAATATTGTTTATCATACTTTGGTTTGAAAATTTGCTCTTAAAATGGCACCAAACACCAAACACCAAACTTTCTTAGCTGCGTGTATGGATTTCTTTAGCAATGCTTTGCTAAAATATACCTCTTTTCGGTTACGGTTCACGCTGGGGCTTCTATTCTATTGAGCGATCGTTAGACCATTTGCTGTGAGCTGACGTGTATCGGCAACTGAGGCAGTGACAGTGAGAGGGCGTATTTTAGGGGGAGACTTATGCCTGAGCTACCGTTTGAGAGTAAAGAAGTACTGAAAAAAATAATTATAAGAAGAAGGAAAGGAAAAGTTGCCAGACCTAAACGTAACTGTTTTTGTACACTTTCTTCGTTTGTATTTCTAAACGCGGCGGCTAGTGCTAATGAGAGCGCTGAGAAGGTGAGTCACGCAGGGAGATGAGTGAGTACTGGGCAGGGCTGCTGTATCCATGCGACCAGTAGCCTATTGATTGATTTAAAAGCAATGCCACTCAGACTGTCAGGCGAAATGCGTCTAATTGCAATGACTTTGACTGCGGTCAGCATAAATTAACATCGTGCTTTGGTCACGTAATGCACGTCAACTAGAAACGTATGCACAGATCTTACAACGCGGACGTTGTGAAAGACCTCAGTTAGATGTAAAATAAACATTCTGTAAAATGTGCACATGAAACTAAGGCTCAGTACGTTTATCAATCTATTACAAATATGTTACATAAATGTTAACGCTTTAAATAAACTAACATATAGGACTACTTTTTTTTATAAAAATATTAGAGTGAATTATAATTTTGGTATTATTATATAATATCCTGGGTCGAACAAAACCATGGTTGAATTGATCGTGAACGCATAAAAAGTAGACGGTGAAAATTATAACGAATATATTTAAGCGGGCGTTAAGAAGCCATGGAGTAGAGTAATATCTGAGTAATCGAATGACTGGCTGCGCTGTGCTGTGTTTTATCCATGCATCTTTGCAACTTTCTTTGACTCCATTCTATCGCAAATTGCTGCAAAGCGCACTCATCTGCAAGTTTACGTGATTCAAAATTAACTACGTTTTAGTTTCAGAAAAGGCCATACCTAGCGACTGCTCTTTCCAATAATTTTTTCCCCGCTTTCGGCCCCCATGAGTTCATTTTACTCGGTTATTGCAATTTTCGGCCGTTCGAGTTTTGCATGGTCCCCCAGCAGTCGTCATTTTCCCTTTTACGCTTCGGAATTAGCTAACTGATTTTGTGCTAAATGGACACACAGTTTGGCGGGACGATGGGAGAACGGATGAAGTCTGCGTACGGCGCATTCTGTTCACGCCATAACGACGCGCTGCAACTGTACAAAGCTCTTCTCAAGTCCGACGTCACATTTCAAGAATTCATCAAAGTGAGTAAATATTTGACAAGAAATACGTTCGTAGTATATCTATCTAAAACTGTGTGAAAAGATGGCGGCGGTGCAGTGTGTACTTGCTATCGAGAGGTGGTGGGTTTCACTCCTGGTCGTATAGCTGCTACGTAACAATTCTGGGCAAATTGTTTTCGCATGTCTGTCTGTCACCAAGCAGTATAATTTGATAGCGGCCAGAAGGCGTTGATGTATTGTAAGCGTAGTGTATAGCAATGGCAGTTACATGCGTACGTCACCTGCAGGAATAATGCCCGGACAGAGACTGGGACCAGCTACTAAAGTTGGGACTTACTGTTATAGAGTGTTTGTACACGATCGAGCAAACATCGAGCAGCTAGCTCGACGTTCTATGGTAATTAGCATGTTCATTAGGAAGGCAGGCGGGTTGTAATTGGAAGGCCTATATAAAACGTGATCAGCTGTGGGCTAAGAGCCTAAGCCTAGGCCTACATTTGAGCCAGGGGACGGGGTTCGATGTTTGCTCGATCGTGTGAACACCCTACAAGCGTACATTTTGTTATGTCATTACACCTCGGCCTTGAAAGACGTCGATCGCCGTTTTTTTTTGTTACAAAATTCACATTTTGCAAACAAACAACGACGCAGTTGTTGTTGTGTGTGCGCCATCACAAGTTAGTTTTTATATTAATTGACATTTAATATTTTTACGTTGAGAAAAAAATTGAAAATGTTTTTGTCACTCAGTTTTGTGCAGAGAAAAATAATCGAAAAGCTGTGCGCCTACTGTATAGAAGTGACACAGTAAGTAAGTAAGTAAGTAAGTAAGTAAAAGATAATTGGAAAAGTTAATTTCTATAGCGCGTCAACGCCAGAAGTTTCAAAACAGCTTTTACTCTAAAAAGAAAAATATCTTAAGTATTAAACCAGTTCGGCGAATTGCGTCTTAAGTGGACTAGCATGTCAATGGCAGACATTTTAATGCTGAATGTTCATCGCTAAGTCTCTGTGTGCGGTTGTGTGTGTAGCGCTGCAGTCAGAACAGTCTGTGTAAGCGACTCGGCATTCCCGAGTGCATTCTGCTTGTCACTCAACGCGTCACAAAGTACCCGCTGCTAATTGATCCGGTCATCAGGTGCACTACAGGTCAGTCAGCCAGCAGTCACGCCTCGCTGGAATTATTGTACTCATTTATATTCTCATTAATACGTTTTCTGCACACCTCGTAGCACACCTTACCTCGTTAGCAGTACGTGGCTCTGCCGTGTGCGTCGTTATTTTTAGCACCAGGTCAGTCACGTGTACATACGAAGTCGCTTGTTAGCTCGTCCAATCGATTTTTGAGGTTAACTGAAAATGCAAGACCTGATGATGGCGAAATTTGAAGTGAAGCAAACACACTAAGTTAGATCACAATTATCTGGCCGTTGATGACATTACGTAAGTCGATCATTATGAACACTATAAATATGCCTAGAGATGAAGTAAAAAAAATGTTAAAGCAGGAATTAACCGGAAAATGAAAACGATGAGAAGACTTCGCCAATCAGCAGAAGCTAAGCATATGATAAAAAATTATTTTCGTCCTTTGCATATCTTGAGTAACAGAACACCACGAATAGCTTGCGACAACCGTGACCTTAACTGTACGTTAAATATACACAAGAAAGTAAAAAGGTAAGTAAGTGTATAATAGCCCGTGATATATCGAGTTTACTTAGTTCGAGCGCGAGTCTAAGACCAAGTCCATAATTCTCATGTTGTTCTAGACTTTAGTAATGCTTGACGAAAAATCGGCGAATTTTCGTTGCTAACGAGTCTGTAAAATAGAGTTGTGTCTCGATTTCCCGCGCGTCACGTGAGCATTGCTATAATTGCTTGTTAAGTCTGTGGAGTTAAGTCGTGTGTGTCTGGAGTGACTGTGTGAATGTGCTGCAGATGACAGTTCGGACAAGCGCATGTTGACCGAGAGTCTGTCGCTAGCTCGTGACATTCTCAACTACATCAACCGACAGGTCGATGAACACGAGAAAGAACAGCGACTGTTCACCATTTACAACAAACTCGACGCACGCTCCTACACGCTCGTCAATGCCAGCAAGTTCAAGGTTCGCTGTCTCCCTTTGCGCTATCTTGCAGTTCGAATATTGGAGTGTTTACATGATCCAGCAAACGTCCAGCAAACTTCCAGCAAATGTATTCAAAATACACGTGCTAATGCTGGACGTTTGCTGGATCGTGCAAACACCCTATATGTCTTCAGCCCTCATCGCTCCAATTGGCCGGTTTATTATTAGACCTGTCGAATTGACGCGTTAAAAAATTGACGCAAACGCGCGAATTTATTAAATCATGTGAGACATAAGTTAGGCCTACAATATTCGATCAAACCGCGGTTATTTGACGATCGAATAATATTTAAGTAATTAAAAATTGTTTTGTTACCGTTCCATCACTACTGTTATGGTCCTGCAACACATCCACGATGGGCATTTTAGTCACTTTTTCGATGTAATTTACATACAACATGAGCATCAGTTAATTAACACCTTAACGCATGCGTTAAAAAATAACGCCTTGACAATACTAACATTGATTATCTTTCTCTATACACTTCTGTTGGTAGTTTTTTTGTAGTACGTGTTCTACTCGTAAATGAAGACTTGTCTATGATGTGATGTTTAAGTTATCAATCCACGACGCTTTTTGTTTTCGTCTTTTTTTTATTTTGACAAGGTACCTTGGGTGATGATGACTGACGAACATTGATTGTTCAATCAAAATTATGTACAATGTATCATATTATTCTTGTTTACTGCGTTACTGATTTTAATGTATTTTCTTGTGGAACAATTTTCAGGCTAGGCTGGTGAATTTTTATTTCATACTTTATTAATATTGCGACAAGATTAACTCCGAGCAGTTTTGTGTCGTACATTGAAATATTACCGTGTAAAACCTTGCGCTGTTGTTGTCTTTCGCGTTTCAGAAATCCGATCTGTTGTCACACAAGCGCAGGTTTTTGTACGAAGGTCGAATCAAATGGATGTCTGCTCACGGCAAAACTTTTGGTTTGTTTATTTTAACCGACGGACTATCAGACATTGTCTTACTTAGTCTGTTTATCGCAAAACAAAATCACCGTTGTACTGGTTAGACAAGATGTAGGCGTGAATATGGTAATCTTTAATTCACCGATAACAGCAAACAATAAAACAGAGAAAAAATGCACCAGGGCCAGATTTAAACCCGATTAGATCCTGTTCGGAAAACATGTGAGCCCTCACATTAGTTTTCCGACCGTTATATCCAGAAAAACTTTTCACTGATTCAACGTTACGATGCACCCACTTTTGCTGCTATTACTTGATGTCAGATGCAACGTTCTGAATTTGGAAGCTTTAAGTGTTGCACCGCGTGAGTTTACAGATGTCGCGACGCGCGATAAAGAGGCCCATATACAGGTCCGATAATAATGCCACACTTCTGTTTGACATTCCCTCGTCTGCGGGCCCCTTTTTCGTGAAGCTCCTGTTCGATTAAACATGCTGAACGTGACTAAATGTGCCTTTGATTATTACATATAATTCTTAATTTTTAAAATTACTAAGTAATACCACGACAACGTTAAAAACCAAAAATAAACTTTACAAGTTGCCGCTCATGTACCTTCGGCGCTGGGCCTCCTGTTGTGTTGTGTTGTATTAGTAATTGATAGGCCAATAGCACCAGTTTGACTTTCGATTGGCATCTGTTAGAACTACTGTAAAACGAAGAAGTGATAGTTATCGATAGGAGGTTTGAGGTAATTCTTTTACAGAAAGTACCTTAGTCCAACAAGTAACCTAGTAAATATGCGCTGGATGTGCGTTTTGTGTACGTGAGCAGAGGTTGTCGGCGTGATATTATCTGATGTCGTCTTTTTTCTGGCGGAAAATGGATCTAAATACACGTTTTTCTCTCAAGACAACAAGGTCCGACTTTTCGCTATCGATACGTAGATACTAACACGCGCAGTTAGACTTAAAGCATATTTTATGTAAGGCGAACCTTCTCTCAGTTACATGTTTCCACGGTTTTACGGTCATCTTAATAAGAGCCACAGTATGCATTTTGTCCGTCCTTTTTTGTTTATCCGTCTGTTCCGTGCCTTATAACTTAAAAACTTAAAAGCCTAAAAACCACACTTGGTGTAAACATTTTCCAGAATAGGATGTGCCAATTGCCAGTTTAAAAAGTAGTCATAGTAGCCAGGGTTTCTCAGCTCTATCCAGACGGCTGCACAGTATGTCGCCACGGCGTTGTGATTTCTGTTGTTGTGTCGTACGTATACTAGAGAGTTTTGGGATAATGATATTCTGGTCAACGAACAAATTCTGTCTATCCATTTCTATACAACGGGCCCATTCTTATACATATAATTAAGTCGCTGAAATCACTAGTTTGTTGGATCCGGGAAATAATGTTAGCCTAGCCGTTTTTTTCTGCCGTAGTGTAGATATCGCGAATATTTTGGCGGCGCGTAAGTATTAATAAAAATTTCTTTCTTCGTTTTTTTCGCATGAAAACTTAGTGGAAAACGGGGCCATTCGCCTTATTTTTGTTTCTGTACACTTCTGTATATATATCTGCGTTGTATCAGTGTTCGTGCGTGCTCGTGTAGTCGAGTGTGATCCCGCTGTCGAAGCTGTTGGTGCGAGAAAAAGGCGATACGCGCGACAGTCGCGGCGTCTACCTCATCTACCAGAGCAAGACTGAGCCGGACCTCGTGACGTCACGGTGCGATGACGTCACAAGACTGAGCCGGAGATGTACGAGTTCGTGTGCAGGACGGCTGACGAGCGTCGAGTCTGGATTCAGACGCTGCGAGACGCCATCATCAGCTGCTCGCAAGAAGGTTCGACGTCGCTCGTCGTCCTCTGTGTTCTGTCGCCCAAACTTCACTCGCATCCATCAGATTTCTGTCATGAATTCCTTGTACGGCGTGACCTACAAGAAGTGTACAACAAGTCCGCAAGTCCACAACGAATCTAACTAGTAAAATTTAGGCTTTTCGCCCCCACCGTTTGGAATAACTTTTTTCTGTGACACTCGCAAGCGTGTTTCCGTATGCAATGTTCGTCGCCAACTTTTTGACTTTTTTCTCTGTATAACGTAGGCTTTATGCCATCACAGTGTTTCATCCTAGCCCTCGCGTCTCAGATTTAGCTGGCTTCTGGCTGACATAAAGTTGCTATATAAATTTACTTATTTAGCTGCTTACTTACTTACTAGTACCACATACATAGGTTTACATGCAGTAACTTCACGGACGCCTGTTGTCTGTGGTGAAGATATGGTTTGTATGAACGAAGAAGACCGCAAGCTGCAGATTGCAATGGGAGCGCATATGAAACAGCTGATTGGTCAGTCACTTGCATCGTTGTCACTTTTCAGTCGTGTTCTCGGCGCATTGTGTTAAGGCGCGTACAGAGCGACGTAACTGAACTGAACTGAACTGGCACGGTTTAGTTTTTGACGAGGTAGGGCAAGCCCGTTGGTCATTGGTACCTTTCCATCAATAAACATCGTTAAGTTATAAAAGCTCAAATCCATGTGTTACAGTCAAATTTGGCAGAATTTTAGGGGTGACGAATATTTATGCAAATTAGGCAAAGAATATTCAAATGCTTCACTATGCAAATTTGTTGTTTATTCTTTACAGCATTCTGAAACTTTTGATGTATCACACGTCTTTCTACCACTAACCATCGTTGAGTTATCAACGCTCAAACAGGTCCGGTTTTATAGCCCACCTTATACTTTTTTATTGTCAGTTTATCAAAACATAAACGATGTCAGTTCAGTTTAGTTCAGTTACGTCGCTTTACAGTTACGCATTTTTAAGACGATCACGCATGCAGAATAAAAAAAAACAACCGGAGACTCCGTCTACTGTCTATCGCGGAGCAAAACGTGACGCTACAAACTTGCAGAAAAGTTGTATTTTTCGCGAAAGCTTGCGCTTACTGCAGTGAAACAAAATAAATTGTTTTACGTTTGTTTTAGCTTGCTTGTTTTTCTCTTATTTTATTTTATCGATGGCACAATATGCGAACGCATTTATTGCAAATTTGACACGTGCGTATAGGTCGAAAAGAAGCAAAATTAGGCTTAGATATATTTCTCTGAAAATGCACTGTAGTGCAACTGAATGGCGTTTAGATGAACTTCTGATAGCAGTTTTGCGGCATGAAACTCGCAGCTCAACGCTGATGATAAATTTATAACTGTGTTGTATTGGCGGTCAGATCTGCTGCATCAGAAGGACTACGCGATCCGATGCCTGTGTGATGACAAGTTTAACGCTACACTCGAGCTGCTAGAATTGTTCGCCAAGGAAGAGATTTTTGGCGGCGTAAGTTCCAGATCAAGATCTTGCTTTCTACTTGTATTGTCGTAGTTGTCTTTGTTGAAAAACTTTGTGAAGAAAGTGGCCATTAACCGTCTTTTTTCTATACATTTCGTTTCTGTGACTTTTTGTTACCATTTTGTGTTATGATGGCTGAGACGTTGCCAGTCTCCACGGACAAGCTGTATTGCTGAGACTTGGTGTGCGTCTTTTTTTCTGACATTTTACTCGTGGCTAGTGGATCAAGATTGTTTACTTTCTCATATAGTTGTTAGTGCTGTCAGCATTCAAGCACAGAAACTTACTGAAAAAGCACAAAATGCTCAAAAAATATTCGCTTTACATACTACTAACTTTTGGTGCAGTAGTACATTAGAAATTGTCAAAACAGTCTATTATTTTTTGACATCCAAAACGGCCCACTCCGAAGTTCAGAACGTCCCAACCCAAGTACAAAACGGCCTATGACCGTGACTGAAACGGTCCAAAGTAAAACGGCTCACAATTGTTTGAAGTCTGCTAATTTTTGCTGTCGTTTTGGTAGAAATCCCAGTGCGCTATGTGGTGTTGATTAGATCAAACTGTCGGACAAAGAGCTAGAGACTCGCAGAAACTCGACGCCAGAAGAGTCACTACACGCCATGCTTCACGAGAGTCAGTCGCTGCCTCGACGTGCTTTTTCATGAATCGAAATAAAATTTTAACGACAGCTGTTACACGTGTCAGCAAGAGTAGTCCTATAGATATTTTACTACGCTTGAAAACCTTAAATTTAACGTAAAGTAAGTTTTTAGTATAAACTACTACAGGTTTATCAGTATCTAAAAATATTTGTTTCTGACTAAACAGTGTAAAAGTATTGAACTTGTTTAAGATGTAATGAAATTATTATCAAAAGTAAGCTTTCACGTTATACGAACAGTGAGGCGTGGTTTTGATATACATTTTTGCACTCGCTAACTGACTGTGACTTAAAAGTATTTATATTTTAGAACTTTTAGAACGTTTGCGTGTGTAGTCACGAAGATGTTTGAGTTGATTCAACTTGCGCCGGATCGCAACCTTGTTGCAGTAGCCCCGGAGTCGCAGCAGAATTTAACGCAACTAGGTACATGTAGTTATATAGTTA
>Ga0056128_1001242_pt1 | contig 27710 bp, 17 predicted proteins | sample WorMetLIZISLAND2_FD_71113 | JGI IMG/M metagenome (GOLD analysis project Ga0056128, IMG submission 71113) | Marine gutless worms symbiont microbial communities from Max Planck institute for Marine Microbiology, Germany - Olavius geniculatus... ... | reverse complement strand
CAACCCTGCAGGAGTTGAGCCACGCTGCCCTAGATAGGCAGCGGTGGGCAGCGATAGTAAGAATGGCGTCAGACACCAACGGGCATTGAGCCCACGGTTGTCGATGATGATGATGATGTACTTTAGTAACGGTCGAGGTGTTGTCATGGTTGTTGTCCGTCCGTCTGTCTGTCTGTTTGTCCATCTGTCACGAATGTACTGCGGCTAAACGGCGCGAGATAGGGCCTAAGTTGCTATTGATTACTAAAGAAGTCGCATATTGGCTTTCAAATAAAATGAAAATCATCAACCGTGGATGACCTTGAAAGTCGCCGACAACCAGTACGGTCGGCTATCCTAGCGACAGCTGGGCTTTTTGTTAAAAATTGCAATATAGGTCTAATGTCTTTCTATCATTACACCGTTTGCACTTTGCACGTTGTAAGCATTAGAAAGCATTCTTGGGTTGCAGTAATTGAAAAGTATGGGGGCCAGCAGCTATAGTGTCCTTCGGGGCATCCGATTGCTACGATGCGGAAATGAACTACCCATACCGGTCGTATTTTTTTCCGCTGCTGGTGATGGGTAGATTGATTTCCTGTTCAGTTTCCTTACAGTCTGTCTTCAAGTCTTTTGCGGAAACGTGTCTACTCTAAGTACATGTCTCCCCTGTACGACTAAAACACACTTCTGACCAGTTTAAATCGTCTGTGATTCGCTGTTTTAACGCGTCTTAATGGATTCTAAAGGAAGGTTTCCGACACACTGCATTTAAGCATAATTGGGCACGGAAGTAAGAAAACGTGATACTATAGCGTTGTCTGCGCGAAAATGCGTTAAATAATCAACGACAAAAACCTGAGTTTTGACAGTCGTAATAATACGATCTCTTATTAAGCGACACTGCGACAGGATCACTTAATGTATACTTTACAGCTGAAAACAGAAAATCTGTAAACATAATGTTTACTTTCTATGATGATAACATTAAGCCCCGTTATTATTTTTGAAGTCATTTATTAAACCGTATTTTACGTTTTAGTTTATGTCATACACTATTATTTGCAAACTCTTACATTAGATGGAATTTAAAAAAAGAAAACTTGCTGTCGCATTCTGGGTTCATGAGGCTGCTTGGAATCACGTACTGCTTTCCGTCTAACTGACCCAAAGCAAAGACCATTTGAGCATTTTCGTGATGCAGGCTACGAAAAAGCCAAAGCGCAAAGACAAAAGCAGTGTACACCTAAGCCTACTGTACTTTCTCGGCTGGCGTGCATTTATTCGTGCATTGCGTTGCGTTGTTGCATTGAACGGCATAACCAGGCTTAACGCGCGCGTGCTGAGGAACCATTAAACCGTGCAACAGCGAATGCATGGAACGGTCGGTGATCTACTACTGATGATGATGCTGATCCTGCTGCTGGTGCGCTGTCGATGTTAATGTGGCGTCCTCGATAGCTGTATCACACAATCCGCCCGGCCTTGCAGCTGCTGCTGAATCCTTCTCGTCTCTGCGTCATTTCTCATCGCAGTGTTCTTTCTTTGACTGTATCCACACCATAAATCGCTATGCAAATGCGTCAACTCAACTGCTTCTCGGACTTTTGAATTTACCTCAACGCAATGTAGCCCCCTCGTAATGATTTGCCATTATGTTACCGCACGTTATAGAATTAGGCCTATTGTCCTTGCAGACGCAGACAATCGGCAAAAAAGTTGCGGTAAAATAGCTTTTATGGGAAACTGCGGTTGCCGATTGCCATAAGTCAGGATTCTATCACATTCCGTGCCTCAAATTCGACATTGTGCGCTGTGTTAATTTACTTACTTGCTTATTTATTTACTTACATTTGTCGAATTGTAGCACCGGTGTGATGACCCAGATCTGATAATAACAATTATTAGCGACCAGAGTAATTTGGTGGAAAGCGGAATCGCTGTGCCAAATTCATCAAACTCTTTATCTGTATTCGCCTGGTGACAGTAGCAATTTGCAACGTCATGTTTTGGCTAAAAGTTTTACCCTTCCTCCCGCTTAAAAAATCTTTTCTTCCTCTGGGTTGGGGTCATGGAACCCCATCTGACACAATGTGTCTCTGAACTTTATGCACAAGTGGTGTACCTGCCAAATGGCATCAAAATTCGTCGAAAAGTTTAGCAGGGGGCACTTATGTGAGAGACGACAGATGACAAACCTTAGATGTAAAAACATTTTTTATGTTTTTATAGAAGTTTAAAAAAACATGTTTTTTATGTTTAAAATTTTTTTAATGTTTTCTTATTTTTTATGTTTTTTATATTAAAAATGTTTTTTGTGCTTTTTAGATGTTGTGTTTTTTGTTCTTGCTAAAACATAAACGTACAAAAATTACAAATATTTCTCATGGGCAAGTTGCGTTCAGCTGTTTTTGATCTGTACATTTAGTACATTCCGGTTTTTGGTCTTTACAAATGGTAGGTTTTTGTTTTTAATTATCTGAGTTAGATATTCTATGCATGTATAATGGAGAAAAAGTAGCGATTGGAAACTTTTGCAGTTAAATGTTTTATGCATGTTTTATCGTGTTTTTTTTATATAAGTGAAAAAAAGTTTTGTGTTTTTTTATTTGCAAATCAATGTTTTAACATTTACGTGACAAACAGACAACAGACCACGCTGCGAAGAAGTGTGTGAAAAGAGGCAAAATCGCTTGCGACGCAAGAGCGATTCCGTCTATAAATAATTAGCTGAGCCTGAAACTGAACTTGCTGAAGCTTTCTTGCTAAAACAACACTTCTGCGATGGCTCGCCTCTCTGCAGCTGCATGCTGCAATGGCGCAATAGTCAGTTGTTTCCTGGGCCTGCAGTGCGCTCTGCATATATATTTGACGCCGGCCCAGTTTCTGTCCACTCTAGTGGTCAGTTGCCCGCAGTGGACACTTGTCATTTGCACAACAACTTATTCGTTTCTCTGTCGTCAGTTCTCGCAGAATCTCGCGGAATCTTGCGCGACGCGTGGTCGGCACTTGTCGCACGTTGCTTGAGGACGTTTTGAACACCATTCGGTGAGTCATCAAAGAACTCATCATTGTCGCTTTCGTTTTTTTTTTGATCGAAAGTTGCTATTTGTTATCAATTTATTATACACGTCAACGGATTTTGATATATTAAACTTTGAAGTGATTAAGATATCAAATTATTAAAGTTTGCTGGGTTACCTGATAATCACTTTTTTGCAAATTTTCTCAAAAAGTGTGGGGCTGATAAAATTTCGAAAATCGGTCAATATGTGGCGAAGATGTGACCTTCAAAATCATCCAAAATTGATGATTTTTGTTTTATCTGAAAGGGCTACACAGGGCTAATTATTTATGTAAAAGTTTCCCCCTACGACCGAAAGCTTAGCCACAATAAATTTGTTACAGACAGACAGACAGACAGACAGTGACGGACATACATGTACGCACGGAGTCACGAACGACAATTAACTCGTACCATTAGCTTGACCGTTACTTAAGTACGGTGGGCTAAAAAAAATTTTCTGGTCAGTATATTGTGCCTTTCGATCACTGAGATCTGTCACGTTACATATTATTAGGATTATCTTATATTCTTTAGTACTGCAGTGAGATTACTGAATTGCAATTATTGTCTTGTAATCGGGCCGCCGCTGAAACTATCATAATTATTACGTCGTGTATTTATTATGAAACTTTAAAAGAGAGGTGCAGTTGAAACAAAAAAATAAGAAAAGAAAGAAAACACGAATCTCACTATTCATAGTAGTTATATCAGACAATGGTATAGTAAGACAAGTCCAAGCTACACACATGATCATTTTAACGACAAAAATATCAAATCTAATTTTGCATCAGCCTACTATAAGAAAACAGGCCAAGCAAGTTATTTTGTTGACATCTCACTTATTGCAAACTATTGTTTATCACAGCAAAGCTGAACATTTGATCTAGCTGGAGACAACATTCTTGTACTATATATTTTGTTGCGATAACAATAAAGGGTGAGCCAAAAATGACCCAACTTGTTTTTGTCGGAACTTCATCAAATCTCAACCAAATTTGATAGTTTTTGGCAAACAGATAGCCAAGACGATAATAATATGTAAAGTACACTCACTGTCCACCCTACCTTCTTTGTGTCAACGCACTACCTTGTAAAACGCAGATGCTCCAAATTGTTGCATAATGCTCAGTTGCTGTCTCCGTAAAAGCACACAATAGAATAAAATGTGATTTATTTAGCAGAATTATAAGTTTTTGTAACAATTTGTCTTCAAGATATCAGAATTTAAGTCCAAAGTGTTCACAATAGCTTAGACGTGATGCAGGGGCGTCATTCAGGAAGTAGGGAGCTGTAAGGGTCTATATAGGCCTACGGACCGCCCAAGGATTTAAGATTTGTTTTTTTCCCTGCAAATCGTACCTTTGAAACAGTGTTACTGCTCCAAAAACAATACGTTATGCAAACTTAAATCCCCAAGGATCACTGAGACCCCCAACGATTTACTGAAATGACGCCCCTGGCGTGACGCCACGGCTGACAGCGGCATTAATAATCAGCTGATCAAAATGCACAGCACTTATTCATGTGTTTTATGGGGTGTTTACACGATCCAGCAAACGTTCAGCAAACTTCCAGCAAATATATTCAAAATACACGTGCTAATGCTGGACGTTTGCTAGATCGTGTAAACACTCTATTAAGCTCATCAATCAGTTATTTTGTTGTCTGCTATTTTCAGCGTCAAATGTTTAATACCACAAAATTAATAAATCCCATTGTGTTTGTGGAACTGATAATGCACAAGTGAGCAATCTGATACTGATAATCACAGCGTAATGTAACAATTTGGAGCATCTGCGTTTTACACGGTAGTGCGTTAACATAAATTAAGTGAGGCGAACAGTGAGTGTGCCTTACATAATTCTATCGTCTTGGCTATCAGTGGGTCAAAAATTATCGAATTTGATGGAGATTTGACGAAGTTCTGACAAAAGCAAGTTGGGTCATTTTTTGGCCCACCCTGTAAAATTATCACTTGAAAAATATCTGAGAATATCATTCAGCGCTAGCGAATAGCAGTTTATAAGCAACAGCGATCAGCAGCTTCGCTGGCGGTAAATACGGCATACGGCCTAAATAACGTCAGCATCGATGGATTTATATGAGATAAGCAGCGGTTAGCAACGCTGAACAGTGCTCTAAAGGCGCCCACACATATGCAATAGACTAAGTAAGTAAATTAAATTAAATAACTAAACGGTCAGGTCAACTCAGTCTAGCCATCCCTCTGTGGGTAGGCACATACCAGCGAAAGCTCGGGCGTGAACAGGCACACCGCGCGATGCACTAGCGCCTCGTCTCTGCGACTGTATTCGGAGACTGTGAAAACGGAGATCAGCGCCGCCATGGGCGTTTGAGGCTCTGGAAAATCTTTACGTTTTACGTTAGGCTCAAAAATATAAGTGTTTCCAGTTGCCGTTCGTTTTTAACAAAGCATCCGTTTAAAAAATGGACCTATGAATATATTAATGCAGTTATTTGTTTTCTTTCAAAATTCTGCTGAAACAATAGACAGTCAAGCCTTGCTCAAGGCTAACAGTTGCTGCTGTCCGCGGATACCGCACAAACAACCCATGTGACTTTGACCTTTTGACCTGACCTTGATATAGGCCTACACACTGACGTACCAGGCGTAGCCATGGGGGGCACTTCCAGTGCAGTTGCCTCCGAGGAGGCTAATCACTGTAATCAGTTGTTCAAAATAGTGCAAAAATGCACCAAAAACGCTTTAATTTAACTGAAAAATTCGAGGGAAAAAAATTCGCCACCGCCCCATCCCCAGACCTTTCCCCCGGTAAGGAGGAAGACCCCTCCACACAAAGACCCCTCCACACACCCACCTCTCGAGGTCCCCCCTTACATCCAGATCCCGGCTATGCCAGCTATGCAATAGGCTTTCCGCGGTTGTCGATGTACACGTTCATTACCTTCCCCAAGGAGGTTATGTTTTTGCCAGACTTTGTTTGTTTGTTTGTCTGTGTGTTAGCAAGATAAAAAAGTTATGGACGGATATTTCTGAAATTTTGAGGGCATGTCGGGAATGGCAAAAACTACCAGTGATTCAATTTTGGGGGTGATCCGGAAGGAATCCTGGATTCTAGATCACTCTGAAATTTTCTTTTCCATTGCTTTCAATGGGGCATAAGGCAAACCGCTGCGAAACCGAAGATGGTGCTGCCACATAGCAAAAAACATGGCCTTGGCGGAGGTGTGCGGGCTCTTACTGCTTTCTAGTTCTAAATGTCATCAGGCCAAGTCCAGCATACGCTCATAAGTTTATTAACAGTGCCCTTGATTACGGCCCACTCTAATTAAACTTTGGTCCTACAAATGTGCGAGGGGCCTAAGGTAAATCTCGACGTGAATAAGGTCGGTGCCTCATTATAGGATCGCCCCCAGAAAAGTCTCTCCCGGTCGACAATTTACCGGTAAAAAGCCGCCTCCCCGGCGGCCGCTCGGGAAGGGCGAACTTCTACCGGTAAATTGTCGGCGGGGAAAGACTTTTCTGGGGGTGGGGGCGATCCTATAATCGAAAGACTTTTTATGGAGCCGGCGATATCAATTCTGTGATTATCTCTTTCGGGACAGATTTTTCATGCGGAGACATTTTAGTGTGACACCGGCAGACAGCAGGCGTAGCGCCAGTGTTGCGGCGCGCACGGCATCACCGCATCAGTGACGGCGAGTTGCAGCAACAGTGAACGGCGTGTGTATCGCTCAAGTACCAAGGCTGCCGTCGCGAATTAATCGGGCGTGGGATCTGGAGCAGGAAAAAAATAAAGCGGACCTTGTTTCGGCTGAGTGAAACAGGGCCTCGGCGCCCAGGGTGGACCAGATAACACGTTGTGTCCGATGATCATTACGCAGTTGTTCCACACCGAGCCCGGCCAGTACCTGGATGGGTGATTGTCTGCGGACAGATAGGTAGCCTCCATGTAAACCATCTCTCTGTATAACCAACCGCCCAGGTCAACTCAGCATTTCATTCCACAGAAACGTGGACAAAGAACGGTTGAGAAAAAACGTCTTTGCAAGCACAAAGTCTGTAAAATTTGCTATTCTTGCTACCACATTAAGTCTGAGTTATTGAAATATTAAAGTCCCAGGTCAAAGATCAGCTCCACATTTTTGTGTTTTCTTTTGCATGCGCAATACTGCGGCTCTCCGCGAACAGTACTTAGCCTTAAGCAAAGCTTGACAATTTTGTTTTATGATTGTGCACGTTGTACATGCGACGTGCGTGCGATAAACTGACGCGAAACACGTTTCAGCCGTCACGCTTCACCGGAGTGATATTAATATGAACGGTTATACAAGACTGCAGAGACACTGTGACAAAAATAGGAGAGCGACTCATATAAACCACGAAATGCCAGCTGGTTTACTTTTGCTGCTAGCATCGGATAGTTGGTCAGCAAGGCAGACATTTTCGAATTCGGAGTTGAATGGGGGGATAGAAAAAAAATGTTTGTTTTTCAACGGAAAACTGGCCATATCTCGGAAACGGTGAGATATACGGCCAAGGTTACTACCCTGTTGGACAGAAAAAAACACACCATAAATTTTTGGCCATAACTTAAAAAAGGGTTATCCAATTTTAATAATTTTCGGTACACATATTCGTAACACAACTGGCCATCAAATGCTCGTTTAGTTACTTACCTCGCCCAACATCTGCTTCTGCGCTACCTGGTAAAAACAAAACAGACAAAATATGCATTAAAATCAACAAAAAAACTATAAAATTTCATCTTTCCGAATATGCGGCCACCAACAGTCAATCAATTACAAGGTTTGACTGTTGTGCAGCAGCACGTCTGTTAAATAGGCCTAACATTCAGGAATATTGATGAATGTAAGAAACAATAATTGGTGAAGTCTGGATTGGTCTGGAGCAGAATGTTATCGACGTTGCTATCAACAAATGGAGAAAGTGTCTCCGAGCCGAGCCCATGTTCGTGGGCCAACATTTTAAATATTTTATAGGCAGTTAAAAATGCGCAATTAAATAAATAAACTATTAGCTAAAATGATAAAAATATGGACAAAACGTGTGTTTTGTGTGTTTTTTTGATTAAGCAATAACACCTGTGGTTAAAAAAGCAATATTTTGTTCGTTTTGTTTCCCCAGGTAGTGCAGAAACGGACAGTAATTGAGATGGAAAACTAAACAGTCATTTGATGGCCAGTTGTATCAAAAATATTCTTACCAAAAATTATTAAAATTGGACAACTTTTTTTCAGGTTATGATGAAAAAATATTTGGCGTGTTTTTATGCCCCATAGTGTATTAATCACTGACAGTAAGTAGCATAGGCTACGTTCTTTCAGATGAAATAAAAATCATCGACTTTGGATGATCTTGAAGGTCACTGACATCCAGTATGGTCGGCTATCCTAGCGACAGCTGGGCTTTTTGTTGCATAAGCTATGACTAGGGCCTATAGCTACAATCCGTTGCGCAGACTGCATAAGCTGCACGGCACAGTAGTTGTTGAATCAATGCTATGGCTGCTGCCTGGTACCAGCCAACGCACCGACTAGAGTGCTATGCGGCTAAGCCTATGTAATGGCAGTATAGGCTTAGCACGCGTTTGATACTGGACTGCTACAGAATGGGGTAAAGGTCAAAACCATTCAGAAAAAAACTAAATGTCAGGACATCTTTTAAAAACTAGATTCAACGTCTTGTTATCCGTTAAATTTAGCTGATAAATCTAGACAAGCATTTAAATGTTTTCCAAAGCGTTTGCGGCGAAGCCGAAGAGACAAACGCATTTTGATGCGTTTTGAAGAAGTAGCACGTTTATGGCAGAAAGCACGTACATAACAACTGCCAATGAATAAGAATGGAAAGAGACAGGGATGACAGAATCTGCAGGCTATTTAGTGTAGCGTTATATTTCATTTCTGCATAAAGTGTTATCATTAATGTAGATCTGCACCTTTCAAACCGCATCTATGTACGTCAGTGTTGCTGCCGACTAATCAACAATAGTCGACTAATGAAACAGTCGACTAATTTAAAATAGTCAACTGGTCAAAGTTAAAAATAGTCGCAGCGCCAGTTATCGCGGCGTTTCGACTAAACTTCGGCTAACAAAAGCCGTCAACGAGAACAGACGAAAGCCAGAGGGGAGCTTGTCCCGCTAAATATTTGCCTGTCGAAAAAAAATTTACGTCAGAAAATATCCGTCCAAAAATACAACATTTAGTGCTGAAAAACCCAGTTTAAGAGCAACTTGAAAGCAAAATGAAAATTTCGAGCAAAGCTGTCTCCTCTGTCGAAAATTTGCACCTACCTGTCTGTTGTAAAAATTGCGACTATTTTGCCTCGCCGCCCCTACCTTTTTAGCCCACGTCACCGCCGACGAAAGCTGCCTATTAGCCGAAAGCAGTAAAATAGTCGACACGGGGATGCACGTTGCTGCGTAGCCTTCGGAGCAATACTACATCGTCGTGTGTCATATATAACAGATCAGCTGCAGAGAGCGGACGTTTAATTCCTTGGAGAGACATCGTAACGTACGACGTCGCAGTAGCAGCTGCAGCTGCCGGTGCGCCGCTGCGGCAGCTACGACAGCTGCTGCTGCATTTTACAGTACGGTAGTGTGCCGATCGCAACCAGCAGCACACGATATTATGCTTACCATCTCCGACTTCTACAAGGACGACCTTCCCGATGACGCCATCTTCGTGTTCGAGTATCCTTCCAGCCACAGAGACAACATCGGAAACCCGATGTTTCTCGTCAACAGCTCTCGCTATCTTGTGAGTACGCTGTATAATTAATGTAAGACCTATTATCAAAACTGCTTTTTGCAAATGCTTCGTGTTTTATGCTAAAAGTGACCATTACTGTCAGTCCAGCACTTGTGCTGCCAAATTTATTATAATGAACTTAGTTATCTTTGTTAATGTTCATTACGAATAATAGCAGCGAATAAATAATAAACAAATAACCAATAAATAAAATGACCTTATGTCAAGTATTGATGCTTATTTTGCCGCGGAATTCAGTTTTGGCGTCATGTGCATTTTATTTATTTATTTTGAGTTATTTAGGCCTACTTTAAAACATTCTAAGCAAGTAATGCAGTTGCACACAGATCAACACTTTTGATAAAATACAGGCATACATACGTATGTCTGTTACGAGTATTAAAAGTTTTATTTATCTTCAGTGTTCGATCTTGTTTGAGTTTTTGCATTTTGTTGTTGCTGTTGTTCTTAGGTGGACGACGAGTTTCGTCGCCACGACTACGAATCCAATCGCCTGGAGAAACCTCATCGCAACTTGCCGTTGCTCGGACCTCGACTGCGGGCGTACGTGGCAGAGCCCCCGCCCGACGCTCTCATTGGTCACTGGCAGCGCTCTCTCGGGGTCACGACCCCACGCTACGCTGACCTCGGTGACCCGGCACCCCACGTCTGTCTGTTCCCACTGCAAGACCTGAGTCCCGAGCTCCACGCCTTCGACCCTGACCGGCACTACCATGTCAACTCCAAGGTCTTTATCACTGAGATCAACTGTAAGCAGGCCGCAGTGCTGGACCAACTCAAGCTGCCCGCCGTACTCAAGGTCATCGACTTCTGCTTGTTTTTGATGGTTAAAATAGTTAAATAGTTAAATGTTATAGCTCTTCATAGGAAGCCTATGTCAGAGTTACGGAGCGTCACCTGCCGTATGGGATCACACCTTGCCACCTGACACAGGTACAGGTGAACGCGCCCCGCCTTAACCCCAGCCAGATAGGCCGGTACTCGATTTACCTACCCCAGAGGGATGGAAGACTGAGTTGATCTAGGCGGCTGGTTACATACCGAGACATTTACCTTCCGTCCGTCGTAGAGCAACTTCGTTAATGAGACACAACGCGTTACTGCTACGCCACGCCACCAACCATAAATTCGCCAAACATCGGCAGTTGAAAAAGCGAAAGATGATAATGGCAAACATAACTTTTAGCCAAAAATTCCGTATTTACTACATGCAGTGCAGAGATGTGTGGCTTCGTGGTCAAATTGGCCTCGAGACCAAAATGTTGGATTTTGCCTTAGCCTCGGTTTTAGGGTTTTGGTCTTGGCGTCGCGTGGACTTGGGCTTCAATTTGTTTCGGCCTTACGAAGTGACTTACTTTATCAGGTGCGGCTGCACTTGTTGCTGACAAACATCATCTTCATGCAGATGACTAATTCGAAATAGTGCAACCGATAGAACTTGTAGACCCAAAAGTCTTCAAAAAAGTCCATCTGAAGATGATCGGAATGTCTCTTCTACAAGCGATTCTTAAACAAATTTACTGAACTCGAAACGTTTATTCTCGGAATTAGTTGTGTTACTGATATGTAACACTGATATTTTCACTTACCACAGACCTTGAGATACGGGTGGTCGGGTAAAAAGAGAAAAGGCAATAGAAGACAAGACAGCTATCTTTTTGTGAGATAAAAACAATCAGAAATTTGAATGCGTGGTTTGTGATCAGTTATAAATTCAGCTGTATGTTGTCAATCATGAGTTGATACTTTCTGTTTCTATAGGTTTACGTTTGCTTCGGCCTCGAAAAATTGGCCTCAGCGTTCGCCTTGGCCTCGATATGTTTTCCTCGTTTGACATTCTCGGATTACATGCATTTCATCTTTTTAAGATGCGTACAGAGTAACTGAACTGCGTAAGTAAACTGAACTGAACTGACGCGGCTTAGTTTCGGACAAACTGACCAACGGGCAAGCAAGGCGAGCCCATTGGTCATTGGCTGACGCGTACGTAAGCGTAGTCACGTAGGCCACCGACGCCGTTGGACGATGCTTACTGTAATGTTTTGCTGCTTGCCCATTGGCCAGTTCGTCAAAAACTAAACGGTTTTAGTTCAGTTCAGTTACGTCGCTCTATACGCGCATTCACAGGTTTGCCGTTCGTCGGGCGGCTACGGAACGTGGAAGATCGAGAAGGAGGAAGACTACGAATACTGGATGACGCAGATCAGCAAGACGATGCCGTACGCGGAGACGATTCTCACGGAGATGATCGAAAACATCGAGCACAAGATGTGCTGCCACCTGTACCTGAGCCGCAAGGGCGAAGTGACCTGGCTTGCGGTCACAGAGAAGATTATGGACGACGACGGAATCTGGATCGGAGCTGTGATGCAGGTAATGCGTGCAAATACAGGGTGGTGCTGCAAAAACAAAGCTTCAAGCTTTTGTCCGTATCTCTGCTGCCGAATATTGACCGATTTTCAGAAATCTTTCAGTGAAACATTCTCTGGAAAATTTGTGTTAACGCGATTATTGAAAATTTCGCCACATTTTAGCTTCGTCGCTGCACTATCTTGTGAAATGTAAATGTCAGACAAACTAACAATAAATTGTCAATGTTTGAGAAATACACGGACATGTGTTAGAGAACAACTTTTTGGCCCATCCTGTACAAGAGTGGCTTGGTGTCGTAGGGGTGTAGGGTGTCAGACTTAAGATCAAGCAGTCTTCGGCTTCATTTCCGATTAGATCGTGACGAACCTTTCAGGTCAACTCAGTCGCTCATCCCTCCTGAGTAGGCAAATCAAGTTCCGGCCTGTCTACCTAGCCGGAATTAAGGCAGGGCGTTTCCAAGGGTTGCAAGCGGGCTGGCGTTTCACACTTCGTGGTCCATAGTGTGAGACGGGTTCCCATCGAATCCCTTGAAAAGCTGTACACACTGTTAACTTTTTTTTGTACAGACGTACGTAACGCTATGCAACAAAGCAACTACTGTGTGCTGACAAGTCTACTGTTGATGTGGCATACTATAACTCTGCCATCCGGTTGGTGATTAAGTATGTATGACCGGTGAGGCAGTCATATAAAATGCGAACTCCGACTGCAGAAAGATGCATTTTCGTGCATTCTTAAAGACGTCCACGAAGAGACACGTTCGTAGCCGGACTGTTTTACGGCCTGCACTATATACACGTCTTGCACGTTTATTCTTCCGTCTGTCTGTCCATCCGTTTCATACGGGCTCTTAAGTCCTATAACTCAAAAAACCCCAATCGGTGTGAACTTTTTCCAAGGCAAGAGCTATTGGTAGTGCCAATTTTCAGTTTGAAAGATACACGGTCAAAGTTAGAGAAAATGTTCATATATATCTCAGAATATCCGGCGTTGATATTTACTTACTCATGGGTGCCGAAGTGAGTGACGGACGACTTAGGCCGCAACTGCAAACTAGGCCTAACCGGCCGTCATAGCTCGAGTGATGGCCTAATACACTGTTAATATCTGAGACGCTCGGCAGCTGGGAGGATGGCCGCGTGTCATGTCGGTACTAGGTGCCGCTAACATTTTCTAGTTTCGTGTCGTGTTCGACGTTGTGGTAGAAGTTGAAAGGTTAAGGAAGTGTATAGCTTCTTATGGAAAACCCATCCCATAGCTATACGGAGCGTCACCTTCCGTATGGGGTCACACTTGGCTTAGCTGCAACCGAACACGGGTGAACGCGCTCCATCTTAACGCCAGCCAGACACATCGGTACTCGATTTACCTACCCCTGAGGGACGGAAAGCTGAGTTGAGCTTGGCGTTGCGCGTGTGTAGATGTCTCGTCAGGCGGAATACGAGCGCTTGGTGCGTCGCACAACTGAACCGGTCTCTCGGGCTCTTCACGCTTGCGGGTTCTTCGGCCTGTACGGTGTGGACATCCTGGTGGACCGTGCCGGACGCCAGTACGTGATTGACATCAACCCGCGAGTCCTAGGCTCCACGCCACTCGTCTTCACGCTGAGAGGTCTCGAGCGCCTTGGACGCGCCTGGGAGGCAGGCATCTTCCTTACACGCGTTCTCGTCAAGGTGTGTAGATGGAAAATGGTTTGTAAATAGATGGTTTACAATGTAAAATACTTACATCTGAAAGGATGGAGGTTATTGTGGATACTGGGCGTATATTAATCTACTGTTTTGTTAGCGTGACTGTGGGGTTGCTTAAAAAGTTACAGACGTATTTGGCTGAAATTTTTTGGCGAAGGTTCGATTTCGCATCGCTTAGAGGTGAGTAAATTTCAGTGGTGATTTGGATCAGCATCTGGATCTAAGATAGAATTGAAAGATTCTTTCCCATTGACAGAGAGTGCAAATCTTCGCCGAATATTTTGCTGTCGCCTGGCGCACTCAACGGCAAAGATATACTCGTAGTAGTGTTGGTGGAAATTTGTGCTTTCTGGTTGCTCTTCTACAAGGTGTCCCAACAAAATTAGCAATAATCCTCAATTTGGACACACGTAATTACCTCCGTCAAGGAGGTAATGTTTTTGCCAGACTTTGTTTGTCTGTCTGTTTGTCTGTCTGTGTGTTAGCAAGATAACTCAAAAAGTTATGGACGGATCTTTCTGAAATTTTGAGGGTATGTCCGGAATGGCACAAGCTACCAGTGATTCAATTTTGGGGGTGATCCGGAAAGAATCCTAAATTCTGGATCGCTTTGAAATTTTCGGTACCATTGCTTTCAATGGGGCATAAGGGAAACCGCTGCAAAACCGAAGATGGTGCTGCCTCTTAGCGAATAACATTGCCTTGGCGGAGGTGTGCGGGCTCTGACTGCTTTCTAGTTTTATTTGTAGTCCATGGATTTCAACGAAATATCGAAAACTGCACTACCGCACTATTATTTACCGCCGCACCTGTTATGACCGCGCCTTACCGTGAGTGCATTTGTGTTTTGGCGAATGCTACGTCTACGCTGTGCAGGCTGAATCTGCGGCCGCGGTTGTGGTTCGTGCTGAGTCGGTAGGGGGCGCTGAGTTGATCGTGTACTCGCTGATCGAGGAAGGCGACATCTTTCGCTGTCAGATAGGCGTCTTTGCCTCGTCCGTCGCACAGTGCCGTGCCGTAGCCGAGGCGTTCTGCTCAGTCATCAACAACGAACCGGAATAAAGCTCATTTTCCACTCAACGCAATGCATGCGACGCAACCGACGCAACAAACACAACGCAAGAATAGACCCTGTTTCTATCCTTGCGTTTTGGTCGCTTGCGTCGGCTGCGGCACAAAGTACAGCGCATGGATGGAAATTAGCTTAAAGCCCCGTTTACATGCAAGAGAAAAATGTCGCAGAAGATTTCATTGCCAATCTCGCAAAACATCTCGGTATCTTAAACTCGTGTTGAAAACAAAATGTCTTATAGCGCACCTATTTATGCACATGTTCTGCGAAAGTGAGGGAGTAGAGTTTGAATACGTGCCGCTAAAGACATCGCGGGTCATTTCGGGGAGGATTATTTCGAAGCAATTACTTGCACTGGTGGTGGTGACAGGTCTTGTCTTCAAGACAAATGTTAGATGCTAAAATGATTTGCATCGTTTTTGCCGATGTTTTTCTGCATGTAACCGCGGTTTAACCCCGGCTACTGCAGTTCGTGTGAATACTAAACTTAGCAGAAAAAAACTGCAGTTTTATCCATAGGTTTTCGTCGCAACACTCTACAGTGCTGTGCAGTCGTATCAGAATTAACATGACCATGGGTTATGAGTCTCTTTTTTGGACCCGAACCAGTTCAAGCTACTGGGTTATGAAATCCAACCCGATTCAACTAAATGGTACCTAACCAAACTCGACATAATTGCATTCAAAATTCAAATTTTATTGACAAAATGTCGCTCTAGCGTTAGATTTCGGCAGATAGACATCTGCAGCTTAAAATACTGCAATTAATCAACAAAAAGAAACAATAACTATAATAAATCCCCGTCCGAATATGCTACACTAACTGAAATTTAGTAAACGTAGAAATTGTGTTAGCGTTCACATGCTGCAACTATCATCTATGTCTTATATGTAAGCTTACTATCGTACCTGACTCGACTTGACCCATGAATCGACTGATCGGACCCATGTCCAATTCTGCGTTCTCTAAACGCGCGTACAGAGCGACGTAGCTGAAGTGAACTGAACTCAGTGGCTTATATTTCTCCCAAATCTGAAATCAAAGTCGGGCGCAACTTCCTCCTAGATTTGGGCTAAAGTTTTCCCCATTTTCTGACTCAAGTTTTCCCCTCCATTTTGGCCTTCTTTCCCCACTAGGGAAAAGTTTTGTTAAAGGTGTTGTTTGCCCAATAAAAAATAGGGGATAAGTAAAAAATAAGGGGAATTTTTGTTAAAGGTGCAAATTTAAAAAAGGGGAAAAATAGGGGGCAAAGTTTTGTTAAGGGTGTAGATTGCCCAGTGAAAAATAAGGCAAAGTAAAAAGTGGGGAGGAGTTTTTTGTTAAAGGTGCAGATTGCAGAAATAGGGAGAAAGTAAAAAATAGGAGAGGGGAGTTTTGTTAAGGTGTAGTTTGCCCCATGAAAAATTGGGGGAAAGAAATGAATACGGGGGGGAATTTTGATCTACAACTGCAACCTTATCAAAACTCCCCCTATTTTTTACTGGGCGCAAGCTGCGCCCACCAGGTGTAGGGATAGAAGCCAATGACTGAACTGACACTGTTTAGTTTTTACGAACTGACCAATGGACAAGCAGGGCGAGCCCGATGATTATTGGTTGACCTGACGTACGTGAGCGTAGTCACGTAGGCCACCGCCGCTGTTAGATGGTGCTATAGTGTAGGCTAATGCGTTAGGCCTACTGCTTGCCCATTGGTCAGTTTGTCAAAAACTAAACCATGTCAGATCAGTTCAGTTACGTCGCTCTGTAGGCCTACGCGCTTTTGATGTCCGCCTTAACGATCGCGCGCATTGACTTGCATGCCTTGTGATGCCGCCTCTTCGCGCCAAAATTACAACGATTTTCGCCTTAACTTTGTCACCCAAGGTAGGGCCCACTTTTGGCAAATGGCACCCAAAACTGCCTTTGTGATGTTGTGTTCAGCCTGGCTTTGGCATCGGCCTTACATTTACAGCTTCCTTGCCTTATTATCAAATCAAGTCACTTGACTCAATGTCTTTGTCGTAGTGGTCTATCTAGGCTTAGATGTCAGTGTTCGATCAGAATTAATTACGTATTAAAAAGTGTTTTTCAAGTAACTGATAAATCTAGTAATTATAAATTATCATTAACGAATGCCGGCAAGGTGTTGGCTTTTGGGTGAACGGCATATGCCCGGTGATGCTCCGTAGCATTGCGATGAATTTTCGATTAAAAGCTATACGGTTTTACACACTTTTGACTTTTTAAATGTTTGAATTTCATCAAAAAAAAAACAAAAGACCAAGTACGGAGATGACTCCGCAGTCTGTTTACACTAACTTTCATTCAGCTCCGTTCTTGCTTTCACCGTTGTCTTCGGCAGCGACGTCGATTAAATGAAGCGTAGAAGCAAGCCGAGTGCAATTTCTCTACAACGTGCAGGGCTGCGAACGTCGCTTTATGCTTTGCATGCAGCTTTGTATAGAAGTTTGCATTTCATCCTTCCAATCCTTCCACTTTCTTTACACATGTCTGGTGCAACGAACTTGGACAAAGGTCTGCGGCACACTAACCCATCGTACCCATGATCCGATCTGGAGTCTTTTCTTTCAACTCTGCTTTTACTTGCACGCCGCGGCCGTGTGGACACCGTACAAACGCTTGCAGTTGTACTGACGACAGAATAATTGTCTACTTTTTTTAACTTTCTGGCGCAATCGCTCGAAGCTTCGGCGCAAGTCTGGGGCCTTCGGTGTTTTGTTAACGGGTTATTACACCACGGGCCTAAGATATTTTCTGATTTCGCAAAAAGTAGTTTCATTCGCCATAATCACATCGGTGTACTTTCTCAAAAAATTGGCATTTGTATACAACAGCGACTGCATATCGATTGCGGGATTCTATCTTCTGTTGCGATGTCGTCGTTTATTTTGCACATCGTGATTTTAAGCTTTTGAGATTAAAAATAACAGTGTTTATTTTGTTTGCTACAACTGCTGTCGTGTTTCTAGTGACTGCAGTATTTGTGTGTACTCGACATATCGTATTTCAGACTAGGATTAGGCCTACCGCCGCCAAGTGAAAGGAATGAATGGCGGGGAATAATATTTTCTTCTGATGTGTGAGGTTATATATGCACCTGTGCCCAGCGGACTGGTCAGCGATCAGTCAGACCAGTTTGGACGTTAAATGATAAATTGCTATATAGCTTCGAAACGGTTAAAACCACGGACTAGAAATTTGACGTGCATGTTTTCTGGGACAGTGCGGACATAACTCGTTATTGTTTCCAAAAAGGGGCGTAGCCAGGATCATACAACCGATCCTAACTCTAAAAGATGTTAAAGTTACGAACTCCAAATTTGGAACACAGCTTTTTAAGAATTCATATGGCAAAGATATGCCCTTTTACGAGCGCCTTCTAGTTATTATAAATATTGTTATGATGATGATGATTATTATTATTCGCACACAAAGCGCGCATTCCGAAATAAACGTCTCAGTCACGAATTTTGTTGTATGTGTTTGGTCGATTTATGTACAGTTTTTAATGCAACTAACCGATCAATCGCGTTTATTGCAGACAAATAGGCCTACTGCCAAATAGACCTATACAAAACAGTAATTATAAAACAAAAGAACAAAAAAACAGGGAACTACAACTACAACTACATAGACAAACATCAACTAGACATAAATTGTACAATACCACAATATGTTGTCTCAGTTTTTTTTTAACACGACCAACGTCATTTGGGTCTAATTTTTATGGAATCAAACCCGTCAGTTATTCAAGTGAGAGCACATCGCCGAGCCACGGCAACTTTCTAGACCAACGGAATTCATGTAAGAAGGCCCTAATTAAAACATCAATTTGTACAGTGTGTCCCCCGCAAAAAGTCTATAATATTATATTTCTTTAGAGTATACAGAACGTAGGCCTAGCCTGGGTCTGTCTTAAGGCGTGTACGAAGCACGAGAAATAAACTGAACTGGAATATATCAGTGCAGTTCAGTAATAATAATTTGGTTCACGTCGACTCGCACACGCAGTTAAAGAAATATTCAAAAGATGGTGACCGCGTCAGCAGTATCACATCGACGAAGTTGAGTTTCATTCAGGCGCGTCGAGAAAGAAAAGGGGTGAGGGAGGAGGGGGGTAAGTTATCCCTGGCCCCGCGGGCCGCGACGTTTTAAGTCGTCGCTCAGAAATATAAAGTACACCATAATGCGTCATTTAAAAATAATCAAAACTTTTCTACCCAGAGGGGACCCGCGACAGTGTTTCCCTGAACCCCGCCATGGCACTTGACGTCCCTGGTTTCACGTCGCTGGACCACCAAGAGAGAAGTCTGTACGTCGACCGGAAGAACTTCGACAAAGCGTTATGGCGTAGAGCTGTACTAGCAGCTAATGAATGGCAGTGAGACGAAGAAACTGAAAACACACGGTGAGTGCAAACATTCTCCAAAATGTCCGTTTTATTTCACAACTTCTACGCAGTTGCGAATTCAGGCTTATCACAAGCATACACGTATGTATGCAGAAAAAAACTGTCATTGTGGTGGTGCAATCTAGCGAATAACGTTATATTACAGACATAAAAATGGGCACAAACTAAACGAAACTAAGCCCCTATTATCGGACTTAGGTTATAGATCTCTTAACAAACTAGTTCCTATTTATCAGCTGTTTAATGACTGTTCAAAATTTTATCAAAAACCGTTTATAATTGAACAAAAAAAACAGACACAAATATTTCCATCCGTCACTTCGTGTTTCACTTTTTTACGACAAGGGGCATGTTAGCAGACTTATGCCTACCCAGCTGCGATAAAGCCATCATGACTGTGAACTATTTCAGAAACGGCTACCTACGGCAGGTGAAGGCTTAACACCACATGAAACAAGAAGCATAGCTGTCGCTAGGAAAGCCGACCGTACTGGTTGTCAGTGACCTTCAAGGTCATCCAAGGTTGATGATTTTTATTTTATCTGAAAAGGCGTATGCCACTTTCTATTAGTGATTAATAGTAACCTTGGCCGTATCTTTCACCGTTTATAAGATATGGCCAGTTTTCGGTTGAATAATGCACATTTTTTACCCCTCTCCATTCAACTTCAAATATTAAAATGTTCCCCTTGCACTAAATGGCTGAAATGTTGCATGGTCGAGTTTAACACACATGAGTAATTATTTGTGTAAAAAAGTTTTCTTTTAAGAGGTAAAGATTAGCCACAATACATTCGTTACAGACGGACTGACAAACAGACGAACGGACAGACAGACGACAAACGACAACCATGCCAATAGCTCGACCGTTACTTAAGTACGGTCGGCTAAAATATAAAATAACAGTAAACCAGTAAGCCTATGCATAACAGATAGACCCTGGATCTTTGTGGCGTGTGAAAAGGTGGTACGAGGGTCGTTCAATAAATAAGTTACAAAATGGCGCCATTACACTAATTCTTATAACAGGAAAAATCCGAAATATACGTTTTGTAGGGAATTCAACTCTGGAGTACGTGGTGTGATTTTTATTACGATGACGTCACCGTGACGTCATTCATAAATATTACATCCGGCGACGTTGCCACTGAAATCGCCCCGTAACGAACATCGTGTCATTATTGTTTTTTGTGGGCAAAAAGACTTTGTGCAAATCCGATTCACTCTGAGATGCATCCAGCGTGTGGAGATACATGTTTTTTGAAGCCAACAGTACACGCTTAGTGGAAGAAAATATTAGTTGTGCAGAAATTTGCATCAAGTACCGAGGTGCAATCAGTCGTTCGTCAGTGGCTCGGACAGCAGCCAGCATCGTTCTTTGCATCGAAAAATCGCAAGCTTGGTGACAGATGGGACAAAATGTTCTAACGAAATCGGACGACATGTTGAAAATGAAACAATAATGTTTAACATTTAAAGATGTGGCATCAACTTGTTAAGTTTAGTTTTTTTTCTGGCTCCTATGCTGTTTGTCATTTGTGAGTTATGATAGATTACTGATGGAGAAAATGATACACAAGTTGTGTGTTATATTAAGAGATGACGTCATCATTAAAAAATTTTAGCATATGTTTAGAGTTAAATTCCCTACAAAACGTATATTTCGAATTATTCCCATTTTATAAATTTATGGAATGGTGCCATTTTGTAACATATTTATCGAACGACTCTCGTACAAAAGGCTATCGCACAGTAGACACAGAGACAACCAAAATATCTATCAAATTAGGCCAATTGCGCCACCGGGAACGTCATGCACAGGGTTTCGACTGCTGCCTGAAGGTATGACTTACAAAATAATGTCCTCCGAGCGAAATTCAATGTTATCTGCAGTCTGTACAACCGGTGCTGGATCATGACTAGTGGAATACGGCTTTGCACCCGTTTTTAGTAAGTTAGTATGTACTTTCGCTTTTTTCGTAGTACATTAGGCCTACTAGTCTTGATTGATGTAAAGTGCGACTGGCTTTAAAAAGTCTGAAAAGCCACAGGTAAACTAAACCGAAACGCTCCGACATATTTCACATTAGTTCAATTTGTTCGCTTAGTACACACTTGTCTTGAGACAAGCGAACTGACGTTTCGGTTCATTATATTTCATTTTAGTTTATGTCTGTCGTTTTGTACACGTCTTTCAGCGGCGTCATTTAAGGGCGGGGGGTGAAGGGGTCTACGGACCCTCAAAGATTTATGATTTTAATTTTTTCCTGAAAATCGTGCCTCTAAAACAGTGCTACTGCTGCAAAAATAATTCATTACGTGGACTGAGATCCCAAATAATTACTAAGATACAAAATAAATTGCTGAAATGACGCCACTGACATATTTACATACTCCAATAAAATTTAATTAGGCCGACTGCGAGACGCACCATCGTCCGTCAGCAGTCTGGCGATAGCGTCAACATTTGTTTGTGCCTATTTCAGTTATTAGGCCTACAGACGTCGCTTCTCTCAGTGCAAAAGCTTACAACGAGATCTCTCTACTAACAAATCACATTCGACATCTGTCGACGACGTGCGAAGCTTCGACAAAGACCACGCGGCGATTTTTTTGAGACTGTCAAATATGATGTACCGGTGAGGTAACGCCGCGTCAGCGACGAACGACTTCAGAGGAACAGACTTGGGTTGACGTCAGGATCTCGCATGTTGCGGTACCGAAACGTTAGCCACGCAGCCACCGCCTACAACCACAACGTAATCATCACGTGCTCAATCCTATGTTGTAATGCAAGGTAGGGCCTAACAAAGTGGTTAAGAGAAGGTCTAATAATTAAATGCAGTCAGTATACGAACGTGTTTTCTAGCTTGCACACGTGGCTGCAATAAGCCTACGTTAAGCAAATCTACGATGCACAGTAAAGTCATAACAAACACAGCTAATTTCGCAAACAGTTCAACAATAAATTTCTATACTGCTGTTTAACTGTAGCCTTGAAAGACAACAGCATTTAGCGTTTTGTGCAAATCTCATCGCCACTAACTGAAATGCACTTCGCGTCATTTCTCGATATGTTATCTTAAAATTCTGTTGCCTTTTAGGCTCTGTTCGTTTTTCTTTAATGATCTTACAACATCAATGAACCAATATTGCTCAATCGATCGACGACTTGTAGGTTATGGATTAGTGTATTTTAGTAAATAAACGTAGAAGTTAACTTTTTCCGCAAAATAACAACTAAGATTAGGCTTTTCCTAACAAAATTAAGGTTCAGCACAAGGACCGGGTTCCTATAAATATCAGTTCCGTTCCATTCAGTTCAGTTACGTCGCTCTGTACGCGCCTTAATACGTGTACATACGTACTTCTGCGAAGCTGGCGAACACGCAGATGACGCCCATAGTGACGACGGAATCGTAGACGAGAGGACTAATGACGTGTAAACATGGAGGACAGAAACACGTGTCGCTGGAGTTGTGAGAGGTGACCGAGCAACATGTCGCGTTGCCGGCAGCACCGCAGCACGCCAGCGATAATTTCTGCAGTTTATACAAACTCGCGGTAAATTGCTCAAAATAAAGCATGGTTTTCCATTTAACTCAACGTACGCAACGAACACAACGCAAAATATACACTGTTTTTGGTACAAAAGTAAACCCATGGACATTGTACAATAAAAATGTCAAATCCAAACGAAACTAAATAAAATTTCGTATGCTTAATTTTCAATAAATTGCTAAAGCGAGTACTAAATTTCGTTGAAAATATTATTTCTCAGCGGACTCATTAATCGTTGAATATCGATGACAAAATATTTCTGTTACCAATATGACCTTACATAAACCTCTCTGTACATTTGCGTAATTTAAAAAAAAACACTGTCTGATTTTAACAAAATTTTACGTCAGCAATACGACATCTATTAGCAATCAAAGTGCCAAATTTCAGTTAAATCTCGCTACGCAAACAGTAGCTACACCGGCTTTTGTGAAGTCACCCAAAAAGTAAGGTGTCGATCTTCCGCAACAGTTCATTTAATCCTGAGGGTGTCCACGCTTGCTGGGAAATTCCGCGATAAACCTTTTTTAGCAGCATACCCTTTCTTTTGTCTCAACAGTGTAAGTAAAACATGATCGTTTGCAGAAAATACCTTTTTGTTATTGTTTACTTTATTCTTTACGTTGATTGCGTCAACAAACGTCATTAACGATCGAGCAACTGCAGTAGCCTATGTAACGCTATATTGGTAACGGAAATATTTTGTTATCAATATTCAACAATATATAACTTTGTTAAAATAACATTTTTTTTCAACTGAATTCGGTGTTCGTTTCAGCAATTTATTGGCGATTAAGTGCGCGAAATTTTATTAGGATTCGTTCTGATTTGACATTTCTATTGTACAATGTCTAGGGGTGTAGACATCGCTTCTGTTGTTGCATTTTGGCAGCTGCGCGATCGCTTGCGTCAGTTGCATGTCCTTCGTACAACTTTTTGCGTCATTTGCGTCAGTCAGATGCGTCAGAACAGTCTTAAATGTTTTGCGTGCTTCATATCACGAGGGAAAATAATATCTGGCGTCAAAGTACAAAAAGCGAGATTTCGATTATGACGCAAAGTCTGACGGGAAAATGTACACAGCAAAATAACAGATTCGAAGCTTAATATCAGCGAACATGTTTTTTTCGGCTACACGCAGAGTTGACCAATGACCATAAATCATTTTACTCGATCCGACCCGAGCCGACCATAACCATAATTACAGTTCAAAATGCAAAGTCTCTCAAACCCTCATGCGTTAGGGCATTAAGCAGATTTAAGCGACGTCTACACGTAAAACTGAAACTAAATCCAAATTTAAACTTGCGGGCTTCAGGAATGTTTCAAAAAATGTCTAAAATTGTAATGAAAAAAATTGGTTAGCGCGTAACGTGTTTTTTTATCCAATTTAAACTAGTTTATTGGACCCGACCATTCACGACCCAGAAATGAACCCGACATATCTGGCTGTACACCAAGAGTGACCAACTATCTCTAAGACGACTTTTTCATTTCTGACCAGTCTGCTGAAATGTGTGGTTGCTTTTTGGCTAAACCGGAAAATAGCGGCGAAGCTAGTTAGGCTATCTAAAACTCCCGCAGTTCACCAAATTTATGCCTGTTTTGGCTTAACTAAAATAACGTAACTGTCATGAATACAGCAGCGGTGGCCACAATTTCTTCCCAATACAGTCTTTTAAAGTCCAGAGGTCTTACTGTTCATCATACAACGTACTGCTGTCATATTTATGAAATCGGCCGTCACAGAAACTACTACGAGTGTCAAAAGTGTAAAAAAGGCACCCATTAAAAATTCATGAAAATCATTTCCGGCGGTATTTCGCCGATTTTACGGCTACGACTGTAAAAATCGGTCTGTCGTCTAAATTCGGCGGCTTGGAATCTACCAGTGACCGGTTCTTTGGAATCTTCACACCACCGCAAACGAGCATATATCGGCGTCAGGTGGCGAATTTGCGGACCGTTAGTATGCATGGTCAGTTTTTATGAAGTCGGACGAAAGCTAAGTAAAGCACTGCATAATGACGCCATCAGATACGGCAGACGGCGCAATAAACAACGACACGTCTTTATCATCGCACTTCGCTATATCGCCGGTCTGCGTCAGTGTGCCATGGTGGCTTAGCCCCTAGCTGTCTTAGACCGAAGCACGTTGTCTATATTATATTTCTAAAGATGAAAAGTTTTTTTAAAATCTAATTTTGAAAAATAAAAGCTAGCGAAGTATACGTGGGCTACGAGGATAAAAAGATAAAAAAAATAAAAAATCTGTGATGGACATTTAATAGCGAAAACTTCTTCATTTTTGAGGAAGACGTAGTTGCGTGTAATATTTTTTTTGGAAAATCGGCCAAAGGGCTTTGAAGACACAAGACCCACAAAACAGCATTTAGGCTACTGTATTTACCGTTCATTGCCCTTGCAATAGTGTCGAAAGTACAGGACCTCTACAACGGCATTTTTCGTACTTACCGTTCTGCAATGTGATCACTCACTAAACACAGTTTTCATAGCATTAAAATAATAAATGAAACTATGGCTTTACGTACAGCGGTAGAATTGCAGGCCGGATGGCCCTCTGACGTATAGAAGACGTCCTGTCGGCCAGGGTTGACGCCACAACAAGTATACTCCTCCTGCATGTGGGTCTTCAGCTGATCGTCGACGTGTTCCCATGCCGTCAGTATCATATCGTTGCTGATCTCTCGTCGCCAACTCAGACAGACGCAGCCGACCACCAACTGAGCAGCGCAGATCAACAGCAGCAGAAAGGCGTACTACGAGAAACGATCGGTTAAGGTACGATACCAGAAGTGTTTTGCGCTAGCAATCTGCCAATCTAATATAACACGTAAACTGGAAAAAACGACAAAAATGTTCTAATCAAAACTAAAACGAAAGGGAGGGACGAAACAAATACTAGTTTGTAAATACAAAAAACGGGCATTTATGCTAAACAAAAAAAGCTAGTAAGAAAGCCAAGGAAGACGCGCTACAGCCTATACAATTGCTGTTGCCCTACTGATCTTCAGTGTCATCCAAGGTCGATGATTTTCATCTCATTTGAAAGAGCATATGCCACTTCCTATTAGCCCTATTTCTCACCGTTTTGTGATATGGTCAGTTTTCGGTTGAAAAACGCAGTTTTCTTACCCCCTCCTTTCACTCAACCGCAAATTTAAAATAGTGTCCTTTTCACTGCATCCCTCGAATAAATTTTCTGCTCGAAAAGCCTTGAGACAAGACTAATTATTTATGAAAATAGTTTTTTTTTCTAAAACCTACCCGTTAGCCACAATACATCGGTTACATACAGACAACTCGTACCATAGACGCCTACAGTATAGCTATACCGCGACAAAAAGAAATGGTAAAATTTCAGACAAAAGCCGAAGTGAAGAATCAACTTTCAGCCCAAAGTGTTCTCACCTTTTAGCGCCGTTTTGAACACTAGCGCCAATTAAGAGCCAAAACACAGAAACCCGCATTAAGCCTCAACGCCACTGAATTTGCTGTAAACTTTCAATTCGTTGTAAATTGGTCGCACAGCTTTTAGTAGAGCACGTTTCGATACATGTCAACGACAAACTGAAGCAAGTGCAGTATGGACCAAAGGTAATAGAGACACAAACTTGATTTACTTTGACTTATTGATCAAAACAAAAACAAATCCAATAACACGTCGTCAAAGGATACGAAGAAGAGAACGGCCTGATTGTGCTGCGTAACTCCGAAGAGGCCGACGATTGCGATGAAAAGGAGAAAAACTCCGCACGAGAAGTCAGCGGCCACCGCCGGCAGAACTGTGATGTAAGTGATTGCCTTCGTGTACACCGCAACCGTTATCAGCGTCAACGCCACTATCTGCACACGTCATAGTAAGTACACGTAAGTAGACCTGAGCAGAATGTAAATTTATACAGCACATAACTATGGCCAGATGAAAACCCGATTAGTCTCCGTTCGGTGAAAAATGTGGGACCCTTGCATACAATTTTTATGACATTGATGCACGCAAAAAATACAGCAGGGCTAAATATATATCTTTTCGCTCAGGCACACAATAATGACTGGTCTAAAAGAGAATAAGCGCTTCTTATACTTACGACGAAAATTACGTTGAGCACTGCCAATGAATTTCGCGTGCAGACATATCCGCAAGCCATTTTCCCCATGATAGGGCCTACATTAATTGAGCTTAAGCCGAAGCCGAAGCATGCCGCGACGCCAAAGCCTAACACAGGGCAATATTATCATAGGGATGATTCGCTCACCTGCAGTGCCTTGGCTTACCTGTACATCGGCCTGGCTGTTAGCAAGGCCGTAGTCGTACTCGAACTATGATTGGCTGAGCTAATGTAAACAAGCTCGTCGACCGTGACGTCGTAAGCACGTGTCTTAAGACAAATCAGATACCAAATCAAACCACATCACATCGAATGTTTCTTTAATGCAACAGTGTTGTTAGGCCGCAGTTGTAAAATAAACGACTAGAAAAAACAATGGGTCATATAAATATTTATGTAAAAAACTGTTCCGTTTATATACAGTGTAAGGGTGACATCGTGGTTGTAAATATAAAACAGCACAAATCACAATTCAAAAATTCAAACATCACCATTACACAATGTCAGAAGAACTTTGCTGACTGTGTAATGGTGATGTTTGAATTTTTGAATTGTGATTTGTGCTGTTTTATATCTACAACCACGATGTCACCCTTACACTGTATATAAACTGAACAGTTTTTTTACATAAATATTTGCA
>Ga0056128_1001241_pt1 | contig 27722 bp, 25 predicted proteins | sample WorMetLIZISLAND2_FD_71113 | JGI IMG/M metagenome (GOLD analysis project Ga0056128, IMG submission 71113) | Marine gutless worms symbiont microbial communities from Max Planck institute for Marine Microbiology, Germany - Olavius geniculatus... ... | reverse complement strand
TGTCGATCTGGTCAAGCTTCCCATCTCTTTTATCACTGCAACAACAAGAAAACATCAGTTTATAATACGTGGTTACAGTGAACATATTCAATTATACAAAGAAATGCTAGGCCTACATCTTAAAGTTGACATGACTGAAACGCATAGGCCTATAGGCAATTATCACTGTATAACTCACAACATCAGCAAGCAATCTCATCTCAAGTTCTGCATTCAACAGATTTGAACAGAGTGAACGTCGGCCAACCTCGAGCCTGAGCCGGCCAGACTGACATCTGTTTTTCCGGGCAGGCATAACGTAGGTCATTTGCACTGGTCTGTATGCATCAACAGGACCGATGTCCAGCTAGCTGCAGCAGCCGGTGCCTGGTGTGCACGAGCTAATTAATCCAGTTTCCCCGCCAAGACGCGAGCGACAACAATTGTTCAGCCAGACCGCGGTAACTGACTGACTCAGCGGGCCAGCGGCCTAGGCTTATGTTCGTTTAGTTTTAAGCTTATCCAATACAAATGACGAATTACCGAAGAAAACAAAAATAACGATGAGAATGTAGATGAAATTCAGAGTAGGCCTATGTGAAAGCCAGCATTTTTAGCTATTGTCATAATATTAATAACCCAGTTTCATAAGTTTGTACAACTTATGTCTTTGATACAAGACAACATATGCACAATATCAGAATGGAGTTTTTAAGTGTCTGTTGGATAACTTCTGATGATGTACGGTGCAATTAATCTTAGATTATTATCAGCACTTGTTAAGTGCTGTACTTGCAGGCACTGGCAAACACAGCACTTTACAAGACTGAATTTGCCAACACTTCTAAAGTGCTATGACCAGTGCTGCGACTACAGCACTTTAAGTGCTACGAACAGCTCTTTATATGTCAAATCAAGTGTAGCACTCTAAAAGTGCTATCGTTTCAGCACTTTACTTTTTTCAGTGTTTACGGCAAAGTAGCTGGTGTTGGTCATGCGTCTCGGGTCTCGTCTTGTTCTCGGCTTAAAAGGTCTCGTGCATATTTTTAAGACAGAGAGAGGGGGAGAAGGGAGATGGGAAAAGTGGTTCCCTCAATGTTTCAGAGTGTGGCTCCATTCCTGACAGGCCTAATATAACATAGCTTAATATGACCTGCGTAGATCAAGATAGTGTTGCCCGATTTTCTTACAGGCTTGCACTATTGCATTTTACCGCAGATATGACACTGATGACGTCACTTGGTTTCGTGTGTAGGGACACTGATGGGAATTACAAACATGATTGCGACAATCCCAGGATTCCTCAGTCCTGTCGTCGTAGGCCTCCTTACCCACAATAACGTAAGTAATGAACAGTAACGCAAACGTAAACGTAATCTCTCCAATGCACACAAGGCGGCGCTAATCTCCGTTCCCTTAGCTCTCAGCCAGACACCTCCTTACACTGTAAGAGCACGGATGCGGTGCTAAGTTAGTACATCGCGCGGTGTGCCTGTTTACATCCCAGCCCCATATTTCGCTGGTATATACTCAATCAAACCATCCGGGGGAACTCAGCCTGGCCATACCTCAGGCTCAGTGAGTACCAGCGAAATCTAGGGCTGTATGTAAACAGGCACACCGCGCGATGTACTAACTTAGCACCGCATCCGTGCACTTACAGTGTAAGTTGGTGTCTCGCTGAGGGCCCTGGGCCAAAAACGGAGGTCAGCGCCGCCTTATGGGCATCGCCGACCGAGTAATTTCGATTTGTTGTGGTGGATCAGTTGTCAAGGCGGAATAACGCACGTTCACCATGTTTGGCCGAACAGAGGCCACCAAAAAGGGGCCTCCACGTATCAAAAAAATTTCAGACAGCAGCGCAACATTTTCTGGCCTATTATGATTATGGCTTCCGAATTCAGAAAGCCGTATCCCAAATCATGTCAGCATAACTGCATGCAGTTGAAACGCTGAATTCATGGTAAGTTTGTGTATATTAATGCCAACAAATTTATTGTGGGCTCCACTATTTTTTACCAAATAGGACCCAATCAGGTTTGAATCCGGAAATGTCTGTTGTACAACATATTCACAATAAGTCGAAATATGTGGAGTTTGGGAAGCTTTGTATAGCCCATATTCCATTACGCCGACTTCCCTGTGACACCCACTACAAACCCACGTCTTTCCCGCAACACGACACAAGAAAGTCGGCAAGTTTACCTGTTTCTCCCTGTGGTAAGTCCACGATGTGCCAAAGTCTGTTTGTCGTGTCATGTCGTGCTCGTTCCCAAATTCCATTAGAACGAGCTTGTCGCCGACGCTGTCGCACAATTGTCGCGAGATTTTTTCAAACCATCTCGACATGTCGTGATAATTTGAAACCCCGAAACTTTTTGTGTGATATCCCCGTTTCATGGTCCACGCCTGCGACTCCATCGTGACAAGTCCGTGTTATCGCCGAAACACGTGTCACGCGGATGTCACGGGAAATTCGGCGTAATTGAATTTCGGCTATGTGTCTGTGTATACAGCAAACGGCAGCGGCTTGGCGCAACGTGTTCTACATCGCTGCTGGCGTCTACGCGTTTGGAACGATCGTCTATTTAATCTTCGGCTCCGGGTCACGCCAGTCCTGGGGCGTGCCGCAAGATGAGGCTGAACAGCCAGCCGGCACTTAATAGACCACCACTCAGTGACATGGCACAATTATAGTTATTTACAGGGCTCCACGCCTCCTGGAAAGTCTTGGAAAGTCCTGGATTTTTTCCATTGATATTCTAGTCCCTGGAAAATCCTGGAAAATAAGATTTGTTTTTGAAAGTCTTGGAAAATGAAAATCCTGGGTGAATTTCCTGAGCGTTTAAAATGAACAACATGTGGCACTATAGTAGCGCTCAACTTACTCTGTGCCTTAGATTACACTCTGTACGTACAATAAGTAACTGCTTTTGTCTGCATGTCTAAACGTTTGCGGCTTTGAGAAGATGCTGGCAAACGCTTTGACAGTCCTGTAAAGTCTTGGAAACGTCTTGGATATTCTCAGCTGTGTCTATAGCATGTCCGTTAGTCATAAGCGGCGGTGTCGCACTTTGTTGGGGCTTGTGGTATATTCCTGAAGTACTTTTTTTCTTTTTATTCTCCAAGATCGCAAGTGATATATGCCACACAAACTGTAACCGACCAGGTTATTCCATTATACAGGAGCTTCGTTATCCGGCTGTCCTAATAGGCCGCGTTACAGATCCTGTACGTCCGTCCGTCCGTCCGTCCATATGCTAGTCTGTCGGTCTATCCCGCAAGGGATATTGTAACTGGATAAAGAAAAGACGCAGAAAAAAAACAAACTGGTGTAGACGTTCACCTGGGCAGGAGCAAACCGGTATGGCAACTTTGAACTTTGAATGCCGAGGGATTACGGTTAATGTTGTGCCGTTTAGTTAGGCGGAGAAACACCCAGTCTTGCATGTTCACTAGTCATATAGTTCGCCTTCGGTCTAAAACAATTATCGGGCTTATAATAATATTTCCTTCATACTTCTTTCCTGTTCTTACTCCTGAATCAGAGACTTGCAACACAAGCCGTAACTGACCTAATTTTTAGGCTACCACATAGAAGCTGTGTTGTAGGGTAGGCAAAATACTCAGTCTTGCAAGTCCTTCAGTGATAACGAGCTATAGGTTTGCCTATCACTCCTTATCTCATGGTTGCTCCTTTTCCCTTTGCATATTTTCTATTCTTACCGTGTTCCGTGTTAGAAGTATTTTCTTTCTTACATGTTTCTAAATTAAATCTAGTTCTGTGTGCATTTGAAATTTACCGATTTGTCGTCAAAACCATGATAATGAATGTTCATCTGATATAGGCCGTGGTTACTGCATTTTAGTTTAATTTCAAATTTACATCTAGCTCATGATTAGGCCCACTTTTGCGTCAGTGTTTTTTAAATAATTTTGCTGCATCAAACTACAAACTCAAACTAGTCTGACAGCGCCTGCTCGATTCTGAACACCCTCTGCGCGTAAATACGGTGTTCAGAAAAATTGGTTGTTATCTGTCCCATTGCTATAGCATAGCATGGGACAGATTATAAAATCACTTGGGTCTGTCTGTCATTCTGTCAGTCTGTCTGTAAACACTCCCACGGCCGCAATTTTGATTCGATTTTGATGAAATTTTTGTGCAGTGATTCGGAGCCCGGAAAGTAAGATCGAGTTTGTTTGGGATAAAAATCTGATAACTCCTTCTCTATTTTACCCCATTTTTTGAAAATTTGCACTACGGCCTATGGAGACTTCAAAGCGGTATAACTCGGTCCCCGTAAAAGGTAATTGTGCACTGTTTGCACCTACCCCTATTTTCGGGCCTAGGCTATCCGATGGTGTCATTTAAATTTCTCCCCTGCCGACCTTTGTTGCCATGGCAACGAATTTTGGGACAAAATTGACTATAATTCGGCTACCGCAAAAGAAACGCAGCTGCTAGGCTATATAACGTGGCAATGGAACATATACCTCTATATTTCTATAGATATTTCTAGTTATTACTATTATCATTAATATTATTAATATTATTAATGTAAAATTGATTTTGTGTTGTGAAGTGGCGTACACGCATGTGCGGATTTCAGCTTTTGGAGTGCAAACCAGTGTTTTGGACAGAATCGAATACGTAATTATTGAGTGTTTTATGACGCATATTGTGCCTTTGGAATGCAGCAAATTTGGCGGACTCTTCCGGGTCCCATGTTGGATTATGGGAGAGAAAATGGGATGGGGTTAAAAAGGAAGTAAATGATGAACTTGAAGTAAAAGGGCCGCTGCACTTATAGGGACACTGTTTGAAATTGCAGCCAGGAAATTTGGTGAGTAAAGTCAACTGCCACTACGGACTACAAAAAATTATAATATATTGTCCGTTGGATTTCACGTTGTATTTGCAATGTTATGTAATAAATTTACGCATAATTCGCGTGTGATCTGGATTTGTGTATAATATGCGTCCATAACAGTTTTGCATGAAAGCGGCTCATAGCTTATATTGTGCATAACAGACTTAACAGTTGTAGAAATTCATATGATAAAGGCCGTGACAGAAACCATCTCAGAAACGAAGCCTACAGGCTTTGAGCAGTGCCGGCGCCAGCCATGGGGGGCTGAGTCCCCGTTTCCCCTACCGTCAAATGTTGCCCAAACTCCTGGTTCTTCTTCAGCTAAGGCCTTTATCATAACCGTTTCTGTTCGACTAATTAAAACACGCTGACAGACTTATGGTAGTTTTGAAAGACGTTTTAAATCATACATGGGACAGTGTAGTTATCCTTGCACCAGACGCATTCTATGATGCCTGGTAACATCATCACTAACATATGCATCTCAGGTCCGTCTTCAAGGGGGTGGCACATTGGCACTGCCAAGAGCCCCGCTCCCCAAAGGGGCCCCGCGCTATGGCGGTTATCGCCGCAACGGACGATAAATCGATCGATCGATCAGTCTAACTAATTGTCATCGCTTTAGGGATGAATTATTGTCACAAATTGAATTCAGTTAGAAGGTCTAAAAATTTCTCCTTTTGGGGGGTAGGGGCACACAAGATGCAGGTCTGCCGTTTACGTTACAGACTTAGGTTTGTCCTTCAGTTTGTGGTGTAGTGTGGAGCTATGTGGTATAAAAGGCCCCGAGGGTGAGTTAGTGCCAAGGGCCCCGCGCTAGCAAAAGACGGCCCTAATGCATCGAATTCGATATCGGCCAGTGCTCCCCCGGACCCGACTGGGAAAGCTCAAAACGTTCGTCCGGACCCCATAGCCAGCCGGATAAGGGATACCCATTCGGCACTTCGTCCTAGAACCTAGTAGGTCTATATTCCCTCTAAATTTTGAACGTAGTGCAGCCAAAACCGAAGCCAAAATGTGCACCAAGGCCACCGGCAAAGAAGTCCGTTGTGTAGGCTATACGTGAAGGCTGGGCTAAAGTGAATAGACGAAAGTATCTCAGTAATTGTGTCTCGCCTCATCGGACATTTATTTACACCGCTCGCGAACTGACTGCGCTTTCAAGCATTGCCTGTGTCAGACCAGAACGCAAATTCTGTGTGTAAAAGGGGAATAATCTACAATAAGGACAAAACGGGGCACGAAGTGAAGAAATCAAACAAAAACAAAATCGAACGAACATTCAGCGTGACAACGAGGTCCGCAGAACTACATCTAAATACCGATAAAAACATCGCACACATTAGAACCGCGGACAATATAGTCATTAGTCACTTGATACGCGGCCGTTCTATGCCGCATAATGGGTCTTGCCCGTCCGTCCGTCCATCTGTCTCGTGCCGTACGAGTTCCTAATTTGAAACGAACAAAAACAAAACTATTCTGGTAAGAGGCGAAATCGCTGATTAGTGCAGCACTGCTGCCCCCTGGTGAACCACAAGTAGGCGAGTAGGCTGGAGATATCGAGCTCGACCCCAATTTTTCCTTCCCATGGAGGCTAGGACCAGGTAGCCTATCTAACACAATGTGCCGTTGGACCTCGCAAACGTGTTGGCCAAATGACATGTAAATCCGGTAAACGGTTTAAGCAACGTGCACAAGTGTGACAGACGACAGACAGACCACGCTACTGATAAACGTGTAGTAATAGGCAGAATCAATTCCGCTAAAAATCAACCGCACGGGCTGTGTCAGAAGACTAAATTCAGAATTCAAAAATTTCAAATGCTCCGTCATGAGCTGAGTTTGAATAGATGATAAATCTATGGCCAATAACGGCTTTCTTATCTGGGCCTATACGCTCCATACGGTGGCGTATTCAGGATTTGGCAAAGGGGGGGCCATGGCGAGCGCGCAGAGCGCGAGCCTATAACGGGGGTCTGGGGGCAGAGCCCCCAGCGGGGTCCAGGGGCAGAGCCCCTGGTCGGGGGGTCAGGGGGGCGAAGCCCCCTGAAGCTGAAACACTTTTGCTTCTGAATGTTCAATGGAAACCGCAAATTCGTCCATTTTTCTGAAATTTGGAAACGCAAAAGACCATCAAATGTTGTTGAATTTTGCAATTCTTTCTGGAAAATGGCAAAAAAACGCACCTTTTCATATAAAGTCGCCTGTAAAAAATTTTCATGGTCGGGCCAAAGGGGGGCGTCGCACCGTGCTTCCCCTAAATACGCCACTGTCTGTCTGTATGTCTGTCCGTCTGTCACACTCGTGCATGAAGCAGTTGGACGGAATTATGAGTCTGAGAGGCTCATGTTGTTTTCACAATGGACAGGGAAATTTGGGTCGAAAAACTTTTAATACGTTTTATTCTGTAAAGACGCTTTTTTCTGTTTTTACTAAACTTTATTTGAAGTTTAGTAAAAACAGAAAAAGTGTCGTTACAGAATAAAACATATTAAGAGTTTTTCAACTTCCCTGTCCATTGTGGAAACCACATGGGTGTTCTTGCCAGACGGCGTCTCAGACCTATTCCGTCCAACTGCTTCATGCACGAATGAATGAATGAATGAATGTTTAAATTTTTGTTGTTTTCTAAATGATTCGAGACCATCTTTGATCACGGTGCGGCTACTATTTTTTGCAGCGGTAACGCTTATTGCCTAATTTTTTTCGCTGTTGTTATTTCCGTCACCAGAATTATAGCAGTAACTATTTAGATCCTCTATAATAGTGGTGTAAACCTCAACTGATGATACTATACAAACTGTGCAGGTAGTTAAAACTTTTCGATAGTGCTAGTCAGAGCAAGCTTTCTGTAATTTTTGGCGCATGTGAACAGTAAAAATGACAGCATGATAATACAAAAGAAATGTTGAAGATTTTTGATGACATTTTGTTTGTTTTTTTAGCCATATTTTACTGCCCATGCAGTAGCCAAGTAGGCCTAATAGCATTTTTTTTAATAGCCAAGATAAAGGCCAAACAACTCGGAAACACAAACAGTGCTTTTTCTGGACAATTTGCGTTTTTCGCTATTACTATTACTGCTATACGTTACTGCTACATGGCTACTACGGTTACAAACAACGCCTACGTTTGCAGGATCTATCGAACTACAAGTATGATAAGATGGTTAACCGAGCGCTGGCTTTACTCAACAAATTCTACTCGGCCAAGTCTCGAATGTTCAAGATGGGCGTCCAGGCAATGGTTCGTAACTAATGTATATAATTTGTCTCTTGGATCTGCTTGACCTCTGTCGCTTCTGATGTTGTTTTAAGGTCAGAATTATTGACTGGCTTTTAGCATCTTGTCATGCCACGTTAGACCCTAAGCACGAATGTGCAATCACTTTTCGAGCAAGTTGGAGTACCTCAATTAATAGGCTGGCGTCAACTTTACACGCGGACGAATTGACAGACAGACGGACGGACAGACGGAGAAAGAGTGGCAAAACCGTGTGTGCACGACGTGTAAAAACTAAGCTATAAAATTAGAAAAAAACTGTTAAAGCCAAACACATTTTCATATAGATAATCAGGGGTTTATCGTCGGCTGAGAGTTGAAGTTCACCGTTTCTCAGTAGTGTATGAGCGTGCGATCTCATGTTGTTTCCATCGTCAAAAGAACAGACGGTTAGCGTCGACCGAGAAAAAAAGTGTTACTGTCTGCGGTAGCGACGACAGTCTTGTTTTCAGCATTGTGGCTAACCGCTGCACGAATTTGGCTAACAATTTCAGAGAAGGGAAAAAGTGCGAGATATAGCAAAAAGGTTGTTAACACGATAACTTATGAACAGCTATACTTAGTTTGATGAAATTATGCACGAACACATATTCGATACTGCAAAATTTTATTGAATGTCAAGGTTAGGTGGTTTTTCTGTATGTTTTGGTATGCATGATTTTGCGGCAACCGAGGACAGTGTTTGGCCAAATAAGCCAGGCTTGACGATCTTGTTTTCATTCTGATTGATTCTAACGCGTTATAAAGCGTACTGGTTTGGTGTGTGCGTGTATAGGTTCTGATAACGACGGACTCGTGTCATGTTCATCGCGAGATCGCGCGCACCATGCCGATACTTCGTCGCTTCAGTCGCGCCAAGCTCAACAACGACCAAGTCAAGTCAATCAGCGCCGTCCTAGACCGTTACACCGAGTATAACACGCTTTCACCTAACTGTCTGTCGGGCTTAATAGCCAAAAAGTAGCCCAGATAGTCCAAGAAAGTACGTTTAGTCGGAGCAGCTAAGACGTTGGTCGCAAACATGACTGAATTATAACATTTTTTAATACTTTTTATTCTGTCGATCTTACGGCAGTTTTGATAATTATGTGACTGTCCGGATTATCTGTCTGTGTTTTATCGTTTTGTTATTCAGTTTTAATTATTATTTTTTTAGCCGACCGTACTTAAGTAACAGATAAGCTTATGGTATGGTAGTCGTCTGTCCATCATCCGTCGTCTGTAACGGATGTATTGTGGCTAAGCGTTAGGTCTTAAAAATTTTTTACACAAATAATTAACCATGTGTATTAAACCTAAGCAGGCAAAATTTTAGCAATCTAGTGCGAAGGGAACATTTTTAAATTTTGGGTTTAATGGAGGAAGGTAGGAAAAATGTGCTTTTTAAAACTAACATCTGGTCGTATTTTGGAAACGGTGAGAGATAAAGTCAAGGTTACTATTAATCACTAATAGGATGTAGCATACACCCTGTCAGATGAAATAAAAATTACAGACCTTAGATGACCTTTTAAGTTTTGTGCGTGTTATTGTGGCTAAACGGTACGAGATAGGGCCAAGGTTGCTATTGATCACTAATAGGAAATCGCATACGCCCCTTCAGATGAGATGATAATCATGGACTTTAGTTGACCTTAAAGATCACTGGCCATCATTTGTAACGTGTTTTCGCTGTGCTTTTTGCACTTACACCACGACAATGTTCGTTGTGATATGATACATGTGCGTGTATTAGGCCTATAATTCTTATAATTATGTTCATTTTAGTAGCCAAGAAGAAGTCTTAACAGCTCGGAAACACAAACGGCGCTTCTCTGGACATACTTGGTGATATCAAAGCGATTTTAAAAATAACATTACTATTTACTCTCGGTCCGAAGACTGAAAAAAAGCATCAATATTGATCTCACCATGGGCGGGCGGCGTGCGTGCAGGTACTGCCACGTGGCCAAGGAAGAAACGGAACGACATCCGATGAATCAGAACATTCTCATCAACCACGGTCAGTAGGCTATCATGCTCAGTGTGCTGCTCCGCTTTACTGCACAGGCAGACCGCAACAGTGTGAGGTGTTGTCGTCGTTTTCATCCGCACATAGCTATACCTGACAACTTTGAATCAATGTAATAGATTTCACTAATAAAACGTTATTATTTTTTACGTTCTGTATTAATCCATGACATACTTTGATATTTTTCGCTGGTATTAATGTGACTAATCTCTGTGCGGTGTAGAGGTACTGACGTTGGTGTTTGACATGCTGTCTATGGAAATCGACGCCAAGCTGTCGGTAAGTTTAGCTGTATTTGTTTTAAACTGTCTTTTCAACAATAATATATAGTACAAATGCACTAATTTAATCCGTAGCCAAAACGGGATGATAAATGAGGTTAATGTATCATTAACATTCAGTCATCAGATTCGTAGCAACTCAATGCCAGCATTATAAGCCACAGCGGGTAGACCAATAGTTGTAATAACGTGGAAATTTAATTTCAGAGCTACAAAGCATCACCTGCCATATAAGATCACACAGTATTACTTGCCACCAATCACAAGTGAACGCGCTTTACCATAACTGCAGCCAGACAGATTTACCCGCCCCGAAGGAATAAAAAGACTGCGTTGATTTGAGTGGTTCGTTGTATACTAAGATGGTTTACTTTACTTGTCCACAGAGAAGTTACCCACCCAAGTAGTAATCCAGCCTGGCGTAGAACATCTTTGTTGGTCGAGACTTTGCGTTATTTACTGCACTAAGCCGGCATGTAAGAAGTTCTTCTGTTGATTGTTTGGTTTTTTTTTTGTGCGAACATATAGGAGCAATACCGCGGCCTGGAGACGGTGCTAAAGAAGTGTCTCAAGCTACTCAAGGCTCTGGCACGTGGCAACGACATGGTGCAGATGAGAATATTTGAGCGTCTTGACACGCTGCTTAAGATCAAAGTTGTCGAGGTCGACCTGGCAGTCGCGCTCAGAGAGGTAAACTATACGCAATGACCAATGAGATCGAGCACTGACTTACGCCTGGTCCGTTTCCGTGCAACACTCGTTTTCATTCAGCTTTGTTTTGTGCTACCGTATATCATCATCATATTACACTAAAGATTTTCTAGTGTCCCCATTGCATGATAAAAAGCCATTGGTGCATTACAGAGTTTAAAGTCAATAAAATACACCACGAGACCTGATCATAAACAGTTGAACGGTAGTTTATAGCATACCGGAACTTTTTTGGCATAATTATCTGAAAATCATGCCGCTACCTTTCTCCCAAAATAGTTACAAAATAACATATTACATAGTGTATACACAATATTAAATATGTAAACGATACTCTAACAGGTTTCATGTCGGCAGTTATTTCTCTTCACTTGTCAAATCATGTAAAAAGTTACGCCTTGCGTACATAGATGCAGCGTTTGTGCCTGGTGCGGTTGCAGACGTTCATCGGCAACCAAGTGACGTGTCTCAAGATTCTTCCACAACAGATTCAGTCGATTGTCGAGCTGGCCGCTCTTCATCTCGAGAAGGTTCCCGAGTTCCTTGACCTTCTTAATGACATCGTCAAAGTCTCCGACCTTGGACTAACCTTGAAACGTAACCAGGCCTACGTCATGAAGTTCCTTATGCAGGTAAAACAACGCTGGCGTTTGTGCTTTGAGAACAATTATTTGAGGAGTTTACAATTAAGTCAAGACACAAAAAGGTAAAAGGTACAAAAACAAAATAACGGCAAAATTACTAGCAACAATACTAAGTTGCAGGGACGCTTAGGCCTATCCGTAAATCTAACCTGCACCAAAACTCTTAGACACAAAAATGAAGCCATCCAGTTTATTGCGACAAATAGCACATTTTTTGATATCAGATCTACAACAAAAATGATCAAGCGAAACCTTCTGTTGACCGACGACCACTTATAGTTTCCATAAGAACTATTTTGCGGGTAATAACTTTTCCAGTATCTATCAAGATCGCACAGACTGAAAGCTAAAATTTAAAAAAACACATCTAATGGCTACAGATCAGCATTATCGATGCCTAAAGAATCGTGCGTATCACTCTCGTTACTGCTGTAGCTATTATTAGTATTACTATTTAGTCTATTGTAGACTAGAGACTTTCGCCAGTGCTGTTGGTCGTTGGTTGATGCAGGATTACGGGAAGCTGGCTTACATGTTTGACCAGTCGCGAGACTACCGAGAGAAGATTCTAACGATGCAGCTCGGCAAAGACCACCTCAAATACCTCATCAGTTTCATCGACTTACTCGCTACCTGCGCTGAGGTATACGTCATCGATTGATCGATTGATTGGTTGATTTTGGTTGTTTGCTTGCGTGTTCTAATTTTATTATTTACTCACCAACTTATTTATCAGGGTTATGCAGCTATCCGCAGTTAATTGATGATGAATAATTGACATCTAGTAAGCCTGTGCTGCCCCACGATGAACAACATCGCATATTCAGTAACCAGTCGGCAAACTGAAAAGTTTTTCTGATCAATTAACCAGTGAGTTAAAATATGTCTATGTAGCACCGTGTGTCGTAGGCGCATGCCGATTCATGAGAAAAAATAGTCGAAGAGCAAATAGAGCAACTTCCTCCCGATTATACGACGTTATTGTATTTTTTTCATGATTTCCAAGTTAAAGAAGCATTTGCTCCATTTGTTCTTGCGTCTCGCGTTGACGCGTGTTTTCTCGGGTTGAGCGATGATAAGATTAGTGATGTGCAGGGAGAGAATCGGTTCATTGAGTCGATGTGTCAGACGATACTTTCAGTGGACGAGCTGCTGTGGGTCATCAATCACCCGGACATCGACTGCAACTTCAAGAAACCGTTTCTCAGATACTTCCTTTGGGTCTACTTGAAGACGGCTGGCAGCGCGGTGGAGAGCGGCGCAGGCGATCTGCCACACGACGGGTCAGCGCGGTGTCGTAGTTTATTTATTTATTTTTTATTTATTTCAATTTATCAACCAGCACAAGTAACATAACAGGTGGGTAACAAGCAATATGAAAATACCGGGTGGCGCAAAAAAAACGTCCCGAACTTCGCGTAACTATAAGGGCGCGTATACTTTATAGAGATAAATTTTCTTTTGCACATTCGTAGACCAATATGCACTTTTACTTACTTATAAATTTCAATGACTTTACTAGTGACACCACTGAATGCCGCTTCGTGACGTAAAACGAGTTAAAAATCCAATTATGTAAACACAGCGTTCCATCACACCGCATCAAAGCAACTCAAATTTCCTTCGACACAAAACGCCCGATTTCATCAGCTCACAGAAATGTACACCACATTCAACAGATTTGAATCCCCGCTCATTATCTAGTTTGGGATACCTGGCAAAAACTTGTCTATGTCTATGAAGAAATGCGTAAACCGTTTTTCAAAGCTCAAAGATTTTCAGAATGTTATCAGAGACAATTGGCATGACGTCGACGTTAGACCACCAGAATCAGAAAAGCCATATAGCAGTGGAAAAAGCGTCTAGCAGCAGTAGCAAAAGAGAATGGAGAACCTATTTCAGTACATATTCTGCTAATTAGTTGACTAATAATTCGGCTTATTGTGACGTTTTGGCGTAGCCTGCGTACAAGCGGCAACGCAAATGATAAACCGCTAGCAAAAATTGCTTTATGGTGTGTGACGCTATTTTGTTTGTATCACGACTAATAGAGAAGTGTTTTAGGCGAAAATTCCTACACATATTTAAAGATGTTTGGTCATTACACATATGCTTTTGCATTGATACATTTTGACTGCACGGGTGAATAGTGCCTGCAAATGTTCGGGACGTTTTTTTTGCGCCACCCGGTATAATGGCCGAATGGCCACTTATGTGTAACCATTGAAATATAAATAAAATCATGCATAATATCAACTCAAAACACATTGGAACTACTTACGTTCAGAACTTAAAACCTGCTGACAACCTATGACTTGCCTGTAGTAAAGCATAATATGATAGGCTAAATCGAGAGATCGCAACATAGTCTTAAACACAAATAAATTTTTGTCTTGTGCCAGAGCAGTAGGCAAACAATCCCACAATAAAATAACACGAACTGAGAAAAAAATGAGCACGTACATTTTAGTACGATAATCAGAATAAAACAACCTTAGCCGTTGACCACGTGTACTGACGACCATGCGATGCCAGAGTGCTCTGTCATCTGAAGCCTTGATGAGCTGTTTTGGGCTGACGATATCTTTCAACTATTTACACATAAATTATTTAGATAGTTTAGTCCCTCACTCTTTTTCTCTCTTTTTAATCACCATCAATTTTTACGACCACATTTTTAAGCCACTCCCCCAGGAAAACAGGTTGCCGTTGACGGATTTTTTTCTGCAGTAGCATTAAACAAGCAGCCATATATGACTGTAATGCTCAGCGTGTGATAATAATCTGCGTGCGTAGAAACGTGTGGAAGTTCCTACAGAAGGTCGCAAAAGACGCGTACAATCTGACGGACTTCATTTCACGCAACCTCGAGACTACGGCGCAGCTGTTGAAGAAATCTCCGGATAAATGGTCGGTGCTGATGACTGTAGTTACACAGTAGGCCAACTGGTCAGTAAGTAATGCACTAGTGGTAGTAATGGTTGTTATAAAGGTAAAAAGTAAAATCTGCTACTTGCTATAGCGCCACTTAGGTGAGTTAAATTTGTGTCTTGCGGCGCTTTACATTGTCATTACCGGCAGTTGATCAGGACGAAAAAAAATTCGTAGCCTACTTCTGATTGCAGTGTGGCAAAAAAAGTGCGGACGGGAAGGAAATAAATATTTTTATTACTCATATTAATTTTACAAAATTTTGTGTAATATTACACAACAACTAGCAAAAAATCATACGCAGAGAACTATACTAAAATACTGAAACATGCCAAACTAGATGCAAGCAGTTGTGTTTCGATAAACATAAATTGAAAACAAAGAAATGAAACTCCACCGATATTTTAAGGGTTAATTGGCGGCAGTATTTGCCCTCTATACCTGTATATCATGTGAAAATGATTGTATCTTGTTTTTAGCATTTAAGATAAAGCGTATTTGATTTTAATGAAGTGTATACCGAACTTCATAAGTGTAGAGGTAAACTTTACGCCTGCCAAAATTAATTGTACATTCAGAGTACAAGAATATTAGGACGTTCTAAATTAGCTGATGATGTCAAATATCTGCACATTTATTTTCAATTTAATTAAGTTTACGATAACAGTGTAGGAAAATATGCCTTGCTATTAGTATGATATTTAGTTAATCATATCTGAACATTCATTAACATACATTAACAGTGTGGAAAATGTAACTTTCACTTGCAAGTAAGTTTCCTTGCAAAATCCATTCCTTGCAAATTCCATTGCTTACAAATTTTATTCTTTGCAATGTTATTTCCTTGCAATTTTCTTTCCTTGCCACTTTAACATTATCTATTTTTGCATTTTTCGTTCCTTGCAAATTCCACACTTCGCCAAAAACTACCATTTTCCTTTCATTTTTGTTCTTGCTAATTCCATTCCTTGCAAAGTGAGGCGACCCCTCAATACTATCAAAATTAAACAGACAGCCAGATAGACTGTGCTACATGTAAGTAGAATTTTATTTAATTTTGGCGAAAACAACAAAACGCTACAAAGGTACATTGTTTGCTATATATAGGGACATGTCAGTGTCGGGCGATGTTGACTCTCTGGTACACTACATGCTCTATTACTTCTTTGACGCCGTCATGACTGTCATTCAGGTATAGTATAAGTATTAGTAACATCGGCAACAATAGAGCGCTAAATTTTAAATACGCAATTAATACTCTGATTATTTTGGCTGCCACTATTTGCTACAGTTAGTAGGCCTATGCACTGTCTACAATCAACATCATATAGATAAGTATTTTTCCACATGGATGACATTGACAATAATTTTTGTGTTCGTATTGTCGAGTTATGCCGTCATTGCTTTTAATTTGTGTTTACTGTTTAGGCGTTTTATACCAAGTTCTATATTCCAGAAAAGGATCTCTATCCACAGGAAGTGGAATGCACCGACAAGCTTTCCCGGGCGCTAGTGGTATGTGGCGTCTATTGTGGACTATATTCTATATTTTTTGTTTTAGTTCTTTCTAACATTTGTCTTACGGTTTTTGTGGCTGTTTGAGTTCAAGAAACGTGGTATGTGTATGAGTCGTATGTAATCTGTGTTAGTTCTGACGTTTCGTCGTGACTCAGTTAATTTTTTAAACACATTTCAAAGTTTTCTATCAAAAAACTTAGCCGAAAGTGATCGTTAAATATTTTTCACTGCACTGCATGGTTGCATCAGTTGCTTTTCTTATACTTAGCTAAGGGTTTAAAGACTGGAGCTTCGGCTTTTGGACGTATTTGTGACACAGATAAACGAAAAAAATCCCAGCATTTTTGGTCGGAAGGGTGAACTCGTTAGTTTTCTTAAATACAACTTACCTAACATGTAGCTAGTCTCTAGCAGCACTTCAGAATTAAAAAAAAATTTTGTTCGTAGCATATTGCGATCGTTGTGCAGAAGCCTATTTTAGCCCATTGCTGACTAATCCTATGTAACATTGTTCGTACGCTGCAGGGGTTGTGTGAAGCAGTAATACCATTGGTGATGTGTCCGGCACACTTCAAAGCAATCATTTCGTGCATCACTGCCGTCATTCCTGCCTCAAGTCTGCCCAACTCGGTTTGCTTCTTATTATCATAAATGTACAAAACTTTAGTTTATACACTTGTTAACGGCAACATTTAAGGACTTGCACATCGAAAACAGCAAAAATGACAAAAGGTGATATTATTCAGCAGCACACTGACTGTGTGTCAATGTGCTGCTAAATAATATCATCCTATAGACGCAAAAACATCGCAGATATCTCTTACACAAGGCGAGTTATAGCCAATTTTATCCCAAATTTTGTTGCCATGGCAACTGGGGTCGGTCGGGGAAAATGCGATTGGCAGCATTCAATGGCACATCCCTGAAAACTCCTCTATAGATGCAAAAATCTCGCAGATATCTCTTACACAAGGCGAGTTATAGCCAATTTTGTCCCAAATTTCATTGCCATGACAACGGGGGTCGATCAGAGGAAATGCGATTTGCAGCATTCATTGGCCCATCCCCGAAAACCCTGTACATTTTAGTTTTTTTGCTATCGCGTCCGTATTGTAGAATAGTAATTAAAGTATTGTCGTATCAATAATAATGTCAAGATTTTAGGCCTATTCCTAGCGATTCCAACTTTTGTCTCTTCTTTGTGTCCGTTTGGTGGTAAGCATGTTTGGGGCATTTCGAACTATAAAATAGCGCGTGTATGTTATTAAGAACACACAAAAATTTTATTAATCGAACTGCGGCAAATAGCCTGGTGAGGCATAAGAATGATGTGAGCTGCAGACAGAAATTTAATATCGACATAACTTTGCATGCATTAATAGGCTATGTATGGTAAGCATTTGGCTAGAATTTTTGTTTTGAATTTTTTTGTGGTTAGCCTTAGGCGTAGTGGTGATGTGTTGAAATGATTGGCAGGTGATGGAGAACCTGATCGAGCAGTTGAGAACGGCGAACAAGCTGCGTGAAAGTCGACATCAACTCATCAAGGTCACCCGGCGCCGCTATTGCTTACTTACTTTTTTATTGGTTCGCTGAGCTGTTGACTGTCAGACTCGTAGCATCGCAAACGAAGTAAAATTGACAAAATTTTAACAGATATTGTCGCCTGGATTACTGCAACTCGATGTTCTACGGCATCACCGACTGTCTGATGAGCCGGCTGCAGTCTGTTCAGAATGCGGCTGCGCGTTTGGTGTCGGGCGCTCGACGCTATGGCCACATAAAGCCGATGCTACAGGAGCTGCACTGGCTTCCGGTTCGGCGTCGGGTGGACTTCAAGATTGCCACTCTAGTTTACTTGTCACTGTCCGGTATGGTTCCATCTTACCTGGCCGCCGACTGTCAGCTGATCTCCGACGAAGGCCGTCGTCAGCTGCGTTCTGCCAACTCAAGGACATGTGTCGTCAGAAGGACGTGCAGCAGCTATGGAGACAGATGCTTTGCTGCTGCAGGTTCGAGGCTGTGGAACAGTCTGCCAGCTCATCTGAGACAAACTGACATTAACTTTGAATAGTTTAAACGGCAGTTGAAGACATTTATGTTCGGGCGTTGAGAGCGCGGCGCATTGTGGCTATTGTTAAATTGCGCCTTTCTAAATAATCTTATTTACTTACTTACTTATTTACCTCCTATCAATAATTGCTTTTATTGTGAAGCACGTTAATACTGTCGTCGGTTTGAGTTGAATCTTTCGCGGTTCGCTCAATCCCCGGTGGCCGAGCCACAGATAGTTTACTCAGTTGAATAAAAGAAATTCATATTGATGTAGCAAGTACCTTTACCTTTACCAATAAAACACAGAAGACAACCTAGTCACGGATGTTAGCGGTTTAACAGTGGCGGATTCAGGGGGTGAAAAAGCGGCCGCTCCTCCCCTACTGACATGATGCATCTTATAAGCAATAGAAAATTTTGCACACAACTGCACTATTTTTGCATAAAAATGTTAAAAAGAATTTTTGCGCATAGAATTTTCTGCGCATATCCCTCTTTTCAGACCCACTCTCTCTACCTGTCTAAAATTTTGGATTCGCCACTGTGGTTGTATGCTGCATGCCTGGATGTAGGGTCATCGCGAGTATTACGAGGGCGAGTTGGAACTGAACTCAAAACTGCGCACATTCGCCGTCAACTGCAGTCTGTTGTACGGCGGCCACAACACCGTGCAAGCTCAGCTCAAGTTCAAGTCTAAACGACGTCAGTATAGGCTCACGTACGACGTCTGTAGATAGCATAATTATTGTTTTCGTAATACTCACAAAACTCGTTTTATTTCAGAATTTGGTAAAGCTGCTGAAAAGCCTTGCTGCTGAGCGGCGTCGTGGCACAGGGAGGGTGTGGGGAAGGGGCATTGCTGACCCTAAATTTTGGCTGTCGGAAAATTTTCTTTTTAATGTTTGCTAGAAAATGCAAAATTCGGGGCTACGAACCGCATTTTGGGAAAATCAAGGAACTCAATTTTGAAACACACATAATCTTTTCTATCGGAAATTTGCACAGTGCCTGTCGAAAAATTGCAGTTTCTGTTCTGCCTACTTTTTTGGCCTACGACGCCGACGTTGCTGCAACAAATCTCATAATTTTACATTTACGTCAGAAAACCAACCTTACACGAACTATGGATGTTATAAGTTTGTCACTTAAACCACAATCAAAACTAGTAATAGGGCCTAACACTGAAAATATAAGCCTAGGCCTAATCGTAATTGCTGATGTCGTATTGAGCACCTAATCTACGATTGTTACGCCACTGTCAGAATAGCGTCTGTCTGAATAGAGTACTGTACCCTGTTACACTACATGTACAGAATTTAGCCAATATACCGGGTGGTGCAGAAAAAAAGTGGAACATACATATTGCCACAGTATCGCAAAGAAATAGCCTAAATCCTTGCAGTGAAGGGTGGTCATGTTAAACATTTTTTGATTGGTTGTATTCAAGTGCTGTCGATATGTTACATTTGTTTTAGGTCTACACACGAGTGCGCCGTATGCAAAGTAATAATGAAAATGGTATACTTTATTTTCGCTCCACCCTGTATATTACATAATTTGTATACACGGAATAGAGTACACGGAGCTGGGAGGTGATGAGGAGCTTCCACTCGGCGAAGAGTTTCAGGAATTGTTGAAAAGGTTCGTCCGACCGCACGAGAAGAAAGTTCCGAAACGCATCGAACTGATTCGAAAACTCATCGACCAACTGGCGTGAGTTTTCGCCACTATAACGTACAGACTAGTAGTAGTAGTAGTAGTAGTAGTAGTAATTAGTAGTAGTCGGCCTAGTTACAGCATGGCTCATGAATACCTGGTCGATCTCGGCTGCCCTGACTCCTGCGTTGACGGCCGAGGACGTTATACGATCTGCAAGCCGTGGTCAGCTGCAGGTTCCACGGATCAGAATGTCAATCTACGAAAGTCATACTCTTAAACATGCCGGTCCATCTACTTAAAACTCTATTTCGAACGTTCTTAAATGCAGCAGACACTCTTTTCCAACATGTATCATATTGAAACTGCAGACACTGATGAAACACTTGTGATTTTTTATCCGTTTCAGTAGGGTACATTCCTATAGAGTATAAACATGCTTAATTTAGTAAGTCAGTGGATTATTATGGCACACAGTGTCAAAGGGAAACGCGCTATATCTGAGCCGATTAAACGACATTCTGTTTGCGGAAAAAAATAAGCGTTTTTTGTTATTATTATCTCTGGTAGGATATCGTCTCAGATGTACCGGAAGTTGTCGTCTGAGTCTGCTCGACTGGAGCAAGAAGAACTGGATATTCGATGTCTTCAGCTGCTCAGAGCGACGATCCACAACGAGGAACGAAAGCTGCCCGAGGACTGGGAGGAAAACGCCGCCGACAACAAAAAGTATAACTTATTAGTATTAGTTTTGTCTTAGGCTTAGTTTCCATCGAAAGCAGCGCAGCAGCGCAAGACCTTTGCTTACGTTTTTAACGCAACTGACGCAGTTGACGCAAGAAAAGTACGCAACGAACGCAAGGACGCAAACGACGCAAGCGTCGCAACGGCCAAAACGCAGTGATTGAAGCCGTGTCTGTTCCTATGTTGTGTACGTTGCGTTTGTTGCATGCGTTGCGATAAATAGAAATTAGGTTTGACACGTCTGGTTCGTCATTAGTGGTTTTGAGTGCGTGGTTGAGTGTATAAGATAAACGTGTTTTACGCCATGTGTATGTTGTACAAATTCTTACTTCGAAAATTTTGCACAGATCTTTGCACCAAGTTTGTAGATTCGCTCTTCTTGAAAATAGAATGGACCCCGGTTGCTCGTTAAATGAAAATGTTTCCGGCCTTTAGTTGACAACGGTTGAATATTTGCTTTACACGTTGATTTGTTTGTACATGGTTTAAGGCTTATTCCAAATGAAGTACGTAAAAAACGAAACGCCTCGAATGCCAAAACTAAAACTTTTTGAATTTGGTAACTAAAAAGCATAATTCTTTTTTATAACTGTATTGCGAAATTACATTTTTGTTTTGTTTGGTTTGTCAGCTTTTAATTGTTCCGTTTTGTTTGACGACCGTATATACTTAAGTAACAGTCGAGCTATTGGCATGGTTGTCGTCGTCTGTTCATCCGTCTGTCTGTCCGTCACGAATGTATTTTGGCTAAACGGTGCAAAATAAAGTCTATTCATTACTAATAGGAAGTCGCATATTGGCTTTCAAATGACATATAAATCATTGACCTTGGATGATCTCGAAGAGTCATAACACATTATGCATGGTATGCCAATCCTGCGGTATACTGACTAAACGGTAAGTCGTAGGTGGTCGGCGATAATACCATCGGATAGTGCGCTGGCAAATTCCTATAGGCTGTCTATAGTAACCATGTTTCTATCTGCAGCGGTTTAACCTCAATTTTTAGTGGAAAGTTTCAAGCTACAAGTGGCCATATCTCGGAAACGGTGAGATATACGGCGAAGATTTTACTATTAATCACTAATAGGAAGTGGCATACGCTTTTTTAGATAAAATGAAAATCATCAACCTTGGATGACCTTGAAGGTCGGTACGCGTTATTGTGGCTAAACGGTGCGAAATAGGACCAAGGTGGCTATTGATCACTAATAGGTAATAGCACAGGCCTACGCCCTTTCAGATTAGATGAAAATCATCGAACTTAGATGACTTTCAAGGTCGCTGACGGTCGGCTGTTTTAGCAACAGCTGGGCTTTTTGTTTAAGTAGCTTTCTCAGCGTGATCGTGGTTGCTGCTGCTGATGATGCAGACAGATGATGCTGGTCCGAAGTACGCAGATAGAGCTGAACAACATGGGCGCGGTCATCAAAGCACTGCCGCACCTGGCGCGTCCCAGCGACCGCACTGCTAAAGAAGTGCTCTCGTTCGTCTGCATCATGCTCTTCAACGCCAACGAAGAAATACAGGCACGCGACTTCTATAAGTAGGGCCAAATCTATCGAAATCGAAACGTTTGTTATAATCAGGCGGAATCGCTTTTGCACTGCAAGCGATACAATTCCGTCTAATACTATAAATTTCTTTTTAGCATGGCGCATGGTCTCTCTCTATCTGTCGGTCTGTCGTTTGTGATTAAATGGTATTTAACAAAAAAGAAAAAAAAAACATTTAACACCCAAATGTTAATATTTCATTAGGCCTACGTTACAAGTCTTCTGGAGTTGAGTCAAATCCCGATCTGACAAGTTTCGACGGAGGTAGTTTTGTATTTTCCGAGTGCTTGTAGTTTCTGTGATTATTTGTTTGGTTCGTCCTGTGCAGTCGTCTCTGTTGTACTACTTTCTGCACACGAGAGAAGAAAGTTTCTTCGCGGCAATTCGCAACAGAATGCACTTGTCTGCTCTTGCTATCAAAGAACGGTAAGAATTTTTGTGATTTACCGGTACATTTTTCCCTTAATTATCGTACCACATATTTCATCAGGTGATGCATTGTTTGTACTATTTATGGGCTTTTTCTTGTACGAAAGGTTTAAACCGCCTCTCACAAAGTGTCCTGTAATGTGTCTTTCATTTCATTTCTTTACGCTGCTTACCATTAGATCATCCAACATTTTGTAGGATACGTTTGTTGATCTTTTGCCTAACAATCAATAACAGCTTTGATTGATTAACTGATTTCAATATCTTTTACAACGAGCTGTGCTAAATTGATTTTAGTCATTTTTGGATGAAGCACGTTAAAAGTTTTACTATGGCTTACTTTTTAGCAAGTAGACTGTGTAAAAACCGAGTACACTCAAGTGTTTTGATGAAACTATTAGATAAAGCCCAGTCGCCCAGTCCGATACCTGTGAAAGCCAATTTTTTTGTAAAACAGTTGTTTTTGTCGGTGGAGCAGTCGTTCGCTGGCAGCTCAACAGAGAGCGCGGACGAAAGAAGTTCTCGCACAGAATAAAAGCATGCAGACGACGATGGCGATCGGCCGTAAAGCAATCCAGGTCCGTCCTGTGATTTATGTTGTTCTCAGTCGTCGTTTTTAATATGTTTTTTCTTTTCTCTTTTCTATTATTTTGCAAATAATGACATTGTTGTCACTGCTACTGAACGTCTCCAAGTGTATTTCCATTGTGTCCATGTCTTTTTTTACGTTTTATCCATACCACAGTATTCACAGTGTTTTTTTTCATACTGCATTTATACTAATTCATTTATTTGCATTCAGCTTGGTAAGTGCAGATTTTTCATACGAGCATTATTAAATGCAGTGTCCGTTCGTTGTTCTGTGCTTGTTTCATTCTTACACTGCTTCGGTGCTCGGTGGATTTATTATTTCCCGCGATGAAAATGTTAGCGATGTATGTAGCTCCAAATGTAACGGGCATTTAAGTCTGACTGTGGAAGTCAGTTTCCCATCCGGATATAGAAGGATAAGAGAAAAAAAGAATGACGTGATGAAGAAAGCAAAGAATAAAAAGTGAATATTTTAATCACCATTTTGGGATCATATCGTTCGATAAATAAGTTACAAAACAGCGTTATTCTGTTGGTTTTCTAAATCCAAAAAAATCCGAAATATACACTTTGTAGGGAATTTTTTTTTAAACACGTGTAGAAATTTTTTGATGATGACGTCATTATTGTAACGACATCTGTTCACAAAACACAGTCTACACGAACGAACATTATCTTGTCTTACAACAAACGTGAACTGTTCGCTTTGTAAAACACATGTCGCCATCTACTGGATGCATCTTAGAGTGAATCTGATTTGAATTTTTTTTCACAAAAAATACAATAACGGAATGGTATTCGTTATGGGAGAATTTCAGTGGCAACGTCGCCGTATTTGATGTTTATAAATGACGTCACAGTGACGTTATCGTCATAAAACTTACAGCTGCTACTCAGAATTAAATTACCTATAAAACGTATATTTCAGATTTTTAATATTTGGAAAACTAATAGAATGACGCTGTTTTGTAACTTATTTATCGAACGACCCTCGTAATAAAAATATATAATATAATGATGTTGCTGGTGATAATGATGCGACGATAATCTTTGTGTTTTGTTGTATTTTGCAGGAAATCCAAGCCGTTGATAATGCGTTGAGAAAGAACACGCTCGGAGGACACGGCGTGAGTCTTATTTCTGATATCAGTGCTACTGTTTTTGCACACATTAATAAAATTATTTGCAATTGTTTACGTAATAGTGGGAGAACCGTGTCTAGCGGTTTCGCTGTTCTAGTTTTATTTTAGGCTATCTGATTTTTATTACACCAGGCCTGATCTTTACGTGCATTCAGTTTAAATGGTTGATTTTTAGGCCTCTTTTTATTATTTGTGCGATGTAATGCTTTCCTGCAACGAAAGTACCAGTTTACCGGAATGTTCACTTTATTATCGGTGTCTGTTTAACCGTCCATTTTGATATTTTGCAGTAACCCTTTGACGCCGGTAGTTATCGTTATCACACACTGCTGCTTGTCGTGACAGCGCAAATAAACCTGTGTTGGGTGGCGGGTAACACTGTGTGATCCCATATGGCAGGTGACGCTTCGCAGCTCTACAATGGGTTTTCCTGTAAAGAGCTATACACTACCTTTTATCGTATTAACACTGTCATAATGGTCGTCGTCGTTGACGAGTTGATGCTTGTTGCCGGCACAGCGCAAGGTAAGCCTGTGTCGGGTGGCGGGTAACGCCGTGTGATCTCATTTGGCAGGTGACGCTCCGTAGCTCAACGATGCTTTGACCTATTAAAATTATCACTATTATTGCCGTCATCGTTGTCGTGTTGATATTTTCACAGCGCAAGGTGAGTCTATCGACGCTACAGAGCAAAGCGGCTCGACGTCGTGACGACGCACAACGCCAACAGATGCGTGGAGCAGGGGCTGCTAGGAACAAGACCTCACACAACGCACACAACTCACTGCTGGCAGCGGCCAAGGCGAACGGATTCACGGGCATGTCAGCTGTCTCCTCGGAGCGCAATCGACTCGACGACCCGATGGAGCTCGAGATTATACAAGTCGACACCGTGCAGACACCGCAGCGCAGAAAGGTAGCCTACATGTATCAATGTTCGCTGTTCTGTACTGCTGGAGTGGGTAAGCGAATACGCAGTACGAGCTTATACCACTCTAGACAGCGCGGTATCGCACTCATCTGATTTTGTTGCTTTGAATCTGCGCGAAATCAAGCATGATGTAGGGCCTAGTGCACGAATTTCGATGGAATTTTTCGGACGGATATGCGTAGTTAAACAAGAAGTGAATGGAGTTTTGGTGACGATCCATATCGTCGTCCGGATCGAAAATTTGTACGGATTTGTAAAAAAAAATTGTGCTTATTTCTGTACATCGAATAACAATACTCAAATAGCATTATTTGCTAGATGATAGTATTGTAACAAAACAGACATTTTAGAGAGGTTTATGCTTTTCCATTACTTTTAATTTACTTAAATTTAATTTTTATTTTTATTGATGTTGTCTGTTGTTCATCAGAAGGGAGGCAAGCACAAGGGCAAGGAGAAGGGTGGGGAGGAGGAGACGGAGGGGATGGTTGCAGTAATGAAGGATGATAACTTGGAAGAGATTGATCAGAAAGACGACGGATACATCGAGCTCGTGCTGCGTGTGCTCGCCAGGATGTGCGACGGACAACACAAAGGACTTCAGGTATTTCGTCTCATTTATTATGCGAACAAACAACTGCATATATACGAAATATGGACAATTACAGCGGTAGCATCGTCTAGTAGTGTTAATGTTGTGCATCTACGTGTGTGCGCGTGTATTATCTATATAGGTTGTGCTTTTTCATCATCATGCAATACTTGTGTTATTGTCACACGTCTGTCAAAGTGCATAGAGACCGAACGACTTCAATGTGCAGAACAACAAAAGACCGTCAACATGCCTACTTGGTTATTGAGTATCGAGCGTTGATTTGCTAAACCCATCTGACGAATGCGCATTAGTCGGTTTGTCATAAATATGTCGGTTTATTTTATTTTATTTTAATTTATTTCTGTTTCTTTGCACACGTTTTTAAAAGTAACTCACTTACATAGTGATTGATGACTGTGTTAAGAACTACCTGCGCGAGCAACCGGACAACATAAAGTCGTTCAACATCGTGGGTGAGACGGCTCAGTTTGTCAACCTCGTCTACTCTAACATCAACTCGCAGAACATCGACCTCTGCATTCAGCTCTTTGAAACACTCAACGAATTCACCGTCGTACGTTACACCGCATTCACGCTTCTAATGCCGTGGCTACACGCACCGATTTTTTCGTCCGACGTGTCCGATTTCCTCGTCTGAGAAGCTCAGACGAGGAAATCGGTGCGTTTAGCCACGGCAGAAGGCGTGACGATAACATGGCAAAATAGATTAATTGAACAAGAGTAGAAATATTTTTTACTATTGCTGTTTTATGTGCTGCTGCTGCTATGTTTACTGTTAAATATATTTAGGTAATTAAAAACTGTTATTTTTGCTATGGTACAATGTGAATTTGAAGCATTTGTTTATTTGGATGCCAGGGTAACCAAGCAAACCGGTCAGTATTGCTGAACAGTAAGGTGATCGACTACGTGAATTTCATTTTGCGAGCGTCTGAGTTTCAAACCTGCTCGCCAGAAAAGGTCTGCAATCTGCATGTTATTTGTGCTTTGTAGACTTATCTAAAACGTATACATGGTGGATCAAAAACGTAATCAAACTATCGCGTTGTTGTTGAAGCTTTGCCTAATATTGACTGATTTTTAAAAGATCTACCAGCACTGCAATAGTTTGAAGTGTCGTTATAATTAGAGATTCTGACACACTTCAAACATGTCGCTACACTACTGTGTGTGAAATATTATTGTCAGTTTTTAATGCTAATATTTGTATTATTTAAAACAACATTGCAGTGACGTGTTGTAGTATATTTCGTGAGCGCATTACTGCAAATTCACTGTTGTTAGTGTTGATAAGAAAATTTTTTGAAATTAGTAAATATTTTATAAAGTTATGAAATTTTGCTGAACGTTTTGGCTTACACTGTATGGACACTTTTTCAATTTTTACGCGCGACAGCAGAATGCTTCGCGCGTCTTTGCCATCGTCTGGGCGTCTGTCTGTCTGTCCGTCTGTCTGTCTCTCTGTCTGTCTGTCACACTCGTGAGCTGTATCAAAACGGTGCAAGCTAGGATCACGAAATCTTCGCTGTGGCTGCCCCAAAGTCTCTAGTTTATAGTGACAAAATTTCGTGCCACTGGGTGCAGGGGTTCCTCTCGAACGAGGGCGTCAAAGAGGGGTACCCCCGTAAAAAGACGTCATTTTGCCGTTATCGGCTCGAATAATGTGAAAACGGTTGCAGATAGGTACATACATGCTGCTTATCATAACAAGCACTGGTGACAGGCTTTTTGGATTTATCAACATCGATGACTTTGAACGACCTTGAAC
>Ga0056128_1001240_pt1 | contig 27738 bp, 18 predicted proteins | sample WorMetLIZISLAND2_FD_71113 | JGI IMG/M metagenome (GOLD analysis project Ga0056128, IMG submission 71113) | Marine gutless worms symbiont microbial communities from Max Planck institute for Marine Microbiology, Germany - Olavius geniculatus... ... | reverse complement strand
TGTGTGACCACATTACCTAGCAAAACAAACACTGTCAAAGCTACAGTGGTCTCGGAGAACAGGCAACACATAAAGATATCAATTTCGTAGCATAAAATAGTTAAGCTTACTTACTTATTCCCAGTGGTGCCTTGTGACGTCATTGTTACGTCATATTGTGTTTATTTACTTTGTTTACCAGTAATAACTTTCAGAATAAATCGTTTGATATGGGCAGAATAACAAAGGATGATCGCTGTTTGACCATGGGCTTACGAACTGAGAACTGTTCTGCTAGGTAATGTGGTCACACAATAAAGGTGCGGTGGGTGAAAGAACTTCACGTTTACGCGCCTAAATTTCTGCCTGTAACAGTGAAAGAATGGTTAAATTCGGTGCTGAATTACCAAAGTTATCCCAAAAATAAAACTGGGTATCCGTTTTTTGGAACACCCTGTAGATGTTCAAAGCAATTAAACCTAACTGATAACTGATATCTCCTAAAGCCGAACGTCAAGACTAGATGGCTACAGGTAGTAGGTGATGACATCAGACAGACTGGGCCAGGCGCGGTAGCCGGTAGGGCAGTTAGTTATCACGCACTGGCCGCAAGCCAACACACAGACAGCTTCTGCTACCCTGGATCTCAACTAGGTCAGCCAGCCCACCGCCCTGGAACGATGTAAACCACATCAGAAAACTGCACAAAATCCAATTTGCAGACTGTACTCAGTAATGTGTTACACAAGCATAACACAACCGCGGCTTCCCATGTAACGACTAGAATAATTTTACATTTGGTTTATCAGTAATTTATGCAAAGTATCAAAGAAAGATAAGCCTAACGCAAGCCAACAATTTTCAGCAAGTTTACGAGCTGGCAAAATAAGTGCGGCATACCTCTTGTTGGACATCAGCAACGCGACGAATAATCACACAAATATTAAGGCAAACAGAGTGGACTAGTTAAATAATCACAACGACATACAAATAACCATTCTAACAGGTGACACAGATATCCGTCCCACCACCCACGACGACACAAAGCGGCCCTACACATAATATCATGATCTCGTCGGCTCTCGCGAGAAGCTGACTCACGACGAACCATCGCTGCAATGCTCGCTTCATACGTTTCAGTAAGTAGAAACAAGACCCTGCTGAATACAGACTGGCCATTCACTCGATGTGGGTTAAATGGTTACACCGTTACAGACCAACACAAGAACAAACTATACAATTCATTCGCGAATTTCGCGTCTTGAAAAATTTGTTTTTTTTTGCGTGAGTTTAGCTCCCCTTTCTATCTGCTATTATCAGACGTCATGCACCATGAGTAGGCGTTGACCTATGACCATCGCTTCGTCAAATTGCATGTTTCTTGTATCTGCCTTCCTTTATATTCTCTCTCTATCCATTTTTGGGCCCACTGTTAATCAGTCTGTAAGTTTAAATATCTACTTACTTATTTATGCTTTATTTCGTATTCTCTGCACTCTATGTAAACATTAGTGTAAACAAAGTTTGTAAACAATATGCGTTATGGCTTTGTTTTCAATTTCTAGGTATTTTCAACAGTTTCTATTGCTGAGAATGATAGCAATAATATGATTCTTTTGTCAGTGAATTGCCACAGGTATGTGTGGTGTAAATAAATGCGTACTTGTCGAACTTTTGCACCGTTGCACGTGTCATGAAGGGGCGTTTGCAAGGCACTTGCATTCGATACAGCTGAAGAGTTCATGTAAAGCGAATGCAGTTTCATCTTCCAGTTGGGTGAAAGCTATGGTGGGATTGTGTAGCTTTTTAAAGTAACTTTGAGATGTATATTTAGTTGTCTGTAAATGTCTGTATACTCCAAACTTTTTTGTAGGTTCACAGGCAGTGATGATGCACAGACTGCCAATAGTGACAAACATTTGCAAGCCGAACAGATTCTAGAGAAGTTGCATAAACAGGCTGAGTTGAGACGACAAGAGCGAGAAGCTGTGCACGGACATAAACGAAGGTTATCACAAGCTGATGGTAATGTTGTTATTCATTTATTATTAAATTGATTATGTTATGCCATTGAGTAATATCTTTTAATCTTGTTCTTGCCCATGTATTAGGAAGGCAGATTGTATGTTATACCATAATAATGTCATTTAAGTATTTTTTGCATTGCAGTCATATCTTGTACAGTTTGTTAATACCCAAGCTGTAACTAGGAATGTTGGTTTATAGCAGAGAATTTTCTTAAAATATGTGGAACTTTTGGAGGCAAAATATGCAGAAAAATATGCGGAATTTGGTGAAATACGCGGCGCATATATGTGGCATATATACTGCATATGCCGGATATATGCAGCATATTTTTCGGCATATTTCTAGCATATGCAAATTTGAGTGATGGAGAATCATAATCATGATCATTAATAGGCATTTTCTGCACAGTTTTGACATTTTTTGACTTCAATTTATTCAACGTCTAATTGCAATCACCGGTAATTGTTTGCCGCCAAAATATTTAGCAGTCTTAAAACAACATTGGACCAGGAAGATGCTCAGAAATGTGATCGCATATGAGGAAACATACGGCTTTATGCAAATTTTTTGCATATGTGGCATAATTTTCACATATGCGATTCTGAAAATGCCATTATGTGAGGAAAAATATGCGATATGTGGGTTTTGGCAAAATATGCATGTTCGCACCTTTAATTAGATATTTGAATTTAAACAGGTTAGCAGCATAAACAACAGCTCTGCAGTTAATCTGTCACACAATGCAACAACGTTGTCAGGAAATCGATGAGCAAAAAAGCACGTGTTATGGATTCATGTGTGGTATTATTTTTATTTTGCAGCTATTGTGATTATTATGTTAATGAAAGCAGTGGTGCATCTGTAGATGGATTTGAAGTTGAAAAAGTTACTAGTATTAAAAAGAATAAAGAAGGTGCTGGTGCAGCCAAGAAGAATAAAGACAAGAAAGTGGAAAAAATAACTGAGCACAGTGATGGTAAATTCCAGAATCAATCGTTTTGTATAGATATTGTATTTTCGTTAATTTTTGAGTGTCCTTGAATTTTTGTTGGTGGCTCTGTTCTTAATGTTTTCACAAAATTACTAGTGCTTGAAGGCCTGACTATATGATGATTTTTTTACCTAAATTTGTTGATATTGATTTAAGATTGTTGGAGTTAATTGAAAATGGATCAGGGCTGTGGTTTTATTTTCATGCACAGTTTAGTCTGTTATGCTGCAGTTGTGTAATATCACATGACATGTCACATCAATAATCGTGCTGAAAAAATAAAAACTTAAAAAATTCTACTCTCCTTTTTTGTCCCTACTTTTTTGCCGGCTGAAACTGGAAGCACAAGATTTTTTTAGGTTTAATTAATATCGTTTTTTTTATTGGATAAATTTACACATTTTCATTTTTTGGAAAACACATTAGTACCAGGTAAATTAAGTGTGATCTCTGTGTTGTTTTACCACAGCTGATGCGCTGGTAACAACCCCAGTATTGCCAGAGAGCAGTCATACTGATGTCAGCGCAACTAATGCAGATGTTGGGTTTACGGTGCTCGGAGAAGCAAAACCACGCACACTGAAAAAGGTATGTCAGATTTGTGGCTGTGTGTCACAGAAAATCACTTTTGCAAAAGATATGTGTGCCATTGTCACAGAAAATCACTTTTGCAAAAGATATGTGTGCCATTGACATCTTACGAATCTTGTTTTTTTTACACCGTATGCTTTTACTGGAAGTGTCATTTTTTATATGCATATTTTATTAATTTGTTCGTAAATATAGCTGCACATTTTTCAACAACAGTGACAAGTTTTGCTGCAGGTAGAGGTGGCAAAATGGTCAGAGGTAATGGATGAAAACTAGGCATCAGTTCACAGTGTCATGTTACATCACTTACACGACTCGCATAATTCAAGACAATCATAATGATAGTAAGGCCACTTCAAACGAGATTAATTATGCTAAACTTTTGTTAAGAATTTTGCATTAAATTTTGTTATTCTGTGCACGAAGGCTCAGCGTGTTTTGCCGGCATGGCTGGCAAATCCGTCCGTCGTCTCAACTGACATAAGAACAGATCGAGTTCACTTGACTGATGTTCCCGGCCTCGACACCGACATGATCAAGCTTCTTTGCAAGAATGGGATTAAGAAATTCTTTCCAGGTCAGTTATATTCAAACAGATGATGAGGATGGTTGTGCTGTAGGATGATTATACAGGTCTGTTCTGTTGTCTGTGGTTTGATTATTAGAGATTTGATTAGATTGCTCAAAGAAACTTGGAGATTATGAAGCAGATTTTTTACAAGCCAGATCTCTCCCTGCTGTCACCTCATTAGCATGGAATGTGTACAGTGATGACTGCTGTCGTGGAAACTGTTTATTGTGTTTATTTCCAGATCTTGCAACATTCGTGATATGTTGTGGCACTTGATTTGTTGAGACAGTTTATTGGCAAGCTTAGATAGTTGTGGATAGAGAAATGTAAAAAACGACTGTACACTGTTGTCTTGTTTTTTTTCTGGTCTGACTAATGGGTGCATTTTGTGATCTGTGCTGACAGTGCAGGCACAAGTAATTCCAGCATTGCTTTACGGTGGTTCTTCATGGCAGCATTTAGCGGGACCAGCAGGCTATCAGCCACGTGACATCTGCTGCTCTGCTCCTACTGGCAGTGGAAAGACACTGGCTTATGTCATTCCAGTGGTTCAGGTGTGCCCGGTGTTGTCACTTCAGTGTTTCATCAGATAGTTATTTTATTTCTATCATGATGAAAGTATAAATATAACTCAGCGGTGGGTGAAAGTGTATCATTCACTACCAGTTTTTTTGGTTTGCTGAAGAATTATTTTTTCCTCAGACAAGAAATGTCAGACCTTCAGCTGCACGGCTGTGGTGGTCCACAAGTTGGCAGAAAATTAACAGAAGTACATTTAGAAGATTGGAAATTAATAAACGGCCCATCAAAAAGCAAGGCAAGGGCCACCACCACATTGTCACTAAGCATGGTGGGAGTAGTAGTAAGTTGTTTAGTTTTCCTTCCGGTCTGGGTTCGGTCATGTATGCATCTGAATAGTTACGGTTGGAGGCTGTTTTTGATGCCACCAGCAACTTGCATGGATCTTGTCAAGAATAAAGTCTTAGTTGACCGCCAGATATTCCAGATATTGAGTACATGTAGTGATGGCGAGGCAGAATGATTTCATTTTTGGACAGCTAGACTTCATATATTGATATGGTGACTGATACAGTGGACTAAATCAGAGGCACTCTAAGAGAAATGGCATGCAAAATATCACTACAGTACAGAATAGATGTGTGTTGAGTGTTGTGAATGGTGGGTAACAGCAGAATGTTGCACTTGCCAGTATCGTACTGTCTTGTGGATGGTAGATATTGAGGCGTTGTGTCGTGAGAAGGGTGCGATGTCTGGTGGTTGTTCCAGTCGGTGATCTTGCTGCACAGGTTCACAAAGTCTTCTTAGACTACTGCCAGCACACCAACCTCAGGGTCAGTGTTTATTATCTCACTGATCTTTTCTTAGTTGTTGGGCTACCCGTACATGGTAACAGGGGCCTTAATGTTTTTGCTTTGTTTTTTTTTTACTTTTAAAATTTATTTTCTATTTTTTTTTACTTCTCCAAAGCTGGACAGCGAACCAAGACCAAAAATAGAACCTGAAAGGAATTTAGACCAAATTTCAGAGAGATCTGTTGAGGGGTTTTGGATTTTATTACATATATAATTGATGGCTTGATGAATAAGTAGCTGTGGACCAAGACTCCCCCTGTCGGACTTACAGCGTCGGGCAGTCTCAGTGTCTTGCGTTGGACTCTGCTCCAGATTTCTAGTTTTTAAAGTTTTTTGTTTTGTGGCAGTGTTTTTTGCAAGCTTGATAAACTTTCTCTTGCTGACTTAAGTTATGGACAGCATTCATTTTATGAAGTTATGTTGCTGATAGTTGTTGATCATTTACTGTGCTTGTTATCGTTTATTAACTGGATTGATTGTGCAGGTTGGTGTTATAACTGGCATGAAGCCTTTTGTTCAAGAACAGTCTGCACTTGTAAAGAAAGGGTAGGTAGAATTTTTTTGTAGTCCAATTTTATAGTCAGTGTAATTCTACTTTCATTAGCCAACTGTGTGACTGAATTTTTTAATAAATCAAAAGATTTGCTGTGAGCAAGTCACACATGTGTTGAATTTAGATGACAATAATAGATACAAACTATGATTTGGACACACTATGATTAAAAAAAATTGCTAATGTTCTGCCATGGCTAATCATATTACAATTATTTTTTATAGGCAGTTATGTTTGTATGCGAGTTTTCAGAGCTCATGCATAGTTTCATTTAAGATGCTAGTATTTTTTGTAAAAAAAACTTGACAAAATTCATGAAAGTGCTGGAGGGCACTGTAAACCCCTTCCAGTACCCCCGATGTAACTGCAAACGTTTGTTGTTTGTGATGTTTATGTGCTGCAGTGTACGAGGTTATCAGAGTCAGGTTGACATCGTAGTTTGTACGCCTGGCCGACTGGTTGATCACATAAACAAAACGTCGGGATTTGATCTGACACATCTGCGATTTCTAGTGAGTACAACTGGCAAGTTTTCATCATTATACATGAAAACACTCGAGTGCAGATACTCACGGTTTTTATTAAACTGGCCTATTTTTTTATGGTTTATATTGCATGTGCATTGTTCTAGTTTAGTCGGCAAATTGATGATTTGAAACAATAGAAGGATTTACAGTTGTTAGAATTTGATTTCTGATTATTGGCTCAATGTTAAGGAAGCTGATGTTTTTTTCAGTGACAAGAAGATACAAAAACCATATTTCGTCATCAGTTTTGCTTACAGAATTTGATCTCTGTATATGTGCAATATTGGCTCTATATTAATTCCATATTATTTATCCAATTACTCTATGTCAGTGGTAACAGGCATTGGCATATCTTTAAAATTTTAATGTTTCACTTTGAGAAATCTGTATTTGACAAGAATTCAGGCACATGAAAGTATTCTGGCCAGATGTGCATGCTATTCTTAGCTAACTGTTAGCAAACTATTCATTTTTTATTGAGTAGTTAGCCAGTGAAATGTTTTTCATTGCTAGTTTTCATACTTGGTTAGGTAATTGATGAGGCTGATCGAATGATGGATGAAATCAAGCAGGACTGGCTGTCACTGGTTGACAAAGCTGTTTATCACGAGCGTTCGGCTGCTGATAGTCACATATACCTCAGTCCGTGCCAACGACTGGCTCCCGGCCCACTGACATTGGAGAAGTATGACAACTTTGTTCCTGTGATGTTACATCTCTTAGTGTTTCTTGCAGGCTACTGTTGTGATTATTTTTATGCTTTTATTTGCATGTTACTAGATAATGGTTGATACATCTGTTCTGTCTTTTGTATTCTGTTTTAGATTGGTGTATATGTTTTGTGACATGCCATTTTGTAACATTGCTTAATGGCAGATTTGCTCAGAAATGATGTCATTTTACACACATTTTACAACTGGTATAAATTGGTACAAGATTATCATCATTGTGGATATTTAGTGGTATCCCTGTAAGAAGGGGCAGGGCATTGATTGTCTATTATTGTAACTTAAATATTAGTTGCAATCATGATGATGAGGCAGACAATACAGTTGGATAATGTAGCATTTAGCAAGTTTGTCTGCACTGCAAGTCTTTCTTTAATTAATTGAACTGCATCGTTCATTCATATGGTCATTCACCGTAGGTTCACAGTTATCACAGGTTAGTGTTTTGTTAATAATAATTACAGACTGTTGATTTAATGCTGCTCATTTGTTTTTTTGTTTTAGTATGTCAAATCAGCAGATTCCGGTATGTGTTTTGTTTTTATCTCTTATTTCCATGATCTGAGATATGGCCGTCGTGCTTGTTTTAGTACAGTAATCTTAACCTTAGTATTTCATTTCTGATTTTGCGTATGGCTGCTTGTTATGGTAAATGGTGTTGTCTTGTCGTTAATACATGGTGACACAAAAACGACGCTGCAAATTGCAGTCCTTTGCAGGAAATTCACCCATAGGTTCGTTAAAAACATAGTGCTTTGTGTCTATGGCACTGATTTGTGTGAGCAGATATATGCAGTTCTGTTGTGTTTTTATAAAAGTTCTGCTTTATGTTGTGATAATAATTCAAAGATTTGGAACTGTGTAATATTTTAATTTTAATTTAAATATGTTGATGATATTTAGCTGCAGAAGTTGCTGTTTTCGGCTACTTTGTCTCATGACCCTGAGAAGCTGAATCACATGCGACTGTTTCAGCCGTTGCTCTTTACGTCGGTTGTGAAACACGAGCCGCTGTCATCTGACGTGGCGCTGTCAAAGTCACAGACACGACACAGTGAGTTCATTTCTGCTGCCTGTCGTTATCCTCATTGTTGTCATTGTTGTTATTTTTGATTATTATTTTATGTGCAAGTTCTTGCAGTTGGATTTTGACTGAACGAATTATCATTGAATGTTAGCTGATAGCACCACATTTTGGGTTTTTGTCGTAGTCCGTTTAATTTATGTCTTGTGCAGAAAAAGTAAAAACACCTGGATCTGAAGTGGAAGTGGATTTCGTTGGAAAGTACACAACACCTGTGGGTCTTTCAGTAAGTCCTGATTTTTGATTTATTATCTCCGCCAATGGAACTAAGTGAATTGGAGGAGATTATGAGATTACTCATTCTGTCCGTCATTATATGTGTGTGTGTCTGTCTGTCTGTTTGTCTGTCTGTGTACACGAATTGGCAGAGATATGCACTCTAACGAGCGCCTTCTGGTCTTTACTTATTTTTACTTTTGACAGTGTGTATCTGCAAATGATGCATGGTAATGTGATGTAATCATTTTATATACAATGACACTTATGTCTGCTTTTGGCCATATATTTTGGAATATTTTATGCTGTCGTTATATACGTAATGTTAAAACAAAATGATAAATTGTGATCATGACTGTTAAAACTTAGTTTTATGGTGTTTATTAACAGTTTTGCTTCTTTTTTGACATTGTCATTTCTGGTCTCAACTTGTAAAAAAATTGCTTAATAAACTAATTATGGAGATCTAAATAGATTATGTATCTTAGTAATTGCAAGAAAAGCTGATGGTTTTTATTACTATTGCTGCAGTAATTACAGCTGTTGTTGTCTGTATGAGAGAACAGTCATCGTATTCTACATTTGTCTGGTAGTGTCGGGTGTTGAACTGTTGATGTTTCTATAGGAGTCTTTCATAGAGTGTTCTAAGATGCAGAAACCACTTGCGTTGTTGTACATTCTTCGACGGCTTAATTTCAAGCACGTTCTTTGCTTCACAAACTCCATTGACTCAACGCACAGGTTATCTGGTCAACTAATCAGCTCATCAAATTGCAACCTTTATTTACTGATTTGTCGGCATTATATTGGCAACTTCCGATGTCATCCTTTGTGCAATTTCTGTTTATGGCTTGGTGTCCATTTATTTACAGGTTATCTGTCAGCTTACTTATTTATTGTTCTGTGATGAGATATATGAGCGGATGAATATTTTGTGCAGAACTTACAATTTTTTCGATGAACAGCCGACTTTATTTTCGTTATTTTTGTAACAATAAAACTGTTCATTTTTGTCCGTGTTTTCAATTAGTTAGCTACATTTTGGCTGATGAGCTTGAAACAGACCATGTTTGTACTCATGTGGGATTGTTTGAAGACTGTTTCAATTTGTGCGTGAGTTAGTTGTGGTTATTTCGTACAAATTGCATTTATGTGCTGTCAAGTTTCATTAATTGCTTCTGTCATCATGTCATGTTTCGGAAACGCATTTGTCATAATTTACACACATTTTGTGACCAGTGGTTTCTCCATTGACATTATCACTGTAAAAATTTGATTATTTATTTTTTTAAATTTTGCGATTCTTTTTTTTTGTTAATAATTTATTATGTGAAATACAGCATTATATCATGTGATAATCTAGCCTGTGAGCATCGTCTATATAATGTGTGAGTTTGCTGACTGTAGGTTGTTTCATGTGCTACGACTTGTTGGAGGTACAGAAGTGCGAGACTTCTCATCGCGACTTCAAGCAAGCAGACGTAACCGCATCCTGCGACAATTCGCTGCCGGCAAGATCAACGTGTAAGACATATTGCTGCAGACATTTCAATATTGTGTGTAAAATCACAACATTTCAGAGCAATTCTTTTATTAATCAATTTTACAAAATGACATGCCACAAAACATTTCTAATTAACTGAAACAGAAAACAAAAGACAGAACGGATGAGTTAGGCTAGTTATTTCAATATTGACACAATTAATAAATCTTTACTTTGCTATACCGGTGGTGGTGTGGTCTGATATCGTGTTCAGTCAGTATAGGTACCCTGTGTCAATGGCAGTTAGTACCTGTGTCTGTGACTGTCTTTGGTCAGGGTCAAGTAAGTTTACCTGTCTCTGGTAAGCTGTCTCAATATTTAACCAGCCAACAAGGTCAACTCAGCCTTCCATCCATTCGGCCTGGCTGGGATTAAGGCAGGGCGCATTCAGCTGTGTCTGGAGGCAGGCAACAATGTGTGATCCCATATGGCAGGTGATGCTCCGTACCTCTGAGTTGTGTTTCCCATGAAGAGCTACACACGCCCCTCAACCGTCGTTTCTATACTGACGGTGGTGTGTTTGTGTCGGCAGGCTGATTAGTACGGATGCGATGTCACGAGGCATAGATGTGACAGACATCGACTGTGTGGTGTCATATGATGTGCCCCGAGTGTTCACTACGTACGTCCACCGCGTTGGACGGACCGCACGTGCTGGCCGACCCGGCACCGCATTCACGCTGCTTGAGAAACGAGAGGTTTGTTATTCTGCTTTTTAGCTGACCGAACTTGTGCGTTATAGTAGGATGTTTTGTCCATCTTTTCGGTCATCTGTCGTCTGCCTGTCGTGTAACGTGTATATTGTAGCTGAACAGTATGTCATACCAAATAGCTGTCTGAAGAAGCAAATAGAGTCGCCATCTGCTACGCTGTAGTCACTGGGTGCTGGTTTGGACCCCTTACACATTCCCCCAAACAGGTATATTGACCACCCCGAATACTTTCATTGCGAATAGTGGCCAAATTGCTTCAGTTAGTGGCATGGTTACTATTGACACACCTATACGAACTTGCCAGCATTCTTTCCAACAGTACTATTGCCCACCCCCTATAGTGTCCTGTTATCCCAAAATCGGGGTTATGTCCTCATCTCCCCCCCCAAAAAAAAATTGCATGTTGCCAGGCAGTATGGTTGGCTATTCTAGCAACCACTGGGCTTCTTTGTTTTCAACAACTGCCTAGCTAGCATGAGATACTGTTATATGACACCAATACCATGTCACTTGGGCTTCTTTGTTTTCTGAGCAGTAAGAGTTCTACTCAATTACCAGCTAATAGGAATTCTGTATATACAGGTCAGTTGAAGCTAATTGGCTGTTCTTTGTAAAGACGTTTACCGTCGTGTCGTGGGTTAAGAAGTTACAATTTTCAGACATACCGCTGCAAATTTACAACAGACATGGGAAATTGTGGATGCTCAGAAGTTCAGTTTTGCTCCTAAGTTCCCCAAAATGGGGGATTTGCAGCCCACAGTATTGATAGTTTTGGAAGAAAATGTTGTGAGAATAAGAAAATTTTCCAACAGGCTAAATTTTAGGGGTGGGGGCAACTGTCCCCCTGCCATGACACCATTGGTGTTTACGTAGTGTAAAGTATGCTATATAATACTGAAACAGTGCTGATGACATTGGTGACCAAGCTGTTTGTATGCGTATGTACATAAAGATTTTCCACTTCAAGAAGCTGTTGCATTCGGCTGGCAAGACCGGAGTCAAAGAGATGAAATTCAAGTATAGTGAACTTAAAGAATTCGTTCGTCCAGTGCAGCAAGCTCTTAATGCTCTTCCAGCCATTCTCAAGGTGCTCAGACCACGTGCAGTTGTTTGTTTGTTACTTAATGCTTATCATATTTGTGTTGTCTGCTGTTTCCTGTATGCGGCTTCTTTAGTCACTTGACAGAATAACGTAATTATAAGTACTAATGGGACGGTTTATAGAGCCAGCTGCGTTTGGGAAATCAAAGTCACAAATGATTGAAATGTCAAAAGTGACAACATTTATTTAATGAACAGAGACTGTGAGATGAGCCAGAAATCTGTTATTAAATGTCTGATGATAAATCGGTCAATTAATCTAAACACATTTATATATGTGGCATACAAATCAGCTGTGCATCATTATTTAAATTTATCATCCATGGTAATTATTCCGTGCTTGCCACTGATAACTTCCATGTTGTTATTCAGACCGTCATTTGTTTGTGTGAGTCTATGTTTAATGCAGGGTTTTATTCAGGCACTTTTTAGGGGAGGGAAAACTTTTTCCAAACTTTGGAAATTGTTAAGAATTTTTGGCCATTTCTGATGGCAGACCTATTTAACAAAGTGGTATTTCATAAACTCTTGACTGACTATTGCATATAAAATTCAGATGCTATATTTCCACAATACCTGTTCAGTAAATACAAAAATTAGCTACTTATGCAGCAAAAAAAACTTTCAGATTTTGGAGGCTTGCCTCAGACCCGCTAACCATGGACTGTGCCACCGACTCTTCTGGGGCACATTCCCAGATTCCCAATGTATTCTCCATATACCCTATGCCTGCTATTTCTCCCAGACCTAGGGTGTCTGTATAAAACCGTGGCTTGATAGATGTTCTGTTGTGTGTTTGTAGACGGAAGCAGCAGCCAGTCGCAGGAGTCATTGTAAATGAGGTTGTCCTGTAATTGCTGATATATGGTGACACAGAAACAACGCCGACCACAACTTGCAGTCTGTCGCAGGAAATACGCCCGACTTTTGAAGAGCTTTTACACACAGCATAGATTCGTTGCTGTGTCATTTCTGACACTGCTTGAAGCAGACGTTGATGACGACGACGATAACATATTCATCAGTAACACTGTATTTGCAGAACTGTGTGTTTGAGCCTCTTCTCAGCAGTGATACGCTATACTACGCAAATCAACTTGCATATCCATATCCACCGTATCCGCCATATCCGTAACCCGGGTATCCGCCGTATCCCGGATATCCGCCGCCGGCGTTGTAATTGGCGTAGTACGCTTGGTAAGGGTCGTACGTGGCGGAGGCGGCGGCGGTGGTGGCGGTGGTCTGTTCTGCTGGTTCTTCGTCGTCGTCGTCCTCCCCGGCGTCTGTATCCTGTTCCGCCTTCTTGCTCGATGTCGGTCCAGGGCTTGCTGGTTGGGGCTTGGGTGCTGTGGTCGCCTTCTTCTGGTCGTCTGGGACGGTAGACTCCGGTCTCTGGTCGGCTGCGCCCAGTGTTCGGAATGACGTAACGGCCATCCAGCCGTGACACAGCGTCGGTACGATCAGCATCATACAGTCACGCAACAGCACCAACCTGTACACAGTCCCATGGCATCCAGTCATACTGCCAGTGGCGCCATGTCACGGGGGGTGGCAGTTGCCTCGCGTAAATTTTGGCCTGTCGGAAAATTGTCAGAAGCTCTTTTCGTCCGAAAATTTCCGTCTGAAAACGCAAAATTTGGTGCTGAAGAAAACAAAAACCCAACTTAGGGAGATTTTAGAGGCAAATTTGAAAATTTGAGCATCCGTTATCTTTTCTGTTGGAAATTTGCAACTTCCTGTCCTGCCTACTTTGATAATCTACGACAAATATAGCCTATGTAAATAAATATTTTGTATGTGTGATGGTCTTTGGCAGGGGCGTCCACTCCGTTAACAGGTGGAACTAAGAAGCTTCCTGGAAAAAGTTCGTGGAAGTTAAACTAAGGGAATTTTTGGAATGGGACGAGCGGTTTCACTTGACAAATTAACAAGACACAGCATTGCACCAATGTGCACGACCAAAAATGTTGCCATGAGATGCGTTTTGAGGCCCAAGATGCGTTTGACGGGAAAAGAGTAGGAATGGAAGTGGAAGGGAAAGGAAAAGGAAGGGGAAGATGAACAAAAAGGGAGAGAAGGAAGGAGAGGGGTCGGTGCGACGTGAGGGAAGGTGGCATTTGGGAATGTATATTGGACGGACGCCCCTGGTCCTTGGAGTTGAGCTAGGCCTAAAGAAGTCTGGACCTTGTTACATGATATGTAATACTGACAGCTGTGTCGATATGTTCTGCAAAGGACTGTAAACCTCTGTATGAATTGAACAACGTTTATTAGATGGCCGGAAATGAAATTCGATGATGTTATTTTTGTAGCCGCTAAATTATTTTTACTTGCCTCCCTTCCCGCGCTGAAAGGCTAGACAAGCCATTCGCATACTTTTTTTATGATGGAACATTTTTTGCAAATTTGTGTGGTAGGCTACACAGTCGATCGCCCTTGCAAGCAGTGCTCCTATAGGCGTGTACAGAGCAACGGAACTGAACTGACATGGTTTAGTTTTTTTTGATTATCTGACCAGTAGGCAAGTAGTAATGCATTACAGTAGGCACCATCTAACGGTGTCAGTGGCCTATATGACTATTCACATACGTGTCAGCCAATGACCAATGAGCTCGCCCTGCTTGCCCATTGGTCAGTTCGTCAAAAACTAAACCGTGTCAGTTCAGTTCAATTACGTCGGTCTGTGCGCGCCTTATCGAGCTAACATCGAGCTGGCTCAAGCAGGCCTATTGGAACCCCGCCCCCTGGCTCAAATGTAGGCCTAGGCTTTGGCTCTTAGCCCACAGCTGATCACGTGTTATATAGGCCTTCTAATTACAACTCGCCCACGGTCTTAATTGGCATGCTATATACCATAGAACGTCGAGCTAGCTGCTCGATGTTTGCTCGATCGTGTAAACACCCTATTAGGCTGTACCTGTAGAGATAGGCCATAGTCTCTGCGCATCCGTGGAGATAGGGCGTCATTCTGTTGAGGTGTTTGCGTGGCACGGTCGTGGTACACTTGATGTGCTGTGCGCTGGCGTTGGACCGGTCGCAGCATGACTCCGGTATGGCGAGGTTGATCTGCTTGGACACGCTGATGTCGTCGGTCCACGGCACGAAGAACCAGTCGGTGTAGTTTTTACCGCCGCAGCACTCCAGCTTCTTGTGAGTCTCGTCGAATGCTCGTCTGATGTTCTCGTCCGATCCGTACAATGATACCGCTTTCATCATCGTGTTCAGAGCCTACACCACATCCAGCCCTCGTTGAAATTTGCAGCAGCTCGCATTCGTAAACGCGCTTTTAGTTTCATAACTTTTACCAGACGCTTGAATAAAGATTGGGCGCAGAGTGTGGTCAAGTCAGCCTGTTCATTTCCGTTATGAAGAGCTCTGACTCCAGTCGTTGAAATCCGGGCATAGAGGACTCCAGCGGCTTCTATTCTGCCAAATCTGGAATCGAAATCGGGCGCAACTCGCTCCCCCACCAGTTTTGGGCTTAGGTTCCCCCAATTTCTGATTCAAGTTTTCCCTCTATTTTGGGCTTTTTCCCCACCTGGGGGAAAGTTTTGTTAAGAGTGTAGTTTGTCCAGTGAAAATAGGGGGAAATTTTGATCTGCAACCTTATCAAAACTTTCACCCCCTATTTTTCACTGAGTGCAAGCTGTGCCCAGTCGCTCACCAGGTATAGGGATAGAAGCCACTGGAGGACTCAGTATTCTGCGTCCAGAATTTACCGATGATGATGATGAAGACTGACGGTATAGAGTGCAGAACGACATAGCCTGTTCGTAGATCAATACCTGTGGCAGTGTAGCCTATGCAGAGGTTTTCGTTTTCATGGTGCCTGCTAGCAGTCCGGGTGGATCATGGACAGGATTCCCCAGTGGGTCTCAGTTCCAAGATGCTGCAAAACTTGCAAAGTACAAGGGACGGCAAACCATCGATAAACAATATCTTAAAATTAGGCCTATAAGACTGAGAAAAAAAAACAGCGAAGGCCTAAAACTGCAACGCACCGCATGAGCCATTAACGACTGTTAGCCTAAATGCGAAAAAGAGAAATGCAGATCAGACATGGATGCGGGGTGAAACGCAAAACCGTAAACTAGACCTGTAAGCGAGAGCGGTAGCGAGCAAGAAACGGGACGAGCGAGAGTGAGCGAGTTTTTTTCCGTGAGCGAGCGACAATATACGAGCGAGTCGAAGCGAGCGAAATTTAAAACGGCACAATTTTTCACGCGCGACAGCATGTGATGTTTCGCGCATCTCAGTTATCGTCGAGGCGTCTGTCTGTGTCCGTCTGTCTATCCATCACACTCCGCTACTGTCAAAACGCCGTAAAACGATGCTAGCTAGGATCATGAAAATCTTTACTGTTGGCTGCCGCAAATTGAACTCTAGTTTCAGGATCTTAGAAACGGTGCGAGATAGCGCCACTGTTACTATTAATCAGTTATAGGAAGTCCCATAAGTCCTTTCGATCTACACTAAAATTGGCAGCCTCAAACAATCTTGAAACCTAGAATAAGAGGTTTATTAGCGATTTTTTTGCGTTTTAGGCTGCAAGGCACATTTGAAGAATAATTGCACCAAAATGGGTGGAGATATAGACAGACAACCATGCGTGTAAATTTTTTAGCATTAAATGTGAATTTTAATTACCAGTTAAAGTTTTGAACTTTCGACTCCCAATGTTCAGGGAAACCACAGTTGCTTTCACCTTGGGTTTCACACCATGAAATTTAAAGAAAGCTATCTATGGAATCGACTTCCACGTGATTTAATGTGGAGGTCACATCTCCTGCATTATTTAAAAATTATGAAAAAAAACTACTAAATCTATGCAAGGTGCGACAAAAAGTAATACTTTGTCGTATTTTGCAGAACTCTAAGCAACAACTTGGAATTTTCTGATGGAACTTTGCAATTTCTCGCTTTTCTCGCTCAGCGAGAAAAGCGAGCGAGATTTACCTGCGAGCGAGCGAGTAAACGGCTGGTGAGTCGCTTACGGGTCTACCGTAAACTCGGGGATGAAAAGTGGTAGTGTACGGTGTACGTAGTTGACTGCAGGAGCCTTAGCCACGTCATGTGAAGCATTTAAGATTACATAATCTCCTAAAGCCACTCTCTTTGTTTTCAGGAGGGTTATTTTTGCTTACGATGGTAGAGAATCCGGTCAGCGCAAGCCAGACGTTGAGGACGAAGCAGACGAACATTGTGAAGCAGAGCAGTGCCGCCGTGGCCGAGTACGAGTAGCCGAACGGTCCAATGTTTCCGCCCCCCGGTCGTCCACCCTGCCTTGCCAGCGTGAACTGAACTACCAAGCCGTAGAACGCGACCACCAATGACATGCCGAACAGCAGGCCGATGACGCGCAGGTTTGCACTGCGATCTTCGCCCTCGATCAACTGCGATACCTCGCGAGTCCGCTCGCCGGCCGAGTACGCGTAACCGGTGAATGCTGCCGACAGACCGACGCAGACGAGGTTGACCAGCGTGCCGCGGTACCAGTAGAACGAACGCGCTTCGTTGGACAGGCCGGCATCCTTCTGTCACCATAACCACAGCAGCCAGTGCCACCCACTCACACAGGCGCCGGTTTTGTACTTATTCATTTTGGCACATATTCGGTGTAAACTTTATATAAATTGGTAGAACTGCGCTAAACGCTCCCCAGCTTCCCATCATTCGTGGACTTTTGACAGGAGGTGGGAGTGCTCAGTTAAATAGAAACTGAACTGAACTGACGAAACTGTGCTTTCTGTAATAGAGCAACCTCAAGTGTCCAATACCGTATGCGAATTCTACGGCATTTGAGCAAAATAGTAGCCTTTCTCGACATAGGATCTGAACTTTGATTATGACGGCTGTTTGGGTTTGGGTCTACAGCAATGTGTTGCCTGAAGCAATTTAATTTTCGTACATACCATCCTTTTAGTTAGTAATTAAGTACAGTTGCTATGCTACAGGATTATAATGTATAAGCGCAAATAAACTTGAACTGACTGACAAGAAAACCGACGTTATGACGTCAAGTAGGCCTATAGCAACATATGAAAACGCATAACCACGGCAGCGTCTTGCGTCCACTTGAACGATTGTTCATGACACCAGTGGCCAATATACCATGCCAACTCAGCCTCCTACCCTCCGTGGGATAGGAAATGAGTAGTAGCTTACACGCTACGGGGTGAAGGCTTAGTGTGGCTGATCGGGGCGGTGGTATGTCTGCTAGCTGCAAACCGCAAGTCCAACTGTCCGCTTAGGCGGGCAATGGATGGCCGCATAGTGCGCTGCGGTATCATTGGCTTATGCAAATCAGCTGTCACTTCCAAAATTGTAAAACACTTTTGGGCTACTGTAAGAAGCGCTATAGCAAGTGTTGAACTTTATCTTTTCACCTTTTTGGACGACAGTCCCTCTCGTCTGACTCCTCTTGATAGGCGTGCTCGTTAATACTACAGTGTACTACTAACGCAGGCCTACCGGGTATTAGTACAATGCTGCAGCGTGCAGCTCAGTATTCATCTACCTCATTCAAATCCTAATGTCTTAACGGTATTCAACGTGACTGAGGACCAAGTATTTTTTTAAAATTAGGAATATCAAATAAGATTTAATTCATTAGAAGTCGGCAATCTGCAATTATCTTGCCGAATGTTCATTGTTCAACTACGGGTATCTAATTTGAATGTAAATACTAAAAACTACCTAACATCAACCTTACAGTTTCTTCAATCTGTTTGTCCTAAGAATGTAATGTTAATTTGCTGACAATATCAGCGCTAACTCCAACTAAGTTAGAATGAAATTTCACTAAGGAAAATAACATCGGATATAAATTTTTCATTCTTTTGAGCTCTGTGGTCTCAGCAAAATGCTACCTAAAAAACTATTAACACATGGCACATTCAGAGCATAAAGGCAGTCGTGATCTAAATTCTAGGGCTGTACCGAATAACAGATTTTACTATTCTGCCAAATAAGAATAATGTGTTATATTATTTGACTGAATACGAATAGAATACGAATAATTGACGCAAGTTCAAACATACTGCCAAATGCCCTGGTTTCATCATTTCAAAATCGGGCATTTTGTATCCATGTTAAACGAATGATACTGACAAAGATTACTGATTAACATTACATGACAGTGACTTATGGCAGACTCTCTTGACAAACGAAATGGTTAAGAAAATGCCATAAAGCATCAAATGTGGGCGTTATGCTGCTAAGACAGCTGGACTGACAGCAGCTGTCTCTTGTTGAATTATTCGTATTCGTCTATTTATGGCACTACTATTCGGCCGGATACGAATGCACTGTTTGACCTACTATTCAAGCCAAATAGAATACGAATAGAATATTCGGTACAGCCTAACTAAATTCCACTCTATTCCACTATATTTAGCCCACTCTAGTCTCTACAGGTATCTAATAAACTAACAGCACTGTGCTTATGAAACTTGTCTGAAGTAATCAGTGGCGATTTTAGGCCCGGGCCGGGGGGGGGGAGCAGAGGCCCCCCCAGTTTCGTGACTACCCATGATTTTTTTTGTAAAGATAACACAAATATCTGATTTCTTTGCGTTTCCAAATTTTTGAAAAGTGGGCAAATTTGCGGCTTACATTAAACGTCCAAAAACCAAAAGTGCTTCAGCTTCAGGGGGCTTTGTCCCCTGACCTCCTGACCAGGGGCTCTGCCCCTAGACCACGCTGGGGGCTCCGCCCACAGACCCGCATTACAGGCTCGCGCTATCGCACTCGCCATGGGGCCATGTCCCCCCAGATATTGGGGGCTAGAACCGCCACTGGAGGTAGTGCAGAAAGATATACTGGGTAGGGAAACCAATAAGTGCAGGACTATCATTACGTGTAAATTCACACACATATATCTTAAATTACAACAGATACTGCAACTGAAAGCAATTGATAACACGGTTTATATCAACAACATATGAACCAGTATAAATTGTTTTCTATACAACACATGCTACTGCATAACCAAATAGAGAAAATAATCCAGACAGCAATTACCGTGTAGCAACAGTTAGTGCAATCAGCGGCACTGGGGGTTAAAAAAGTGGGTGGGGCAGTAAATTGTCACTTTCTGACAGAAAGCTGCGGATTAAGGATTAGACCTGGGAGTCGCTGAGGTACAGAAACGTGACCCGACTTGAGGCTAAAATGACTCCAAGTCGACGGCGGTCGACTTGAGCACATCCGACTCGACTCGACTCGACTTGACAGCGGCATGTCGACTTGAGTCGACTTCAAACGACTTGAGACGTTCGGAAATTGTGACGAACTTGCGTGAACGCTGTATGTAGACTGTAGGCTATTCATAATTTCATAAAATGTTTTTATTCTTTAGATCGGCGAATGTCTTTTGTTGTTGTCTTTTCTTGAAAAAGTATGTACATACAGTTAAAAACTGTGTGTTATGTGACTGTTTTGATTTGGCCATCTATCCGTCTGTAACGGATGTACTGTGGCTAACCGTTAGGGCTTAGGCCTATGGAAATAACTTTTTACACGAACAAAGCCCTGTGTCGTTAACCTTTAATTTTAGCAATTTAGTGCAAGGGGAATAACAACATGGAAATTAATTACGTCATTCACTCATTCACATTAGGCTGATTCTGTGTAGGAATCATCTAACATCATCTAACAATTACGGCTGTGCGAAGCGTTGAAACTCGATAATCCGTTCACCCTAAATGGTATATCGTTATTTTATATATGGTTACTGAATTATGTTACAGATTGCCCTATTCGCCTGAACTCATCGATAGCTGCATTGAGAGAACTGCTAAGTGGAAGATTACTGGTCAAGTCGACTTCTTAAGTCGACTTGAAACGACTTGCAATGAAACCGACGGCGCCAGAAAATTTCGACGGTGACACTGCTACAGACTGACTTGACCCAACTTGGAAGGCCCAAGTCGACTTGAGTCGACTTGATCGACCCGACTCCCACGTCTATTAAGGATATGACGAAGCCGGAAAATATTCGCATTCATCGAATGCGAATATTAAATTTACTATCCGTCGAATAACAAATACAAATGCGAATACGAATAGTTATTCAGCCTCAAGGAAACTTCACTACAGCTGTATTTGAATAAAGCGAAACATCTAAAGTAGTTGTTCAGTGTTCGGTCATAAAATAATCAGTATCTAATGCAAAGTTCAGTTAAATCAATCAAGTTCCATTAAGAAAATGAAACATGCAGAGTGCTCTGCATTCTCTTCAGTCAGTATCCTCTATCTAAGGTTTAGTTAAATTCAATCAAGTTGCATAAAATGAAATCTTTGCATTCGACAGAAGTGCCACCAACTATTCGTCGAATATCGAATAGCTGAAAAGTAGTCAATATTCGCATGATGTCGAATGCGAATAAGAAGTTCTTCACATCTCTACTGCAAATTTCCAATAGTTAAAATTATGGATGCTCAAAATTTCAATTTTCTCCCTAATTTTCTTCCAAAAGTGGATTTCTCACCCCAAATTTACATTTTTGTATGAAATTTTTTCAACAGGCTAAAATTTACGGGAGGCAGTTGCACCTACAACTCCCCTGACACTATGCCACTGAGTGTGGTGTTCATTTGATCGATATAAAACAGATATACACCATCAGTACTAGCGCTTCTCAATGTATCGCAAATGTTTCTTCTTCATTCTTTTCATTTTAGCTGTATTTGTTATCTACAACAACAATAACATTGGCAGTTTCACTAAGTCAGTTAATTAGTTTAAGAAATACATCAAACACACACACATTAAAACAGAATAAAACAAAAGGCAATAGATTTATCGGCATCTCATGACAGTCACAATCAAGAAAACCAGGTAATTCTAATTTGTGCATTTCTACAATGACACGGACAACACAGAAACAGTATCAGCTAAAAACTCCACCGCAATATTAACTACGACTTGACAGCTTGGCAAAAAACCATCACATTAAACTTCAGCTGTTGAAGCATTAATATTTTTAATGCGCTAATGCATTGTGTTAATTTTTTAACGCATAATTAACGTGTTATTCACGCACCCAGGCCTGTCTAAATGGAGAATAGGTGGTAACTGAAAAGGTGGGTAAGTTACCATAGGCCCCACAAGGTTTGGGGGGCCCCATCTGTAAAATATAGAGAGTTAGAAATACATTTTTCAACATTAACTGACGTCATTGCTAGCACAGAAATCTATTAGCCTGTCATCTAAATAACATTTATTTACAGTAGGGATAGAATGGCAACTGCAGTTTAGTTACTTGAATTCATTCGATTGTCAAATAATTGCAGTTTAACAGAATATTGGAACTTGTGCTTCGCAGAATTTAGTAAATTAAATAAATTTACGTATGTGCTTTAATTTTTTTAATGCACATTAATTTATTAACGTGTTCACGCATTAATTAATTGAGTTAATTTGACAGCTAAACATTAAACACTAAGTTGGCAAGTAAAAATATATCCCAGATTACATTTTATATTCACTGCTACACAGTGATAACTACAACTAATACTCTTAATATTTCTGACATCTGTTACAACTGGTCTATTTTTTTCACAAATCAACATAATTACTGTTGCAGCAGGACTTACAGTTCTGAGAGTCCTCGGCCAGCAAAGTAAAAAAAGTCAGTTATGTATGTCACGAAACCAACCAGCTACATCAAATACTGAAAAGTAATTAACTGTAGATTACAGAATTATCATTCAAACAAAATAGTGACATTTAATTTTGATCAGAGAATTCATTTCATAATAGCAAAATATGTTAACACAAGTTACATAAACATTGTAATGAACAGAAACATTGCATCAGCTATGCAAGACGTTATTGACCAGCTAATATCTACATCACCACAGAGGTTCACAAAAGATTATACTGCTGAAGATTCTAGAAATATAACAACCAATCAAAAGTCACCACTAGAAAAACATATACAAAGTACTTACCGGTTGTACAATTTCTGCCCGGCGTTGCTTTTCCAGCTTAAGTTCTTTTCGTTTTTCATTCCGTATCCGCTGTTCCTAGAAAATTATAAAAGAGATTATAAGAAAGTTATAACGGGTGGTCCTATATACCAAAAACAATCGAAAACCCTAACTCTAACCGAAAAAAATAAAACTTTTGATAGTTGTTGGAATGTTGGTAAATTTTGCATAGTTCTTGGTAGTTTTTGGCTGTTTTTTGGTGTTAAGTGCTACCACTTATAACTAACACAGTAATCAACAAGAGTGCTGTGCTATTCTTATCTAAAATAATAATGTACTGCAATGACAAAAAAATTCTGAAAAAAAACAATAATTTTCTAAAACTATGTATGTAAAATATAGATCAAGAAGCAGCAGCAACAGCAAAAAAATAATAAAGTAGTGATTTCTGGCAAAAATTTCCAGTGCAGCAAGGGAATATTCTTTGATAGAAAATACAAGAAAAACTCATCAGTACTACTCAAAATTCCTATATATCTGAAGTCCTCAGCAAAGCTTTAGCAGCAAATTCAGCTATACAGAATAAAAATTTTGGCACGAACCCAAAGTACTTTTACTACTTCACTTCATTAATTCCAATAAGCAGATGTGCCACAACAGTCATGCTCCTAGTTGTTTTGCCATAATCATACACGTTGAATAAATTTATCACTTTTATTAAGTTCCTTAAAACACTCCAACTCAAAAATAGGATTGGCATCAATCTCCCACCATAGTCTATATACAGAAAAATGTGTGCAAAATCTACATATCATTTTATTCATTTACTTATAATTGTAAAGTCAGCCAGTGGCCCAGTGACCCAGTTAGCTCAGTTTAATGCCTCCAAGCCAAAGCTCTAGAGCTGTAAAATTAATGAGTTAACTTAATGAGTGTTAACAAATTAATGCACATGCATGATTTACTAAATTTTGTGAAGCAGGAGTTCCAATATTCTGTTAGACTGCAGTTATTTGATAATCAAATGAACTCAAGTAATTAAACTTTTGTTGCCATTACATCACTAAGTACTGTAAATAACAATGTTCAGATGACAGGGTGCGATTTGGTCCTTCATTTTCCAGGTAATGCAATTTCCAGTTATTGTTTTTTGTGGTCCATCATTTTCAGGTCCTGCAAATTTAGCATCCCCAGCAATATTAATAATGTATCACTAACACATAAACGCATGCATTAAAAAATTAATGCAATACATTAATGCATTGAAACAGACAGCTCTATTCAGCTCTAATTTTTTTGGATAACAGCAAAAATTTCAATGTTTGTACTAACCTCTAGCCTTTTCTTTTTCTCCTCTTTCAGGCTTTGTTCGAAATGTTTGACGGACTTCTTCTTGCTGCGTTCCTCGACTTTCTTCTTCCATGACATTCTGAATGTACTCTGACACTTCGTTATCTTTGACAAACTACAATACAAACAACACAGCAGAATTATAATATACATGAACTGAGGTCCTTGTTGACTTCAATTTTGAACACTGTGATCTGCAACTGTAACCTTTATGTTATGCTTTAATGTCAAAATACCCATAAAGGTATCCATTTCTCCCAGTCTTGCTGTCGTACATTACCAAAATGTGCAATGCATCACTACAGCGAGGCACTTTACCGACGACTCAGCGTAGCGCCATCGTCGCGCCGCGCCTGAAGAAGACTGGTTCTGATCCAGCAGATGTTCGTAACTACAGACCAATATCCAACCTGACATTTATGTCCAAAGTTGTCGAGTGTTTGGTTTGTCGTCAACTTGTCGCTTACCTGGAGCAGAACGGTCTTCTTCCAGACTTAGTCTACATACAGGCGCTGTCGGTCGACTGAGACTGGCGTTCTCAAGGTCATCGCCAACCTCCTCACAGCAGCAAATCGCGGCAAAGTTATACTTCTCAGTGTGCTAGATCTATCCACTGCTTTTGACACTGTTGATCATGACATCCTTATTGACAGACTATATCATGCTTTTGGTTTTCGTGATGATGTACTGTCATGGATTACCAGCTTCGTCACTGGTCGTACACAAAGGTCCGTGTAGGAAGCCAGTACTCAAAGTGCTTTGCAGTCCAGTATGGTGTACTGCAGGGCAGTGTCCTTGGACCGATCCTATTCCTGTTGCACACTGCTGATGTGCTGGTCATCGCTGCACGTCACGGCATCAGTGGGCGACTTCACTTTTTGACTTTCGCTGAGCCTAAACTTCGGTCTAAGTACCTACTTAAATCAAAAAGTGAAGTGATTTCGCTAGCGAAAACATGGCGAATAACACTGATAGTTTAGTAAATTAAAACAGTCCGGTACCAAAAATAAACACCGTAATGGCTACACAATGATGTAAGACATTACGTAATTATGTCATTTGCATGCACAACGCAATTAAATAAGCAAGTCCAAGCATAACTGGTTTATTTATTTCCTGTTAAGTTTACCGGTTTTCCACCATTTTTAATCGTTTAGTTAAACTTTGGTCTAAGTACAGACTTTAGCGTTCATCTTTAGCTTTGGCTCAGCAAAAAGGCTCAGCGAAAATCTAAGTCAAAAAGTGAAGTTGCCCAGTGTCCACTCGTACGCTGATGACACTCAGCTGTACCTACATACACCCACCTGCCATTAACTGTGAAGCAACGTTTGCACGCCTGATAGTGTGTATCGACGGTATTGGGCTCTGGATGTCTTCCAACACACTTAAGCTGAATGCCGAGAAAATGCAGTTTACATGTCTCAACACAAAGTATCAGCTTGCCAAAGTTGATGGCTACGTCCTTGTTGCCAACGGTTCAGTGGTAACCTGCCTCAGCATCACTATCGATCAGGAGCTCACATTCGCAGATCACATTCGACAACTCACTGGTCGCTGTTTTTACTGTCTGAGGCAGCTACGTTCAATCAGACGAATGCTGACGTCCGACACTATCACTACCCTTGTGAACAAACTTCCACGTCCACGTTAGTCGGATCGACTACTGTAATGTGGTGCTCACTGGCGTACACGAAGTCCACCTGCGGCAGCTCCAACGAGTTCTCAACGCTGCAGCTCAACTGATTGTTTGCAAGCGAAAATACGATAGCATCTCTGCCACCATACGTGACGTTCTGCACTGGCTGCCAATTTGGCAGCGTGTAGACTTTAAACTGTACATGACAAAGTTTAACAGTCTGCACAACCTGGCGCCGAACTATCTTTCCACCATGTGTCAACTGGTCGCCGAGAACCCCAGCCGTCAGCACCTACGCTCAGCTGCACGTGGTGACCTTGCCGTTCCAGCGACATACACAATCCGCTACGATCCTCGCAGTTTCGCCGTCGCAGAACCGTCCACGTGGAACTCGCTGCCGGCATCTTTTCGCAACTGTCATGTGCCATCCGCTTTCCGGCGTGAACTAAAAACTGAACTGCTTGCCAGAGCATAGTTTTATTAGCACACTCGTGACTGTTTTTGCTGTAAGAGAGGGTGAACATACACATAACTTTATCGACTCATCATCATCATCATCATAAATTTCTTACACAGGGTCTTTGCAGACTAACCAAAATAATATTTCCCACCATATTTTTTCTTTTTTTATCTGCACTTGGTTGCGAATAAAGATTATTCGTATTACAATCATTATAAAAAAGTTCAGACCTAACAGGTTTCGGATCTTTCCATAATCGTCCCGATTTCGGTCTGCCGTGAGGAATCTCTTTCCAGCTTTGATCCACAACGTCTTTCTCGTCGTCACTGCTATGATCGTCTTTTTCTGCTGCGCCACATACTTCCATTGCTCACTAAAATTCAGTACTATAGTCCACAACGTAGTTACTAACTAAACAAAAACACGCGCACAAGAAAGCGGAAGTAATAATAATACACTTTACACAAAACGGAATTGGGATCGAAAATTTAGAATATTTAACTAGCGGAATAAGTATGCAACTTATGTTTGTGACGTCATTTCTGCGACGCTAGTCATGCGACGCCGTCGCTACAAATCTAACATCTGCAATGTCCTGTAAACGCGATGGATAAGCGCTGATTTTGATACGTTGAGACATTTTCGTCGACACACGAGTTAACGGAACAACGAGGTTATCGGACATCGCCATTTTTTCGCCAATTCTACGTGTCTGACATCGAAGAGCCATATAGGCCTAGTTGGATCTACAGGTGTCGTCGCTCCGTGTTTGTTTTGAGCAGCAACAGACTGATGGCGACTGTCCAGCAGAATGGCATTAAGAAGTCGACTGTCGACGACGTGGTCGTAGCAACGGCTGACGCTTTGAAGGACCCTCCCGCACCCTCTGCATCTAAACCGTCGCGTCGCCGCACGACTTCTTCTAGCTCTGGTAGACCTATATACTATATTCTTGCACTTTGACATTAATAAAGTAAATTAGTTAAACAAATTCACTTATTCGTCAGTCAATCATGCTATAGTTTTTACGCGCGAAAGCAGAATGCTTCGCGCGTCTTTGCCATCGTCTGGGCGTCTGTCTGTCCGTCTGTCACACTCGTGATCTGTATCAAAACGGTGCAAGCTAGGATCACAAATCTTCGCTGTGGGCTGCCCCAAGGTCTCTAGTTTATCATGACAAAATTTCGTGCTACTGGGTGCATGGGTTCCCCTCGAACGATGGCGTCGAAGAGGAATATCTCCCTAAAAAGACGTCATTTTGCCGTTATTGGCTCGAATAATGTGAAAACGGTTGCAGATAGGTACATACATGCTGCTTATCATAACAAGCACTGGTGACAGGCTTTTTGGATTTATCAA
>Ga0056128_1001239_pt1 | contig 27743 bp, 16 predicted proteins | sample WorMetLIZISLAND2_FD_71113 | JGI IMG/M metagenome (GOLD analysis project Ga0056128, IMG submission 71113) | Marine gutless worms symbiont microbial communities from Max Planck institute for Marine Microbiology, Germany - Olavius geniculatus... ... | reverse complement strand
AAACGAAATGCGGCATTACGTTACGTTATGCGAAATATTCTAATCTATCAGTGCCCGCAGTGACGTCATGACCCTAGCCCATATAGATCATGAATATTAATGGCTAGCCGACGACGTCATAATTCTAGGCTAGGCCATAGCCTATAGGACGTCATGAATATTAATTCATGACGTCTATAGGCTAAACTCATGACGTCACCGCAGGTCATCATGGCGGCGTGTTTTCTACGTCGTTTTCGTAGATCGTCGACTTCAAAAGTAAATTTTTCCATGTTGACAGAACGCTGGGCGCCGATATTACTTCAAAGTTATCATAAAATTCTGCACTTTCAGGAAAATGGATAAAATGTGTATGTTAATTTTGGTGATCACGGACCTTTAACCTTATCCCTAGCCCTATCTTTAACTGTAGCGGGCTTTCAGAATCGCAGACAATGGCAGCCCCTCGGAATAGCATGTGGACACCACTGTGAAGGGTTAAAGACTGAATATAATTGACGGATGATGGGTTGATGGGAAAAATATGTACCGGTAATGATAATGATGGTGTGTGGCTGACTAGTTCCTGGAGAAGAAGAAGCAGATGCGTGCAGATCACTCGGAGAAAGAGATTCAAGAAAGTCACGCATTTCTCTACGTCAAAACTGAGAACGAGGTATATGCGAACGAACGTTGATTGGGCATTGTACCACTTTGAATTTATTTGATTTGTGTTGCATGTTGTGAGCTTTCGTGCCATGCCAGTTTATTGTGTATCCATTTATTTGTCATTTGTTGTTTAACAGCTAATCTAGCATATATTGTTTTGGCAGAGCTGGCTAGACAATTTTCAGAATTAGGAACATTTGATTTGAATCAGCTAGACCTGAAAACCAAACTGACATTCAGTTGTCCACACACCCAGGGTTGACAGGCTTGAAAGGCAAGCCAAACATTCTGCCCCTGGATTAACAAAGTACCATATAGTATGTAGGAATCTGTTAGGGTGCATTCATACACAAGTACACAAGTTTGAGGCTGCGTTCACATAAACCATAAACACAAGTATGAGTCTGGCACTGTACGGGTATTTCAATGGCGGCTGTTCCCATACATGCGAATGCGGTTTACCTGTAAATTTCACTCATACGAATAGTTACTGTGCAGGTCATGTTTTATTCAACTCATGTGAAGTAAACTACTCGTAAATAACAATAATATAATTTACAAAAGTTGTAGCGCATATTTGACGTCAGAACTGATGTCATTGTAAAATTATTTATCTTTAGAGGTGTGCAGTTAGTAAAATTATTAGCGATGTGATGGCATATTGTTGTTTATTTGCAAAGCATTTCTTTGATTTGATTTCATTCAATACGGTCGACACGCGTTTAGTTATGTGTTTGTACAAGTGATACTCCTCTCGTATGACTGAAGCCTCTATGAGCTGTAAACCGAAACTCATGTCTGTGTGAACGCAGCCTAAGTCCACGTACCTGGTACCTGTATAGTATAAACGGCTACAAGTAAACACGAGTTTACATGTATTCTAATAGGACTATTCACATTATATGAGTCATGGTAAGGGTTACCTGTGAAGTAAATGACTTGTAAATGGCATTAATTTAATTTATACCATCTATGACACATATTTGACATCAGAACCTAACGTTGTTTTTGAATTGTTCACTGCTAGGAATGCACTAGTGCTGTTGTAAAATTATTAACGATGTACTGAAATATTGTTGTTTTATTCACAAGCATTCACTCCTAAACTGAAACCCGGATTTGTACTCACACTCGTGTCTATGTGAACACGGCCTTAGTATGTGTGATAACAGCAGTAGTTGTGCTGGTTGTAGTACTTATTTTTTGAATTGATATGCTAGACATAGCCACCTCTTGGGATAGACTGAATATCGATAGCATATCCTGAACTGAAATAGCAAATATGATTTCTGTAGTAATTTCACCAATCATGTTTGTTGTAATGTTTCAGATGAGGGAGTTGTGTTCCCAAGGTGTTTATGTTGGCAATTCTTCATTGACATATCTCGGCAACCCGTCAATGGGTTAGCAGTGTCTTCTGATATATGAATAATATGTTTTCAGTTCATATATTTTTCTAGTTCACAATATATAATATTAGATATTCTGATAACATGCACTTTCTTAGTGTTTTTTTTCTGTCTGTATGGCAGCACGAGTGGCATATAGAATTATAGCATGTGAAAACTCTTGCTAAAACTGTGTCCTTTAGTTCACTTTTTCTACCATGTATAATATAATAAGAATATTAGAAGTTTTGTTGAAAAACTGGTCTATAGAATAAGTGAGTGAGTAGTTTCTTAATGGCACATCAGCACAAAATAGGCTATTCAGTGTCACAGAATAAGAATTAGAACTGAATAAAAGTTGGAATCATTGAAGTTGTACTTTTCATTATTGGTTTTTTGATGTTCTACTGTATTTCAGGTGTTTACTTGTGCAAACACGCCGATATTTTGCAGCCTTCAGCATTCCATAATGGTCAGACTGGCTATCTAATTATCTTCAAAATACTTAAGGTTAGTACTGTGATATTCATATATGTTGGCACATTACGTAAAATGTCACTTATTGTACCTGTGTATTTAAAAATATCATGATGATGCATGACTTTATATATCTTGCATATGTGTGTTTTATACACCGTGTCCCAAAATTAGCCCCTTCCTGCTTCAAACACGCAAATTCAGTTTGTAGTTCATGGATTTCAACGAAATATTATACACTGCACTATCTTAACATTACTTACTGTCACACCCAATTATGACGTACGCACTTTACCGTGTGTGCTCAGTGTAATGTCATTATGATGTCAGAGTTTGTTTACATTACACTTTCATTTGGTACGTTGTTATTGACAAAGAGGTCGAGCAGCAGTGTACCCACCTTAGACTAAGAGCTTGCATTGAGGCCAAAAGTGGCCACTTTGAGTTTAAACTGTACATACTAGTTCAGAATGATTGTCTGAATATCTGCTTCAAATTTTGTAAAAATCTGTTGGGTATTAACGATATTACACTAACTTATCTGTAGGGGGGGGGTAATTTTCTGACATGGTGTGCATTTGTCAGGTGGTGATAAGATAATCTGGCTTTAAATCTTTTGCCATCTCAGTTCACAAGACCTTACATTACACGTCTGTTGTGTTTCTCGCCATTTAGTTAATCATTTCTGAGCTGATGCATGTGCTACCCAGTATAAATTTACTGTTGTAAATGGCTAAACGATGACTTCTGCCTCTCACAAGGTAGTGTAGCAACAGTAGTAAGGTAAGATGTTCACGTCAATTTTCTTTGTGATGTTGCATGTCAAAAATTATTAAAATCGGCCAGTGTTTCATGGAGCTATTCAAAACAATAAAAGTGGTTTGATTTTTTAAGACATGACATTGCTTGCTCACACTGACTTGTTGAGTCTTTACAGGGTGGGCCAAAAAAGTGACCCAACTTGTTTTTGTCAGAACTTCGTCAAATCTTTACCAAATTTGCTAACTTTTGGCACACAGATAGCCAAGACAATAGAATTATGTTAGTTACTCTCATTGCCCACCTCACCTAATTTATGTCAACACCCTACCATGTAAAACGCAGGTGCTATAAATTGTTGCATAATGCTGAGTTGTTGTGACCGTGTAAGTTTAAACAACTTAATTTAGCACACAGTAAACTAAAATGTGATTTATTTAGCAGGATTATAAGTTTGTGTATAACAACTTGCATCCATATTATTAGAATTTATGCCTTAAGTGTACACAATGGCTTAGACGTGATGCCACGTCTGACAGCAGCAATAATGATCAACTGATCAAACTTCACAGCACTCATTCGTGGATTTGACATGTTTTGATCTTATCAGTCGGACAGTCAGCTATTTTGTTTTCTGCTATTTTCGGCGTAAAACATGTAATACCACGAAATTATTAAATTACGTGGCACTCTGTCGAATTGATAATGGAAGGTGAGCTATCTGATACTGATAATCGCTGCATAATGTAACAATTTGGAGCATCTGCGTTGTACACGGTAGTGCATTGACATAAATTGGATGAGGTGGAAACTGAGTGTACCTCACATAATTCTATTGTCTTGGCCATCTGTGTGTTAAAAAATGGCAAATTTGGTAAAGATTTGATGAAGTTCTGACAAAAACAAGTTGGGTCATTTTTTTGGCCCACCCTGTATATTGTGAGAGTATTGTTGAAACGCACAGGGCAAGATGAAGTACATGGTTGAGAACAGGACAACCGATGCACTGGACCCTTCGCCTGATTCTGACTGTCACATGTCCAAATCACACAATGTCGACCTACTGTCGGCCACACCACAAGAAGCCTTTGAGTCCACACAGGTCTTTATTGATAGTGCTAGTAGTATTAATAGTCGTAGTGGTAGAAGTAGTGATATTTGTATTTGCAGTAGTAGAACGTCTTGTGTCCAAGACTCACATCACCCAGTGTTGACCTATGGTTTGTTACACAACAAGAAACTTTTGAATCTACACAGGTCTTTCTTGATGGTGATAATAATGAATGGATACAGTTCCGACTAACACTGCACTGAGCATAAACTATGATTGCTGTAATAATAATGGTGGTGGTTCACTGGTGGTGGTCTGGTGGATACTGTCACTTATGCATAACGCGGTCATTTGGACAATTTCAGCATTGTTGAAAGTGCCGCAGAATGTCATGGAAGTCGGGGAATTTTGCATCGTTAAGAGACGAGTGAGTGCACAAGGTTTAACGTCCCACCCGACACAATATAGGTCATTTTGGGGATCGTTGGAGACTGGAGAATAGTTGACATGATTGCAGTAATACTATCCTGGTTATAATTGTTTCAGTGTTCATTTTCTGTGTGTGAAAACAATTGAGATGTCGTTATAAAAAGAGAAGACATTGTTATCATGTGTCGATAATAAGTTGCAGATTTATTACGTTAAAAATTCAAGTCATTATTATTGTAATGTGCTCCAGATTTACCTGTACGAGTACAGTGAGGACTTTGACCTGGTTGAGCGACCTCGCCAGGTGTACCCCAGTGCTGTCACGTGGTTCAGGTGCGACATGTCCAAAGTGGCGACCAGTCGAAAGTCGGCCGTTGCTCGGTCTTTAGGGTAACTATTTCTCGGCTTGCTTGATGTCATTAAATGCTTTGGCTGTGCTGGCTATGCAGACGTACTAACATAGCTGACACATTGTCAGCCCAATTTTTGTTCAGCATATATTTATTCATTCAGGTTCTGCACAGGTCTGTCTGCCTCAATTAGTGATAGTTCGAGCATTTTGGGGACATTTTTCATTTATTTTTTAGTCCTTTGAATATGTTTTTCATTCGTTCATCCTACTTTATCAAAACAGGACTGTCCTAGTTTGCCGATAATTATTGTTCGTCTAGTGCTTGCATGATATTGTGTTGTATACGAATGATAAAAACACTGTGTTTTTAATGCTCATTTTTTTTGCTGTTGATGGGGCTGCCTTGGCAAGCACATTTTTTATGCTCATACAGTTTTCACATATTCAGTCGTGCGACCCTGCTTAACTTAGGTTAAATGCGGAAAAGTGGCATAACAATGTTAAATGTAGCAGTAGTCTAAATGCCAGATTCAGAAATCCATGAATGCCGTGTTTTTGCCGTACATTTCTTTCATGTAATATCAATGTTTGTTTAATTTGTTCCAAGTTTGGACTGCAGATTTTCCAATAAATGTAAGGTGTGGTTGGTTTCTTACGAGGTTTGTAGAGTAAAGTGTTTAAGTTCGTCTGTTGTTTAGATACGTGTTAAAACCACTAAGATCCATTCTTACGTCGACCACGCCTACTGCCGACACAACGTCATCCAATCAAGAGCTGGCAGCCCAGCAGTGGGCGTCGCCTCCACCGCAGCGGTCGTATGAATCAACAAGTGACGGTGTTGTGGCATGGTTTGGTCCCCTGTCATTCCGGTCCACCATGCTCTGTGAAGTTGAACTTGTGTCCTCAGTTTCTCCCGACTATCGGCTCACGCAGATGTCAGTTCTACTGCGTATTATATTTGTGACTAGCAGATTAGTAATGCTTTCCAATACCGGCAGTAGTGTATGGTATACATAGTTATACAGCTGAATGATAATGGTCTCAGCTAAACAAGTATTATTACTATAATCATTATTGTGTTGTCATCTTATGTATAAGAAATTTTCTATAGAATGTAGGTATTTTACATATGTCTCAAGAAAGTTAACCTTTAGCTGAAATTATAGTTCTGAGATATTGCTGCTGATATTACTTTCACCTCAGCCGGTACTGCATACTGCGTGCCAGTGTCTCGTCTATTGGTGTAAAAAATTTGGTGGAATTTTCATCATGGTGGGTTATTTTTTGTTGGGCACATTGACTGTGCACTGGTTGTTTGCAGGTTTTAGGTTTCTGAGACTCGAGTCTTTGTCTTGAGATATTTTAAGATGCTGTTGTCATTGTCATAAACTTGGGCTTGTTTCTGGGCCTTGAAAGTTTAGGTTTTGATCTTGGACTTGTGCATCTTGTTCTTATTCTTTGGATTGAAATGTCGAGTCTTGAATTCAGTCTTGACAGTTGTGGCCTACAAAAAAGCTTTGGAGATCTTAATTCAGGGTTCTCACGCCTTCTGGAAAGTCCTGGATTTTTTCTCGAAAATTTCACGACCTAGAAAGTTGTGGAAAATCACACATCTCATTATGTTGTGTGTCTGTGTTGACTAGTGGTCTATCATTGTCGCTGGACTCGCGAGTGTCACACGCGGTGCTAAACAAACGCTATCACTTTGACAAACAGACATCGTTGGATCGTGATGGCCGGCAGTGCATGTCAGCTGGCATGGGCTACAGTTACTGCAGACTGCGGCCCATGCTCAGAGACGCCGAGCAGTTTACGCAGGTCGCCATGGGAATGAAACAGTGGGACTGTGTGAGTTGCGTTTTCATCTTTGCTTTTTAGCCAACCGTACTTCAGTAATGGTCAAGCTGTTGTCATGGTTGTCGTCTGTCCATTTGTCTGTCCATTCATCCGTTTGTCCATCTGTCTGTCACAGATGTATTGTGGCTAAGTGGTGCAAGGTAGGGCCTAGGTTGTTACTGATCATTGATAGAAAGTTGCTTGCATATTTGCTTCTAAATAAAATGAAAATCATCAGTTTTTGATAAACCTTGAAGGTCACTGACAACCAGTATGGCCGGCTATTCTAGTAACAGCTGGGCTTCTTGTTCTGTTTTTTTTTTGTGTTCTAACGATGGATTTTTGTGGGCACCTGTGGGCTTCAGCAAGGAACCTTTGCCTATTGTGCAAGATACCGATCATTTTCCTCAGTTTGACGTGGGAATGAAACGGAGGGATTGTATAAGTTTTACTTTCACTGTTGGTCACGTAGCTTTCTTTTTAACTTATCTTTTTTTTGGGAGTAATATGCAGAGGTCTGGCCCTCCTCCCTTATATAAGGCAGGGACATGTTTGCTTTTATCGGGTGGCAGGTGTGATCCTATATGGCAGGCGAGGCGTCCGTGGCACACTGCCGGCTCGGGGCCTTTGAAACGGAGATGAGCACCACTCGCATCGGTCACAGAGCTGTGAGAGGGCCTGTCGACTATTGGTGATTTAATTTTAATTTAGCCTCTTTGGGATCCACTCAGGCAAGGAAATCCAGGCTCGTAGCTTGTGTTGTTTGATCAAACTTCCCTGAATTGCATTATCTTGCAGATATTAACTGTTATATTTCATTATTGTAGTTTTACTTGTGTTTGGTTGCAGTGATTAACTCTCTGATTGGTGCGTTTCTAGGGTTGTGTTGTGATGCTAAGCTCTGATACTCATTTGGTTATTCTTGCCGACTGTGCCATAACACAACGGCTTGGTTAGTCTTTTCTTTCATTGAAAGTATTTTGTATGAAGATAAGCTGTACTGCTGTTTTTGACATGATCAGTTTTTATGCACGACAGCAGCTGCAGCTGTAGCACCTCTTAGCCATCGCAATTCTGTCTGTCCGTCCATCTGTCCATCACACGGGTAGATCAGTCAAAAACAGAGCAAGCTACGATCACCAAATCTTCACTATCGGCTGCCTGGAAGACTCTAGTTTCAGGATCCATAAAGATTTTCCACAAATTCGAAGGGGGTCACCTCGAGCGAGATGAGAGGGGGAGTGGGGAAATTTGTGATTTTTGGTCAATAAGTCACTGTATCTCAGAAACGGTGTGAGATAGGGCCTAGGTTACTATTAATCACTAATAGGAAGTCCTACACACACTCTCGATTGGCACTAAAATTTATGACCTTAGATGACCTTGAACGCCAAAATAGGGTTTTTGTGGATTTTTTGGCGATTTTGGCTGCAAGACATTTCAAGATCGAATTGCGCTGAAATCATTAGAGGTAGACCAGGACAATGTGCATGTTAAATTTTCAGCATTAAACATAGATTTCAATGGTTCAAGTCTCGACTTTCTAGGTTCAAGGAGGTTTGCACACAAGGGCATCAAATATAGGCACCCCCCTTAAAAAGTAATTTTACCGCTGTTTGTTATGCAAGACTGGTTACACCCTTATCGAGTGTAAATGAAATGATATAGATACTAGTCTTCTAAATCAACGTGTCGAATGTCAATTTCTGGGATCGGTGAGCTTAGATTTTGTTCGCAGTGAGCTTCATGCGCACGCCGCTGTCGCGTGTTTCTTTTGCACTGCCTAGGCTTTTTTGTTGCCTTGTTACAGATTTGCTTCAAGTAATGCTTGGATCATATAAGTTCAGTTTTTGCAATCGTTGGAGCTGAAATTTTTACGAACTGAATGCACCATGTGTTGCCAAGTCGTCAGTTTCATTCTAGATGTGGATTGTCACTACAAGCCTCACACAGTCAGCTGACGTTGCTAATGCTTCCAGTTGCCAACAGACAGCTTGCAGGGTCTTATGCTGTGTTGCAATGCTAAATGTAGTAATATGCTTCATTTGATCAGATAATTGTGTCAGTTTTGAAAAAGCTAATATTTTATAAAGTAGTGTGACAAATTATTTGAGGTGTGTTGGGATCATCAGTGATTTTTAATAATCGGTGAATTGCTGATAAATTTTAAAATCGACCAGTATTGAAATCTTCGTGAGGTTATAGAGGTTGATGGTTTACTTTTTATGAATAATTTTTTGCTATAAGTATGTATTGACAATCGATTTGCATTGATATTTGATTTGCATATGTAAAGAACTAACGATGATTGTATTGCAGGGTTAACGTTACCTTCGTCTGTTTCACCGCAGCAGCTGTTACATTGCATCTTTGTGACTTCCTCAGCTGGCTTTGACGATGTGCCTGGTATGTTGATAGCATCATTAATATTTCTCGCTATTTCTTGGTTGGCATTTCTTTGCGGATAAAGTTTTGATAGTCATCTGTACAAAATTATGGGTTATTATTTAAGTTTACAGCTACTTAATTTTATAACACTGAAGCATGTTTAGTTTGTCTTGGTGGTGTAATGTTAACGAGCCAGACTGGTGACCAAAAGGTCCCCAGATCGACTCTTGCCCAGAGCACTGCCATGTAACAATCTTGGGCAAGTTGTTCATACACATGTGCCTCTGTTCATCAAGAGGTATAATTTGGTATCAGCGAAAGGGTGGTGATGCCTTGCGGCTGGGAAGGTAACCGTAGGTTTCCCGTCGCACTGGCCATGCATTACAGACTCAGTGGTTTATCCACCTATGGGCTCAACGGCCTAAGAAAGGGGGATGAGCGCCCTGCCTATGTCCAAGAGGGGCACGACACGTTTTACCTTTTTTGTGCATCTTTGATTTGTTTGCAACATATGGTGTTATATAAAGCATTATGATTGATTGCAATTCGATGGAACTTCAGTTACGGTTCAAGAACTTGTTGATCATTGATTAAAGTTTAGTTTCTTTTGGTGAAATGCTTTTTCATTAATTTTCAAAACAGTGATGTTATGAGGACATTTTTTGTCACTCAGTAGCAGAATCAGTGATTAGGTGCCAGAGAGCTACGGTGTTACTTCTGCGTAATAATTGTTACTTGCTTATTGGTTTTTGTTTTATTCATAAGGGTCCAGTTTGTGTTGTGTTTTTACGCGTGAAAGCAGCTACTGCTTTCAGCGCGTCTTAGCCATAGCAATTCTGTCCGTCCGTTTGTCTATCTGTCTGTCCGTCTGTCACACGGGTGGATTAGTCAAAAACGGTGCAAGATAGGATCAACAAATTTTCACCATTGGCTGCCCGGAAGACTCTAGTTTCACTAACCGTAAAGCTTTTCCATAAATTTGAAAGGGGTCACCCCAAACGAGGGCGCTAAATGAGAGGGGGTGGGCAAAATTTGCGATTTTTGGCCAATAAGTCACTGTATCTCAGTAACAGTGCAAGATAAGGCCTAGGTTACTATTAATCACTAATAGGAAGTCGTACACTGGCTTTCGATTGGCACCGAATTCAATGACCTTGAATGACCTTGAACGCCAAGTAGGGGGTTTTATGGATTTTTTGGCGATTTCGGGCTGCGACACAACTTTATATCATTCACAAGGTATCGCCACGTTACTATCGTTAGGCCTATGCGATCCAGATATAGAATTTGGTATTTGTTTATTAACTTAGCGTGAACACCCCAATTTTCAGCTAAACTACTGAATCGCAACTGCTATAGGCTTTCAAGCGTCTCGTGAGCATTGGCTCAAATTTCTTGTTGGTGTAGTTTATGGTATGTGTTTTGTGGCATAAAAAGTTAAAAATCAACTCCTGAATGATGTATTCAATTCAGTAGAGCATCATGCTTTTGTGAATTATTTCCAGGTTAAAGTGGAGCTCTGTTTGTGCGTAGATACATCTTGGAGCCAGAAGTCGGTGGATCGCAGTTTGCTGGGGTATGATACGGAGGTTGATCCAATGTTGTTTGATTCTGAAGATGAAGATGATGATGACACTGGTATGATGACCGCAGCATCACCGCGAGCTGTTCGTCAGGCCGAGTCTCTCCAAGGTCCTTACAGCCTGCTCTCTCTGCCGTTGCCCTCGGATGCCCTGGACTCTACGCGACGGGGGTCAGATCACAGCAGTCCTAGCCCTGGAAGGTCTCCGGCTTCCGCGGCGGTCAGCCGGTCCATTAAGTCTCTAGACCAGCGGCTGGACGAACTGTTTGCTGGGGGAAAGCTGGGAGACGGGATTTCCCCTCCAAGCTCGGTGAGCGACCGACCGTCGGACGTTGAGTCAGACTCCCTCAGCGAGGACGAACTGGATATAATCAAGCTGCGGAAACCGGTGACAGTTACTCTGCAGCCCGCAACATCCAGCATGGCTCAGTCCCCCACAGAGCTTCCGAAAGCTTTCGATCAGAAGTTTGATGATAAGAAGGACGATCGTGTTATACCGCCACCTGCTGCAGTTGGTGCTGCACCACTCACTGATGATATGGTGGATCAGATCGTCCGCCTGAAACCGATGTTGGCGAAGGCTGCACGTCGACCTTCGGTGCCCAATGCCGCTGCCAGCAATCCACCGGATGACTTTTCACCAAAAGCACTGCACCACAGCGCACCAGTTGATTTGTCGTCCAAGCCATATGCCTTTGAAATCGTTACTTCAGTTTCCGAGAAAGCAACTTTTGTTTCTGAGAAACCAGTTTCGGTTTCCATCTCCCAGACGACTTCGACTTTGTCTACAACTTGCATATCTGCGGCTGCCGTATCGACTGCCACTGGTTCAAGCCTTACACACACTTCATCGCTACCAGTCTCCTTAACTTTGAAGTCACTCTCCAGTTTACGACCCACTGACCCTCGCCGCCGGCTCAATGCCCTCACAGAATCTCAGTCAGCATCGTCTTTAGATGATGTCCAATCAATTCAGTCCAAGTGGACTAACAAAAGCGCAATGGGAAGCGTCAGCACATTAGAGTCACCTACTTCAATGCCTGTGACTGACAAAAGGCCTAGTGAAACCACCAGTACATTAGTGTTACCGCCAGTCGCTGTGACCGACAAAAGGCCAAATCAAACTGTTGGTACATTAAGGCCACTTTCTGTGATGTCGGTGACTGATAGAAAGTTGACGGAAACCACCGGTGCACTGGTGTCACCTTCTTTAATAGCTGTGACTGACAAAAGGTTGACTGAAACCACCAGTACGTTAATGTCACCTTTTCCAGCATTGTCCCACATGTCTTTCGTCACATCGGTACAAAAATCCGACACGTCATCTGTCACTACAAGCCTCACACAGTCAGCTGACATTGCTAATGCTTCCAGTTGCCAACAGACAGCTTCAGACCAGAACTTTCAACCATCAGTGCTCGACAGTATATCAGCGACATCAGCTGCTGCCTCAAGGTATCATTAGAACTTTGCTGCCATATGCTAATGTTGTAGCTTGGTGCTTTACCAACTAGAGTCAGCTTGTAAGGATACCCCAGATTATTTTTTTCTGCTTTAGAAGACTGATAGCACCACACCATTTTTACACAGTGTTTTAAACTGGTAAGGTTTTTTTACATATCTAGACAAAATGCAGAAAAAACACCCAGTGAAGTTGTTGCATACTGATTCAATAATAAATCTACTGCGGCTTGTAGGTTTGATGATTTTGACACCTTTCAATAACTTTTAAAGAAATTGGTTTTATTTCCTGTAATTTGTTGCATTAGCAGTTGTTATTTGGTTGTTATTTTTCTGTTGATTGTGCAATGTACATTGTATTATATCCGTGCATGTCCACCTTTATTTTTAGCATCATATAACTGTAGTTTATGCGTGATATGTTAATTAGTCCAGTTTTTAGTTTTTTGTCTTAGCCATCGCAATTCTGTCCATCTGTATGTCCGTCTGTCTGTCTGTCACATGGGTGGATCGGTTAAAAACGATGCGAGCTAGGATCACCAAATCTTCACTGTCGGCTGCCTGGAAGACTCTAGTTTCAGGAACCGTAAAGCTTTTCCATAAACTTGAAAGGGATCACCCTGAACGAGGGTGCTCAGTGAGATGGGGGTCAGAAAAATTTTTGATTTTCAGCTAATACAGCGCTTTCTGCCGAGTACAGCCGAGTACAAGTACAACACTAGATAATTAGCTGCCGGTCATCTGGCGCCCTCTGGCGACTGTAATAGAAATGTTGCTAGGATGCGTGAACTTTGATTATTTTACTGGGCTTACAAACATGCGCCGTTGTTGTGTGTTCCCCTTTGCGTTAGCTGGGCTTTTCTTGTATTTTATCTGTCTGTCTTTAATGTGGTTTAGTATTTATTATTTTTTGTCTGTTAAATAAGTAAACTGATATATAGCTATTATATTGTGTGCAGCACACTTTCAACATACAGTGCCAGTGATGCTGTTACAGCCATCTCTTCATCTTGTCACGGTGAGCACTCTTGTCTCATTAATGAATAGTTTTCTTTTGTGATTTGTCTTTCAACCAAAATGGTTAATGTATTATTGTCTCGCCTATTTGAGCCTAGTACTAAAGCCATCAGAAAGAATGATATGAGATCCCATTTGTAAGATGTGTGGCGGTGCGGCCCCAAAGTAACATTTCTATTAGAACAAGGGCTCCACCCACCATCAGGGGAAGGGAAGATTTGAAGTTCGGAGTTCCCGTTGAAATTTGCATTGGAAATTACAGCCAAGCTGTTACAGATATCTAATCGTTACCGTAGGTACTAGATAGCCTATAGGAACTCGGCCAGATTTAGCTCACCGTAATATCACCACTTTTTATTTTTCTGAAAAAAATATTGTTATTGCAGCTTATGACTGTCTTAAGAACATTAAGATACTAGTTTAGACGTTTGAGTAATGCTAAAGTAATTGGGCGTTTCTTCATCTCAGTGATCGTTTTCTACAGGGTGGGCCCATAGAAAATGTGGCACTTTACTTTTGTCCATATCGTCGCCAATTATTGACTGATTTTGCGGACAGTCTGCAACAATGTGAGTTATATACATCCCATCACACCATAAACGCATCTTCACACTACCTTGTGAAATATAAATAAAATATGCATATATAGCGATAATGACAAACAAACATTTTGGTAAAATTTTAAAAAAACACTTTAGACCACCATTGCAGTGAATGATTTGTATGACACAAGACAGTGTGGGTGTAACGCAGTCTAGTTTCATACGGATCATTCACCACATGTTGTTCTGAAGTGTTTTTGTGTTCCATTTACTTAAATGTTTGTTATTATCGTTAGTGTTTTTCTTAATATTTATGTTTCACAAGGTAGTGCAAAGACGTATTTACAGTGTGCTGGGATATATAATGATCACATTAATGCAAATTGTCTGCAGAGTGTGCCAGTGAAAAAAATTTTGAAAATCTGACAATAATTGACAAAGATATAGACAAAATTCATTTGCCATGTTTTTGGGGGGCCATGGTGTATACATGTGTCTGTGTGCTTGATCTGTAGTTGACGTTGGAAGTGAGAAAGTGGTCGCCACACCGTCGGCGGAAGAAGAAGCGATTGCCACCTGTGTTAATTCAAATGCCGAAAGCATAACTTCAGGCATCTCCTGCACGATTTCTGAGTCTCATTCCTGCGAGTCCTCAGCCATTATTTCTACAGCCGGAGAAGCGCCACCCATGACACAGCCAAATGGTGATGGAAACGTGGATAGTGCGACGTCGGACGTAGTTGTTGATAGCACAAAAGCCGACAGCGATGTTCGCAATGTCGTGGAAAGTAGCAGTACTACAGCGGACAGTGACATTATTGCCGAATTAATATCAGGACTCGTAGTGCCTCGTCAGTCCATTGATGACACTGCTGCTGAAGATGATTACAGCTCTACCACAGCTGCTGGCAGCTCACTGAAGCTAGATGTTCTCCACGAATCTCTCATGCAGACACTTCACAGGTTTTTGTGTTGCTTTCTTGCAGTGGCATCATGGCCGGGAGAGGGCGAACGGGAAAGGGGGTAGAAGGCACAAATGGGCCACTTGCCCATTCTAAATTTTTGGCTGTTGGAAAATTGTCCGAAAATCTACGTTTTGTCCGAAAATTTTAGCCTAAAAAGCAAAATTTGGAACTGAAATTTTCCATCCTGGGGAAATTTAGGGCTTAAATTGAAATTGAAATATCATCTCTCAGAAATTTGCACCTGTCTATCTAAATTCTGCCAGCGTTCTGCAGTCTGTGTCGGAAAATTGCAACTTTCTGGTTTTCTGCCCCATGTACTTTTTTGCTGTTTTTCTTATCTTGCAATTTGGAGGATATTTGGCTGTAATAAATATACAAATGGTGACTAGCATTGAGGTTATTATTATCTTTGCCAAGGTGAACATAGTGAACATTGGAGGAGATTAAGAGATTGGTTATTCTGTCCGCGTCTCTGTCGTTTCTTCTGTGTATGTGATGCCGTCATTGCACCAACACAACAACACAAGCAGCGATGCTGGCTACTACTTTTCCCTCTCTTTCCCCTGCCGCGAAGTGGCTCTTCCTCTCTCTCTCTCTCTCATTGCCGGTCAGGGAGTAGTGGGGGGCGGGTTACCACTCCGATTCATTCGAGGAAGTCCCAAAGGCGTTGAGGGTCCACACTGAATTTTCCTCCTGGCCAGACGTCTCTCCAGACCTGGTCGTGAGCTGGGTACTGTAGCACCAGGTGTTCTGCTGTCTCGTCAGCGTCGTTGCAGTGTGGACAGCTAGCGGAATCCCGGCGCCCGATTGGGTGAAGGTATCCTGCCAGCAACGGAGAATGACCCTGGTCCAATCACGTGGCCAGCATTGAAACTGATTGACACTGTCGGCGAGCACCTTAGTTTCATGAGATTGTTGTCCAGTAATGCCGACATCCAAGAAGATGCACAGTAGAGAGCTGTTGACTGTGTGTATGTGCAGTACAGAGCTTGCAACGATGCCCGATGTTGACCCCATGACTGGCCTGCAGTGCCGTGGAGGACACTTAGACGACTGGTCATTTTTTTCTTGTCCTCCAGTGTATGTGGACCGAAGGAAAGCTGACAGTCCAGTGTGATGCCTAGGAGCCTTGAGTGGGTTCAAATGGCATCTGTGATGTTCCAAAAAGCATTTTCAGAACAACTTTCCCATTTACCTCTCAAGGATCACGGGAGAAGAACACCACTACCGACTTTGTTATTCTAAGCGACACTTTCCATGCTTGACTCTTTTTTTCTCTCTTTCCTTTTTTGTTGTAGGGTGAAGTTGTATTTGTAGCTGTAGGTGTAGTAGCAGTACCAGCAGCAGCAGTTGTGTTTAAATCACTTTACTTGGCAGAGATATGCACTCTCGTGAGCGCTTTCTAGTTGGAAATTGTTTTCTCAAAGTTGGGGAAATATTGCCCGAGGTCAAAGATTGAGAGCAATATTTTCCCAGTTGAGGGGAAACAAATCCCAATAATGATCGATGACGCCAGTTGCTATTGTTTGATATGGTTGAATGCAAAATTTCAACTAGTGGTGTATTTATCGATTTCAGTGACTGCGTATTTGATTACGTTTTCCGATTTGTTGGACAGTAGATTGATCAGTCTTTATGAGTTAGCTTCGGAAATTTAGTTCCCAGGTTGTTTTCAACTGTTCATCACGTCAGGAGTTTTTCTGCCAGCATAAATTTTACCTGAAGATTATTTTGCTGTAATAAACAGCATTGTTAAAGGCTGCCATTCTGTGAGATATTATTGTTTTATCATAATAAAAATTAATTATTTATGTCGGTGACACAGGAGAGTGTATGACAGACAGTCGGATGAACTAGCGACATCTGGTGAATGCAATGTAAGCTGCATGTGGCACGTTGGTCTTCACTATTTCCTTCCTTTCTCACTGCTCACTGCTGAAGAGCGCAGCAGACACGTTCTATCCGAAGACGTTGCAGGTATTTTGGATTATTTTTATTTTTTATCTATATTGGTATTGGTTTCAACTGTTTTCTGTTTTGACCATATCAGATTGACCTATGTGTTGAACTGTCTTCACTGTTTATTTTTGCAGACTTCGGAAAAAGATTTAAAGTCCTGTAATCTTAAGTTTTATAATTTCTGGCCCTAAGGGAGTCTTGGAAAAAGAACCAAGTTCTTTAAAATACTGGTCATTAAATTATCTTTGCACTGAGTCAACACATTTCTGGAAATTTTAAAGACATTTACAGTCCTGTAAATTATTCATTTTTGTAGTTGGGTAGCCCCAAAAAATTTTTTATATTATTTGGATAGCCATCATTGAGGACTGCTCTGTGGTGCACAGCTTTTCTGATGATTCATTGCTTGATCATAATTTTTATCCAGTTGATTGATTAGACTGCTTCAGAAAGAGCTTTGCAGATTTGGTCAGTTTTTTTGATTAGGCCTTTGACTTGTCGTTACATTTCACTTGCTCACAATTTGGTACTGAAGCGACTGTAAAATGAACCACCACTAACACGTTGGTTTTCTTGCAACAGTTGTTGTTAAAGTCAGTTTCCTGTCATTATCTGTCATCATTGTCCATGTTACTCGTAAATGAATGTATCTGTATAGCCTATGTAATAGTTAATTTGTATAATTATATAGTTTTTTTTAATTTCATGATCGATTAATGTGTATAATTAAGAAGTCTGTGTAATTTTTGTTTGTGCATTGCTGCTGGCAGGTCAAAGATGGCCGGAGTTGTCTTCGGTTAAGAATAGTATTTCACAGCTAGCAGTTGAGTCTGAAACCGGTGTCTCTTCTACAAAGGTGTGACCAGACTTACTGTTTCTGCAAACTGACCATTTAATTTGCAGTACTGTCATTTTTTTTTCAAAATCCATTTCTTGACTATAACGTTTGCATTGCACACGCTGCATTGGCAACAATTTTACACTTATCACTTTGTTAGGTGATTGTTGTTAACCCATGCATTCTCTTCACGACTTTTCACCTCAGATGTGGTGCGTTTCCTGTTGACACTGTGTCCCGTGAAAAAAAATTTACTTACTTACTTAAGGCTTTTCATATCTTCATTGGCACAGTTCCATTAAGACTCACGTCTGCTTAATTTTCATTAACGATATGGAACATTTTTGCTGTAGGGATTATATTTATCCATGTTTTGACCACGTTGGGCAGAATAATTTTGCATTTAAGATCCGCCAACTAATCAGTCATTCTCAACACATTTGCGTCGAGCCACATGTCATGAATAAACTACTGGCGTGACTAAAGATTGACATCAGTATGTCAAGTATATAAACAGAGCACATCGTAATTTTGCACCAATATCGTGGGGTGTTAACAGTTTTTAGCTAACTTTCGTTACAATAACTAGCTCGGTCACTGTAAAACACTGCAAGCGAGAGACGGAGACCCTGTACCCATCTGATATGAGAAATACTGGGAACTTCTCTCTTCGGGGCATTGCCCTCCAATATTGACATTGCCAGATGGGCTCGATATGGTCAAAACGACAACAGGCTTCATGCTGATATTTTGTGATGTTTTGGTTGGTGGCATGGTGTAGTGGCAATGCATTGAGTCAACTCAACAAAGTTATTTTACGGTGGGTCTGGTTAGTACTTGGATGGGTGACTGTCCATGGGCAGTAAATCATCTCGGTATGAAGCCAGCCAGCTAGGTCGACTCAGCCTTCTACCCTCTGTGGGATGGTAAAATGAGTATTAGCTTTGAGGTTGTGAGTAGTAATAAATGGCAATGGTTAGTGTAGTACTCGTAGCTGCCTAAAAGCGGATCTGAGGTTCAGATCGGTCGGTCTGGTCCAAATGTCGGCAGCCGCCTGGCGCTCGTGCGGCTCTGGCCAGATGAACTGGGTGAACTCTCGCAGTGGCAGTTCACTGATACGATGACAACACTATAAACAGTGTTGCAGCTATTACTGTTACTGTTGCTATCACCAGCCTGTGTGTATGCAGGCATCAGATTTAAGCTGTCAGCAACATTCACAATTTGCTGCTGGTGACAGTGTCGGCGGTGACAGCATCACTGCTGATGGGGCTTTAGCTGACAGTGCCGCTTCATCACGACAACCAATCTGTCGATCTTGCCGTCTCCGCAGCGACGCCGAAAAATTTTTCACTATTTACAAGGACCACAGGTAATCTGTGGGATTTAAAACTGCTTTTGGTGGTGATTTTAATGAAAAGAATTTTTCTGTGTGAGCTCTTTGTGACTATATTCTAATCTTAGATTGTGTTACATATATGTAATTTCTGTATTATCTTGAATTCATTTTTTGTAATTGTTTTATTATGTTGCTGTTTCAGGGGGTTTTGTAATGTGTTCTGTTGGTGTAAGCATATGCATCTGAATGTCTAACGAAAATAATGGGTATGTGTGTAAACAATTTATGTATGACCAACCACTGGGGTTAACTCAGCCTTCATCCCTCCAGGGTGGGTAAATCAAGTACTGGCCTGCATGGCTGGGGTTAAGGTGGGGTGTGTGTTAGCACGTGTTGGGTGACAGATAACACTGCAAGATTTTATATGGCATATAGCTTTTATGAGATGGGTCTGCATGAAGACTGAAGAGCTTCACGTATCTTTTGTATGATTTGTAATCGTAGCTTTGTTTGCAAGCATTTTGGTGAGCTGTCGGAGTTGGTTAAAGTGCGATCTAAACTTTGTCAGATAATGTTATTTTGCTGTCTTACAAATAATATTAGATGGAATTGATTTTGAGCGCAAGGGATTTCAGGTATGCTTAAACCGTTCGACGGATTTGGATGCCATTTGACAGGTACGCTTGTGAGGTCCAGTGACATTTTGTGTTAGATGGGGGCTCCCTGCCCTTTACGAAAAGGGTTGAATTCCAGCCAAAACACGCAGTTGCTTCCAACTTATGAAAAAAGGTAATTTATGATTCACCAGGTAGCAGCGTTGATCGATGATTTTGCCTTTCATCAAATTGCTTTGGTCTTCGTTGCATTACATCATTCTGCTGTGTATTATTGCAGTGAGTTGTCGCAGTTGGTGGACTGCTTGTCTAAGCATGAGTTTGACTCTCTGTCAGTGAAGCCGGTTCTTGAGCATACAGCAATGCAGTTTTTGTCTCGTCGACAGCGGCCGCTACCACACATCACGTAATGTCAGATTTCTTGTTGCTAGCATCGGGTTATCTGCTGCTTGGCTTTTTTCTGTGCGAACCAGGGAAATATACGGAAAGATTCTACTTTCAGTGTTGTGAGTTCTTTTTAAAATACAGTGTAGTTTTAAAAGTTGTTATCTACTTTACAGGTATTTACTAGCTGCAGTAGTTACAACTATTTCTCAGACTGATTATAGATATAATCGAGGTGTTGGTGTAGTTGCGTTACAGAATGGGCCAGTTACCAGTATTAGGTTCTGATGGGCCATATTTTGTCATCCATCCAAGCACTGTGGACTCAACCAGATTTGGGCATGACCACAGACTGGCGCATAATAGAGTTGAAGCTGTTTCTGTTCTGACTGTTTTAGTTGTTGTAGACTTTCTGTGTGCTGCAGTGAAAAGTACAGGGTGGGCACATCGTGTAGGTAGTTGCTGCCAGTCACTGTAGTTGCTGGTTTGACTCCCGGCTACTCCACTGCCAGGTTGCAACCCTGGGCAAGTTGTTGACACACATGTGCCTTTGTCACTGAACATATTATTTGGTTCTGGCCTAATCGACAGGAAGGCAACAGCAGTATATGGGAGCAATCTGGTCTACTACCCATGTAACTGAGCTGCAGCTAACTGACTAAAACAACAAAAACCATAAGCAAGTCCAAGGCGTTGAAATAGAGATGAGTACGGACCTTTTTCTCATATCTGTGAAAGAGCAGTGGTGACTATGGGAGACTTTACCTTTACAGTATGATAGAAAGCAGATATGCATAAGACACTTGCTGTTTGTTGTAGAATGGTTCATGAGACCGGTGGAGGTGGTTCCATGGAGAAGAGTGCCAGTAGGCTGGCAGTGCCTGAGGCGTCTAGGTCTGAGGAGGACCCAGCTGTGTCAGGAGTATGTAGGTTTGCCGCCAGCAGTACTTGGCCATCTCGGCTCAATACCGTGGACGTCAACCACAGATTGACAGGTCTGTACTCAGATCTGTCTACTCTGATCATCGTTAAAGCGTTAAAACGTGTGGTTTGGTGGTGTAACGGTAGCGTGTCGGACTTAGAGTTGAGAGGTTGTTGGTCGGGACTCGGGATGCTATCAAGTGATTACTACTTGGATGGGTGACTGACTTTCTTGTAACAGGTAAACCATCTCGGTATATAATCGTCTGCAAAGTCAACTCAGCCTTTCATACCTCTGGGGTAGGTTAATTGAATACCAGCCTGTCTGGCTACGGTTAAGGCAGAGGGTGTTTACCTGGCGGGTAGCAGCAACAGTGTGATCCCATATGGCAGGAGATGCTTCGTAACTCTGCAATTGGTTTTTTTGTAAAGAGCTATAACTTAAAATGCTTTTTATGGAAAACTTATATCTGAGCTATAGGATCACACAGTGTTACCTACCACCTTATACAGGTGTCATGTTCCACTTTAACCCTAGCCAGGTTGACTGGTGCTTTCCCCAGAGGGATGGAAGGCTAAGTTGACCTTGGCGGTTGGTTATATATTGAGGTGGTTTGTCTTTCTTCAGTCCATCCAAGTAGTAACCACTTGATAGTGACCTAATCTGGTGTGAATGCACAAGCACTTGGTCATGATTCCAGCCTCTTAACAATTATGACATCATACCACTATTAGTCTATTATGAATGGGAGAGCAAGTACACAAACTTGTTGGCTGTTATCTGGATCATGTTCATTGTTGTATTTGTCAGCATTTTGCTGCTGTTACTGAAAATGTTTATTTTCCGTAATGGACGTCAACCACAAAAACACGTCCGGTCTACCATTACTTTATTGCTGATTTCTTGGTTAAGATTTGTCTTTGCGGAAGGTCATATCTAAACCTTGTCGGACTTTTTTTAAACTCTTAGATGGTTTACCTGAAGTAGTTTTGATTGAATGATTGAATTGATTTATCCATTGGTTGATCTATCTGTTCACTAATGCATCTATTCATTCACTGATCGATCGATCAGTCATTTGATCTATGGATTGTTTGATCTGACCTCAGTCACAAAAGTTTACCTTCGGTACTTTTGCTACTCAGCAAAAATGACGAGTCATAGCAATAGGAGTAATAAGTTGTAGTTGTAGTAGTGATTGTTGCTATTCTTACTAGTGTCTGTTATTGCTGTTTTCATCTGTGTTTATAAACTACTGTGTATAACCGATTGTTTTGTAGAATACTCGCCAAACCGTGAGATCTGTCTTCCAGAGCTTCTGTTCTCCGAAGTCGTTCCAACGCGTGATCCGCGACTGTCAGTCAGTTCTTCATCGTCTGTTTACTTTGACACTGCAAAGGCATTTGCAAAGGGCATCCCACCAGAGGATTGGTACGAGGCTACTCCCATGGAAAGTGACTGGAATGACTCAGCTAAGAAGTTGCTCATCCACTTGCCTGTTAACTCTCTCTATCGTCCAGAAAAAGCGGATCGTGAGTCCGAGCTGGCACATGTTAGTTGTGTTGAAACCGAAATAGAACATGAGATGGTGGAAGGTTTGGTGGCTTCCGCAGTGGATCGGCATTCCGTAGTAGGTGTGGAGGGTGTGGTATCCGCAGATCTGGATTCCGATGATGAGCGGATCAGCCGAGTGATACAGACCTGCATGGAGCCCCTGGTGGTCAACGTGAAAACCACATCTTCGGATGAAGGTGACGAGCCGGGTCACGATTCACCGACAGCGAAGTCATCGACGATAGCAGCGGCCCTGATAAAGTCTGGGATTTCTCCGGAGATGGTGCGTCGGAGGCTGCAGAAGGTGGAGGCGAAATTGAGTGCCCTGCGCAGTCGGAAAAAGACATCAACGGAAGTTGCAAAACCTGCAGATGCTTTAGAAAACCACTCGGTTGACTTGAGTGAGAAGCAGCTCGTAGATCGAAACATTCCACAAAATCAGTTCAGTGTAGCCATATCTCATGTGTCTGCAATGGAAATAGACGGGAGCAATGCTTCCGATGGTCATACGCATAATCCAAATGTCGATACCACATCAGCTATTCTTCATAAAGTTTATTCAGAGCAACTTTCAGGGAGTAGCAAGAGTTCAAACCATGTGGCCGTTTTGCAGCAGAAGCAGAATGTTGCATCACATCCCGTTAGTCTCCAGTCACCACATGAGAAGGCATCAGATTTTTCCCAAGCTGATGATTCTGGTTGTAGGATGGATGAGCCGCCGTGGTACGTCGGCCACCTGTCCCTTGACACGAAGTGGGACAGCCAGTTCATTGAGTCACAGGCAGTCAGCCGCACACTGGTTGAAGCCATGAGGAACTGGCGACTGCGTAAGCCGCTGGACTTGATCGTGTCCGGTCAGCTGCGTGATGTTGCTCTGGACTGGACGCCGATGAAAATGACGTGGAAGACTGACCACACGGTGGATTGCTGCTGGAACAGCGTTCTGTGGTACTTCAACACTCTGCTGGGTGAGCCAGCTGACCCTCTCAACCAGCAGGCAATGTTGGAGGAAGACTTTATGGCTGATAGCGTTGAAGTTCTGCCGGATGATGACTGGTGGGGCTTTGGAGGAGACAAGGTTTCAAAACCAGCAGCAGCAGGTTTGGTGGAAAGTAGCCATACAACTTTGCTTTCTCTGGAGAAGCAGGGGGTTCCAGAGCCGGGATCAGATGTACAGAAATCACACTATTTTGCCGTCGAACCAAGTGTGGAGAAAAGCCCTTCTGTTGTTAAATCTGTGGTCTTGCCATCGGATAAGTCATATGTTGCACCTCTGGCCGAAACTCACAGAAAAAGATCTTCACAATCTGACAGTTCTCACAGAGAAAAGTTGGAACATTCCGATGTGCAGAAAAATCTCTCTGAGTCGTCGTCCTCTCGTAGCGGCGATGAGCCAGGTTCAGAGAAGCGCAAGAGAAAGCACGATGATAAAAAGAAGTCGAAGCACAGCAAACAAGCTGCTAATGATTCTGACAAATCAGTGCAGCCAGTGAAGGAATCCAGGCAAAAAGATCAGGACACGGAGAAGGAAAACAAGAAAGAACCGCCAGACACAAGAAAGGATGACAGAAGAACTGCAGATGGCAAGGAGAAGGAGAAGCATTCCAGGAAGACAAAGAAGCACAAGCGGGATGCGGGTGACGCAGAGGATGAAGCTAAGGAGCCTGCTGCATTTGCGGAGAATGCTCGTGGTGCCGACATTGCTGATCTGCTGCGAGTATTCGTCGGTGCCGATGAGAAGAAGTTGGCCCTTTTGTTGAAGGCGATGCACAACGCCAAACAGTTCAACAGTCATAAGCTGACGACATCGACAAGCCTGCACTACGCGGTTGCACTAGCCGTGCTTGACGAAAACTTATCCGGCAAGGATGCGGTCATACCGGCATCGTTGTTGTCTCAGGAGTTGCAGCAGCAGTATCAGCAGCACAGCTCTGATGTTGAACAGCTGAACAGCAGCAAAAGTGTCGCAACTGAATCCTCGGTGAAAGGAGTGTTTGACTCGGTCTCTGACTTTATGAATGCTGTTCTTAGCGGCCGATCTGATGTTTCTGACGTCAAGTCGGCAGCAGCCAATGGATTATCAACATCCTGTTTGGATGAGCTGCGATTCTCAGAGTCCGATAATGTTCCTGCAACGTCGAGCTCGAAAGTACCAACTGTCGGTAAAGCAACAGTCAAGGTAGAGAGCGAAGTGGCTGATGAGAAGAATTTTTTTGGTCCGAAAGTCAAGCCTTTGCCAACCGTTGATGATGTTGCAGTGTTTGAAGAGATTAACAAGGTTGCAGTTGATAGAAGTGCCATTGGTAAGGAGAAAATTGTTTTACCAGCAGTAGATAAAGATCAAAAGGTGGTGTTCTCAAAGCAGTCGGGTAGTGCTGATGCGGTAAAGGCCGAGTCAGAACATAAGCATCAGAAACGGAAAACTTCGGATGGAATCGGCAAGCATAAGGTGGCAGAAACTGACGATGGAAAACACGTGAGTTCTAAACAACCAAAGAAGCAGTCAGGCGGTGTCAGCAAAGCTCTGGATAACTTGAGAGATGAATATTCCCAACCGGAAGACCGAAAGGATGCCCATCGCCATCACCGCAGCAAAAAGGAGACCCTTAGTAGTGCGGAAAGGAGAACTGCAGATTTGTCTGTGTCCCGGAAATCCGATACAAAAAGCAAACACAGTTCCAGTCATTCTCAGTCCAGTCAGCTTGAAAGGTCGAAGCACGATCGACACGAGAAGAAGGACAGGTCTCACGATCATCATAAAAAGTCGGCAAGGGGTGAAAAACAGGCATCAAGGGAACGCCCCCTTACATCCAGTTTTGAAGCCATATCGGACACGGAGCTGGAAGGCCAGTCAGTTGACGATAGGTCTTCACGTATGAGTAAACGGCGCAGTCGAGCCACCAGAAACAAAACCAGTGCCAGTGATAAAGCAAGGACTAACGATGCACATGCTGATTCCACAAGTAAAATGGCTGACTCGGTAACTAAAATGGCAATCAGGCCAGATAGAGCTGATAGTGATGACAAAACTTCGTCCGTAGCTCAGACAGAAAAATTGCCAGTATCAACATCACAGCCAGCTGTTACAGTCTCGTTGGATGTTACCAGCACCGCGTCTCATGTAATGTATCGCCCGTCAAACATATTCAAGATCGGAAGTGGAGCGACGACGGCGCCAATGAAGACTGCGACTACTGACATGTTCATATCATCACGGGGCCCGCGCTTCATGCAGACTTTCCGCCGGTCACAGATTGCCAAACGACGCAGCCAGCGCGAGAGCCAGCAGACAGCAACGGGTGGCAAGTTGCTTACAGCACCGCACAAGTCTCCGAGCTCAATGATTTTATCTAAACCGGGCGTTCGACCCATCGGCCTGACGTTTGAGGCCACTCTGGCTGCTCTTTCGACGTCCACTGCCACTGGCCAGTTAGATTCCTCCATGTCTCAGCTTCAGTCTTTTACATCCACGGATTCAAGCACTGCAGGTATGACAAGTCCTATGGCTGCATGTTCTTTGTTGGTTGGTACAGCTGTGGATTCTCAAAAGTCCCCGTTGAAGGCGGATCCGGTTTATTCATCACAAGTGGTTCCACCACCTCTTCCATTGTCTCCAAAAGCCCACGAAGCCGAGGATGCTCCACCTTTACCGGAAGATGATCCATGTGATAGTCGGACAACGTCTGTTGCCGGCAGCCCGCCTCTGGACCTCTCCATGCTGTGTGGTGATAGCTTGCTGACCAGCGTGGAGAAGCAGAACATCTCGGTGATTAATTCCAGTGGTTCACTGTCGGACACCACTGCAGGCTTTGCCTCGATGTATCCTTACAACGGTCTGTCCACCCAAGGTTCAGCACCCGAACAGTTCATCAGTCAGAGTGATTATGCTAATTACTGGACAATGCCTTCGTACGGTGCATACGGCTATGAGTCATCGGCGTATGGTTCTGCAGCATACTCATGGTACTATGGACAGGCATTGTATTCGATGCCTCACCCACTGGTGATGCCAGCATCTTCTGTTTCGACAGAGGCACTTGATACGGTCCCACCAGCCTCCGACGTGCTGGCATCGGGTGATGGTAGCTACGGATCATATCAGTTCATTCCGCCTCTTGCTATGCCGCCAACTCCTGATGGCTCCTTTACCGATATGTCCACACCTCAGCAGGAGATGGCTTGGCCGGGGTATGGGCCGTACGGGTTTGATCCACAATTCCCAAACTCTACTCCACTGGAGATTTCGCCCTTAATTCGGCTCCGTGCGCCACCTCGTCTGTCGTCGGATGATGAAATGGTGCCGGCTTGGATGTCGAGGTCACCGCGACTGCATTTGCCATCTGACCAGCCTCCGTCTGATGCTATTTCTCCTCTCATGCCACCAGGATACTTTGCGCGGTTCTCCTCATCATCTGGTGATGTGTCAAACGAAGGTCGAGTGGTTGTCGGTCCGCAAAAGAAGCGGTTCTTCGTGTACAGCAACAACACTGAGCTCAAAGCACATGTGACAGTCAGTAATTGACACAATTTCAGTGTATTTTCTACGTTTTTAATCATCATCTGTCTAGTGTTCTGATACTGTTGCTTCAGTATTCGATTTGTGGAAACTTTGCCTCAAAACTGTTTGTGTCAGAATCAGAGACAAAATTGTTCGCTGTTCTGACAGTAAAGCATTTGACCTATTGAGTTCGCTTTTTCAGTTTGTGGTCTTAACACATTCAATGCCAGGGCTAAAATTGCGCCTGGGCCAGAGGTAGTAGAGCTAGCAGTAGTAGCAGTAGTGGTAGCAGTAGCAGTAGTAGTAGTAGTAGCAGTAGCAGTAGTAGTAGCAGTAGCAGAAGTAGCAGCAGCAGTAGCAGTAGTAGTAGTAGCAGCAGTAACAGTAGCAGTAGCAGTAGCAGCAGTAGTAGCAGTCGCAGCAGTAGTAGTAGTAGCAGTAGCAGTAGTAGTAGTAGCAGTAGTAGTAGCAGTAGCAGCAGTAGCAGTAGTAGTAGCAGTAGCAGTAGTAGTAGTAGTAGGCGTAGGCGTGGTGTAGTGGTAACGCGTCTGATCCGATCAGCGAAGTTACTGTACGCCGGGCCCGGTTAATACTGCGATGGGTGACTGCCTGTGGGCAGCTAAACCATCTCAGGATGTAACCAACCGCCTAGGTCAACTCAGCCTTCCATCCCTCCGGGGTAGGTAAATCGAGTACCGGCCTATCTGGCTGGGGTTAAGGCGGGGCGCGTTCACCTCTGT
>Ga0056128_1001238_pt1 | contig 27750 bp, 14 predicted proteins | sample WorMetLIZISLAND2_FD_71113 | JGI IMG/M metagenome (GOLD analysis project Ga0056128, IMG submission 71113) | Marine gutless worms symbiont microbial communities from Max Planck institute for Marine Microbiology, Germany - Olavius geniculatus... ... | reverse complement strand
CTTGGTGCTAAATTTCGTTTTTTTTCTATGACGAAAACAGTATACGATGTAAAAGTACACCAGGAATGCAAGGACTGCCACGGGGATTTACTTGCATGCGATAAAAGCGTTACTCAGAGGCGTCTATTCCTCTAAGTCCTTAAAGCAAGTTCCTCCTTAACTCAAAATGAGGCACCGCAGCGTCGACGGGGTGGAAAAAGGGGGAAATATCTCCCTCCCCAGCTGACTAGGAGGTCTTGGCGAGTGTCGTGAGCTCCCCCAGCGGGGTCCGGGGCGGAGACCCGGCGAAAAAACGAATTTAGTGCCTTCTAAGCATCACAGAACACTTCTACTTGCAAGATACCGTAAATATTAGAAATGCAGAACAATAACTCATAATTCAATAATAACAATAATTCAACTTCCTCCTCTAATTTCCCCAAAAACCTCCCTCTATTTTTTCTTGGAGCATTTGCTCCAAGGTTTATAATCTTTATATGGTGTAGACGCTCCCGGCGTTATTTATTGTTTATTGTTACTTTAATTACTTTTACGTAGTGTAGCCAGAAATTGGAGTCACAAGAGCCAAAGGGCCAAGGGCCAAACATTGAGGCCGAAAGCCGAGAACAAAGGTGCACTTCCTGGGGAGGAGCCGGTCGCCGGGCGCAGCCCCGGAAGCAAACGCTTTGGGTCATGAAAACCCCCTAAATACATATATTGAGTACAAATTTTGTTAGTTTTACTGCACAAATTTATAATGCACTGCATACGCAAAGCAAACAAGAAATTTGAGCTAATGCTCACGAAACGGACGAAAGCCTATAGCAGTTCCGGTTCAGTAGTTTAGCTGAAAATTGGGGTGTTCACGCTAATTTAATATAAAATACCAAATTCTCTATTTGGACCGCATAACGATAGTAGCGTGGTGCCACCTTGTGAATAATATAGACTTGTGTCGCAGCCCAAAATCGCCAAAAAATCCATAAAACCCCCTATTTTGGCGTTCAAGGTCATTCACAGTCATTGAATTCGGCGCCAATCGAAAGTCCGTACGACTTCCTGTTAGTGATTAATAGTAACCTAAACCCTATCTTGCACCGTTACTGAGATACAGCGACTTATTGGCCAAAAATCGCAAATTTTGCCCACCTCCTCTCATTTAGCGCCCTCGTTCGGGGTGACCCCCTTCGAATTTATGAAAAAGCTTTAAGGTTCCTAACTAGAGTCTTCCGAACAGCCGATGGTGAAGATTTGGTGATCTTAGCTTGCACCGTTTTTGACTGATCCGCCCGTGTGATGGACAGAGAGACGGACAAAATTGCGATGGCTAAGAGGCGCTGAAAGCTGCTTTCGCGCGTAAAAAGGCGACTTTTGGCATTTTGGGGGGCCATGGCCCCTTTGCCCCCTGCCCTAAATCCGCTTATGAATGCATGGCGGGTTTTTATCGCATTAAGGTTTTGCATAATATTCTACCATCATCATCAATGTTGTCAACATCAACATCCATCAATCTTCTGCTTCTCAGGCAATGTTTAAATTTGTTCAGTTCACAAACTGTTTCCACTACTACAAAGTACTGGACTGCTTTCACAAATTTTCTGACTTGTAAGCCTATACATTATGTTCATCTTTTACTTATTTTCTACTTTTATGTTTGTACATATTTCAGTGAATTTGAGTATACTGTTGAAATAGACAACCACAAATAATCAGCAAGATACAAAAATGAACAGTAAATAGTAAGGTGTAGTAGCTAGTTACAAGTAGGATGTAGGATGAAAATTAAGGGTGCATCTTTTGTTTTGCTGAGACCGTGACACGACGCATCAGCACTCATCGACAACTTGACGATACCACTGTGCTGCCGCTCGTAGGCCTAGACATGTACAAGTGGCTGAGTGAGCAAACGGTTTCTTAGCAGCATGCACGAGTACAGTCAGTATAGGTTGTAAACCGTGGATCAGGATCATCATGAATCGGATTGCCACCAAATGCTTTGTCCTTTGGTCATTATTAACTATTTCAAAAAATTTCGACAAAATTCGTCTATAACTGTTAACAATCTAACTGTGACACGCTAATAGCTTAGAATGAGCTGTCGCTGGCAACAATAGAAATGAATGAATGAATAAATAAATAAACAAGATTGCAGGTTATAGATAGACTAGGAATATAAAACATATACGACGGTCGAGGACGCGAGCGTTAAACGAACTCCGATGTTTGCCAATGACAATTAATCAGACCCGTCAGACTCAGAGGGCTGATCAGTCGTTGCAGTGAAACAGGGCAAACTGAGAAACAAAAAAATGCGACGCAAAATTTGCATTTTATTTCGCAGTTTACACTTAAACAGATTTCGCGTTTTCGCATTTCACAGTTAGCACTTTAGCTGCAAGCATCGTGATAGGCAGTACGAGAGCCAAGTGCAGAATAATTTCGGTTTGTTAGCGCTGTGTGTTAATTGTGTCTTGTGACTGGGTATGATAACAGAAATGATAGATGTCTGTAAACAATGTCATGATAGCTGCAGCACCAGTGCATTGAGTAGAGTGCCTCGTGCGATTGCCAATAAAAAGCGACAGTTAAGCGTGGGGCATTAGCCACACCGCTGCGTCGGTCGGTCACTTCGCTCTGAAAACTAACGTTTACGGGCAGAATAAAAATAAACAAAACGCAGCAGCAGCAGCATGACCGCAGCATCTGTCCACTGACGTCGCATGCCAATATTGCTGCTCAGATGGCCGGACTGGACACAGGGCGAAGCCACATACACACACACACGCACACAGACAGACATACACTTTCTGCTAAGATTTGTGCGAGTTTAAAGAGCTGTATCAGCGACAGCTCAACAGACAGAAAAACAAGCGGACAGACGCTGTCGTATAGCCTCCTACTTCGGCAGATGTGATAATATTCATGCACGTGTATGAAACTACACTGTGTCACGAAAAAAACTGTGCAAAATTGTTTTCGTCAGAATTGTGTCAACTTTTTGCCAATTTTTATAATTATTGGCACAATAATGGTAAAGAAAATGAAATTATCTTAAATGCATTTTTTTTCGTCTCAGCTAATTTACGTCAATACATTGCTGTATTAAGCGCAGAGTTTCTGATAAAATTTTTAGACATTCGCAACTCGGTATGTGGTTTAGTCTCAGGCTCTGCGAAACGTGATCTGAACATTTTGATTTGACTATTTGTATTCAGCCGAGTTTTCGCTTTTTGCTTGTTTGTTTTTTTAAATTTTATATTTGCTAACACTGAATAACAAATAAAGCTAAATATATATAGTATTTTAAGACGCAGTATATAACACGGCATAGCGTAACGCATACGAAGCAGCGAAATGCGTCGTCGTCGTCATCGCCGAAGGCTCCAGTAAGTCGTGCGTACAGATACTTCACCAAGCCGTCCTTCCACGTCGCCAGGCACTCCAGCATTGCATCTGCACCAACGGCATTATCAACTTGAACTGTTCCAGTTCGTACGTAATATAATGCTAAAATTTTGTTTCATATTGATGTCTGCCGTTAACAGACGGTAACAGACTGTAATATCTTTTGACGATTTGACTTATTGCCTTAGCGATGTTTGAGAGACACGAAACGGCAGCTCCTTCTGGAACCTTCTCCAAACTGTTCGGTCTTGTGCAGTATATGTGGCTTCCTAAATCCAGACTAATATCAGCAGAATATTTTACACGGAGTGCAAAGGCGATGAGAAAATTTGTACCATTTCGAATTAACTTTTCACGCTTAGACTTGCTTTTTGAGTTTAATATATAATGACCATACATACAAAATGCCCCAAAGCTTCGTACTAGTAAACGTTTACAATACGATACAACTACAGGTAGGGGCCTATGTCTAAGCGCCACCGAACCGTCGAAGCCAATTATCATGACAGCAGTATTTTTGTAGGGTATCAAACAGTTCTTTGTACGTAGGCCTACATATTTTCCCATGCCAAATTGAACATTTCCCGTCGCTGGATAAGACATTTCATTTCAGCACTGCAGTTTGAAAATAAAGCCTTTTAATGTGGTTTAACTCTAAAGCGGACATGCCTATTGTCACATTCTAAGTCGAGTCAAGGTGAACACCGCTTTAAAAGTTGAACCAGCGATAGATTTAATTGGCAGTATTACAAGTGCTTAGTGGCCGAGGTGACTTTCATCAAGGTGCGGTCACACTTGCGGTCCGGAAGGTCCGAACGGTCGTACGGCATTTCGAACGGTCGTCAAAAACACTAACCGTTTGGACGGCAGACCGGACGGGCCGATCGTGTGACCGCACCTTCAGTCTTCAAAACCAGTGGTGTCGTGACAGGAAAAAATTGTTCCCCTAAATTTTAGCTTGTCGCTAGCTAAAATTTCTTTGTGAAATCAAACTTTGAGCTCTCCAACTTTTTCAACCTACGACGCCGTTGTTTCCCCCGTAAGGAGAAATGTTCATTCTTTATTCTGCAGACGGTGTACGAGACTCAAATGACGTTTGTACCTCGGCGCAAGGCGCTGCGGGTGTCAGCAATGTGAGTGGAAGTGCAGTGAGGAGCTAACTGATGAAACTTGTAGCGTGAGTGACCAGCGCACGGCGTGACCAACGATCTGCTACTGCCGCTACACCAGCCGTATTGCAGCGTGTAGACATCATTGAACGGACACTCGGCCACCAACGACGGATCTGACCGACCACACACGTGACACGTGCACTGCAGCCGTGTTATACATGTATAGCTTTCAACACGGTCTACAGCATATAGGCCTATTATGCGAGTGTAGCGAGGCATAGGCTAATACATTGTAGACCGTGTTGAAACCTAATCATTTCATGACTTTAGTTCTGTCTGAGAATGGGGGCGAGTCACGTTTCGGTCGTCACGCTTGATTGGGGTGACACTATGGACAGTTTATGACACTCTAGACACTGCAGTGAAAGATAGGCGACAAACGTAGGTCATAAAATCAAGTAAGAGATAATAGAACTATATAGGTCATAAAGTAAGATTTCGTCTGTGTGTCGATAAATATTTTGAACCAATCGCTATAGACCTAGGGGAAGTGAACCCACAGTTGTGTCGGCGCATGAAGTGGGTGATGCATAAAACCAGATGGCGGTCGTTGATGTGTTTGAGCTTTGAATCTATTTCCTGCTTTTACTGGACAGTTTCCGATTACCATTTAACAGTGGCACTGCTTTGGCGGCGTATATTTTTTCACAGTAATCTTATTCACAACTGACGTAAGCTCTATTGCTATTCCAGCCGGGCTTGTTCAGCATCACCGTCCTTCTGTTACTATACCGCGATCTCAACTGAACTGAACTGAACTGGACTGAAGTAATTCGTTATGACAAGTCGAAGAATGAACGAAGCGTGTCGCACTGCAGTTACGTGATAGCAAGGCCACATCGTTCAGGCCGCGGCCCACGCTGACAGACGGATGAACAGACGAAGACAGCACTGAGAGCAGAATGACAAGACGTGAAGGTTGTTGTTCAGCATAGACCTAGATCTGACAGACGACATCGATGATGAACTGATCGCTGGATGTCGTGCGCTCTAATCTGTCTCAGCAGCAGTTGTGCAGTAATCGATCATCGTTAATATCGATCTCTGCCGCTGCTGCTGCCGCTGTGACGTCGCAGCTGGAAGCTGATCGATGATTTGCTGCTAAGCGTGACGCAGACCATGACGATTTCTGCACTGACTGCATGCAGACGAACAAAACAGTGAACGCCCGTCGCCCCGTCCAACGCCAACATGACCGAGCATACCCGGACTGTTTGATGTAAAAACCCGCAGTGTAAAAGTCTGCATAGATATTGGCACTGGTCCTGCATACTTCAAGGACGTCTGTACCCCAATGCCTGACGTCTCAGGTCGCTCGGCTGGGTGTGGTAATATGTTCGTTCCCCGAACAAGAACTCTGCTCGGCCGACGGATTTTTCGAGTTGCAGCGCCACTCATCTGGAACGGTCTGCCTGGGGACCTGCGGTCTACGACCATCAGTCGTGGACAATAAGAGCTCGGCTAAAAACTCATTTTTCTCGGCCATGCTTACGCAACCGATTTTTGAGAAATTTTTTAAAAGTATATTAATTGAACTAAACTAAACTATACATGCATGTGTAATAAAATAACTAAACATACTAGCCAAGTTGGATAAAAAAAAGTTTGAAAGAACAAATTGTAACAATATGATCGAGAGTTCCTTCAAAAGTGATGGTATAAGCCTAGGCCTACCTCGCATCTCACGACATTGGCAACTTATATTACAGTGATACGATAAAGATCTGATTTTTGACATAAATTACAGAAAAAGTAGAACGTTAAATTCAGTAGTAAAATAAGTGAATTACTGACCTCTAACTAGTGTATATAGTGCAGTTTCGGCACGAATTGTTGAACAGACAGACAGCAGCTGGTCTGAGTACATGCAGAAACCTGTCGATACCAAAGAGGTTATGTATTCTACACTTATTGGATATCACTGGTAGGTTTCAAAGGATTTCATTTTAAACAAAAAACCGACGAAATTACGAAAACTGGCGGTCGTGACAAAAATGTTGATTTTTGACGAAATTTGACGAAATTTACTGAATTGTCATTTTTTGACAAACGAAATATGGCATTTTGGCGGCAAAATCTTTGAAAGCCTATTATCGTAGCAAGCACTCAATTTTGGATGGCGAAATAATGGCGAAATTCGAGATTTGTGGCAACGTTTGTGACAGAATTTGCACTTTTGACAAACGAAAAGTTAAAGTCAAAAGCGTCAAAACTGTTTCGGCAAAACTTCGTCAAATAAGTCAACCGCAGTTACAGTTATGCACTGCTAAAAAAGCAAAAAAGTTGCAAAATTCGGAATTTTGGGCAAAATTTTTGACGATATTTGCATTTTGTTGACGAACGAAAAATGGCATTTTGGCGGCAAAATTCTTTGGAGCCTAATCATTGGTCGATACATCCGTACAATGTCATGTCCATTCATGCAACGACAACGACCACGACAATGACAAAAAAGCTTAGCTGCCGCTTAAACTACAAACAAGGTGTCAGCTGCATGCATTTTCCATCATAAAGCTAAATTTCAGTATTAGTCGTAAGATATTAGCTATTTCACAGATATCGCAGGTTAAGGTTTTCTGCTTAAATCAGCAACCCACCCCTATACCAGTTAAGTCTGGAGATATTTCATTGAACTAAATTGCCCTAAACTTATTATCTGTGTAATTATTTTCCAAAAGTAGCCAAAGCTACCTGGAGTCTGGACATGCTGCGTCAACGTTACAGTCAACTTGCAGTGGCAATAGGCCTACCATATCGTTTTTCGAAAAAATACGTTAAAAATTAAACTCGCACTACAACTTAAGCTAATCATGTTTATGTTTTTGCCAAAAAAATGCAGCAATAAAATTTTTAATATTAATCAATTTTCTTTTTTGGGCGCTTTCTTGCACGAATAGTGCAGCGTAGTCAATAAAAATTGCTAAGCCCAAGGGCTTTGTGTTTGTGGGTAAAAAATTGTACAGCGCCACATGGTCAGACAATGCAGACGCTCTGTCGTCGCACACCGAAGCTGATCAACCAACTGAATTAGACTTTGTTGACCTATCCACCATTTGTATGTTCTTTATTATATAAGTAATTTTACAAAAATTAAACAATATTAAAACCATATTTCATTATAACACTTAAAACGATTTATGGAATGTCTAGACACTAGAAAAACGGACAATAGAACCTATAAAAATGTTTATTAAAATAAATAAGTGATAAAATAAGCGAGTAGTCAGTGTAACAGACGCATAGCAAAAAATGACTTTAGGCTACTTACTTTCTTTGTACTGTATGAGGTTGTAGTGTTGTCGAACGATAAGTAGGCAAATGTAACAGTGGCTTGGTCTACAATAAAAACTACTTTGAAACACGCAGTGCGTTTAAAGTTTGAAACCTCTACCAAAGATTAACAAAAACCGAAGTAGTTTGGCAAAAAGCAAAACGGTTTGTCGGTGGTATTTGCCAGATGGCAGTATAGGACTGACAAATGCATGTTTTGGCTGGCGATTTAACCCCCAAATCGCTTCTTTTACTGGGAATCAAGGCCCCCATCTAATAGAATATATCAGCGGACCCCACAATTGTACCGGTAACTGGCAAATGGCATCTAAGCCTGTCGAACGGTTTTAGCAGATTGCACTAATGTGACAGATGACAGATGGCAGATAGACCACGCTACGGCGCAACGCGTGACAGTAAACGGTTCCGCTTAAAAATTCCTACAGAACTCCATCGTGCGTTTTACTTATATCCAGGATACCTGCGGTGATTTGAGCCACCGGTCGTCCCATCGAAGTAACAAGATTCTTTGTGCAGTTTCTGTCAGTTTTCATGTTTTGTCATATTTAGCAATACCGTAGGCTAAAATGTTCTATGTCCATTCACGGATATGTAGTCTAAATGCTGTAACAGCAATGTTGCAAAGTCCCAAGTCCAGCTTCAACGGGTTTTTGTAAAAATTACACAGTACTATGTCCTGCTTTCCAATCGCATAGCTGCATTTTAACTATGTGAGCAGTTATTTAACATGCTTAAGGTTCAAGTCCAGTTTTCGCAGAAAGTGAGTGCGTAACAGCGACTTAAATCCATTGTTTCTATACTTCTTTAATAATAACAAAGTTCTAAATTCATACAGCTTTTACTTAAATCAAATAACACATGTATAAGATAACAGCAAAAGTACAGTAGATAAGAATCAAATATGCAAAATTAAGTTTTTTTTGCTATAATACGATGCAGGTATAATGTTCAAATTCAGCTTATTGCAGTAAAAACAACATCGTAAACCTTCAACAGCAAATTCCCACAAATTCTGGACATAGAACCTTGTTACTTTGATGCGACGCGGTCTAAACTACTAGCTAGTTATAAATAGAATTTTTTTCCTCCGGAGGACATATTATGAACAATCCCAATAAACGGCTCAGCAAACACCCTTTCCATTTCCCACTTTACTTACTGTCTCTTCCAAATCCCTAGCTACGCTTTGCCAGTTTCGTGCACCAGTCTGATATCACTCAGCTGCTGACATTCATACAGCCCAGTACAGTTCTGAACGTTGTTGAACAATACAGTTCTTGTCCTTCTTTTCTGTTTTGCGCTCTACTGTTATGCTCTGAATAAGCTGGTTTGTCACGTCGGCGAATCGGGTGTCCAAAACACTTTACCTTCTGCTTTTTCGCAAAAAATTATGCACTTGTCATGCAAAATTTTCCTCTGCACTGGAAAATGTGTTACTACCGATGTGAAGAACACTCTGGGTATAGCCGTCAAAACATTATTTTCATCTCAAAACCTAGTAGCCTAAGTCTTATTCGTTGAGCTTAATCATGTCGTATCGTATGGTGTAATCATATGGTGTAACTCGTCTGTTATTTAGAATTATGCACATTGCGCACTGTCAGTCATGAAGGACAAAAGGATGAGTATGGTAATTATCGCAGGTAATTTTATTTAACTCCGACGTTCCCTGGAGCAGTTGTCGCGTAATTTCCATTGTCCATTGTAACTCATCAAATATGAATCGTATTCGGGTGCCGTGAGCAAATCAGACTATGGAATGGATGTGCTAGTGCGAGTGAAGCTGCAAGAATAAAGTACCTATATAGCTAGCAGCTACCAGCAATATCTACAGTCAGGACGTCGACAGCACCGTGCTGTAATAGATCACAGTCCACGCCATTCGAACATCCATCATTAATTGCGTGACGACAACACGCGTATGCGGCGTAATTCGCAAACCGTTAAACCAGAAACTACTCGACTGGACTCCGCAGTCGCGCGATTTGCAGCCGCGATTAGCTACAATCCATTAGGCCTAAGCTTAAATAATGTAGTTTCCTGTCGTTTTAAGCGCGAGCGTAGCCTATATTATGCCTACGGCTAAATTAGACTGATCTGCAAAACATTTAATGTCTATAAAACAGCGCAACAGTTTTGTACGAAATTTTCAGCAATTATTAAAAAGAAAATTTGCTAGCTACAAAAAAGTAATAAACAATAGCGGTCAAACTGTATTAGATCGCTTTGTACACTACGTTTAGAACTTGTATGCAGCGATGTTCTTCCAAGACTAATAAATTAAATTTAATGATAGCAATAAATTATCGGCGTGTGCCTACAGTACACGGGCATGACTTGGGTGATAAATGGCAAATTAGATAAATTATGCAAATATGATAAATAATTAACGCACAGGTTATTCACACACGTACCATGAAGTCACCTGTCCGTGCGTAACGGTCGTCACGCCTCGGTAATTATACACACGGATAATTAAGCATGTACCTATACACTGCGTGCGCAACCGTTTGCCGTCCGCTCTTCCAGGGTTTTACAAGTTGGGCCAAAAAGTGACGTTCTGTTAATATTTAAATTTCGTTTTCTGTTAGAAGCATAATATATACGGCAGCCCTGAAGAACTCTACCGGTTTCTCTCGATGTCGATAAATTTAGTGAAAATAAAAAATGTTAAAAGCGAAACGTTGACATTTTCTTATAGTCTTTTTTGTTTTCCAGTGAAGCCGGAAGGCACGAAATGGATTCAAAATCTCCACTGTAATGCACTGCACGCCATTCTTCATCAATGCGGTCCAACATCTCTTAGCGAAATCGTTAAATTTAACACTGAAGAATCTTAACGCCGTGAGCTATGTTCGTCTGCAATTTAATGAACACAGATGTTGTCCTAAGCACACAGACCCAGTTTCGGTCCAAGTTCGGGAAGCGTGCCTTCTCCAAGTACCGGTAGGCCCATCTGAAACCAGATTTCACTCCACATCACCGAACCGTACTTCTTCTCCGGCTTTTCGTAAAGCGCTCAAGACTTTTCTGTTTCCGCAACTCTAGACGATGTCATATACTATACATTGGTCTTACTGCTATAGAGAGAGCACTGCCTAGTGCCTACATGTATAGGCCTATAGCATTTACGATTAGGCCTACGATTACTACGATTACTTTCTTTACGTTGGAAAGACAGTCCCGTAGCGATGTCGAATAAATAGTGCAGCATTGTTTTTTGCAGCGATACACAAGCAAATAACACAAAAACTGCGAAATGCGTTTATTACCGACTGACAACGAGAAAATAATCTCTAGTTTGGTCGACGCACGTTCCCTTGGTAGTGATATGAGTTCTTGTGAAGATCACCTCGCCTAGTCCACTCTGAAAGTACTTGCCACGCCATTCCTGTGGAAACTGACAACCACCGCCTGCATAACCACAGCGCTATTATACAGTGTTTAGTATGTGGAGTTACTTTAATTATAAGATATATAGGTTTATATCAAATGGTTAAAATGATGCTATTTGCATGGTTGTGTCGTCTACGAAATTACAACTTATTTACTGGCAAAAAAAACAAAATTTGTTTACATTGGCAGACGAAGAACGACGTCAGTGAAAGTGATACGCGAGTAAGCAAATCCTGCACATAATGCATATAGGAAGAGAAAAACTCAAATACAGAAGCGTGCCTTTTTTGACCCACCTTGTACACGGTTAGAATACTCAAAACAGCAGTGTGATGTACAAAACTTTTCGTCACCAGCAGAACACATGATCGACTTACCGACGCCGTCAGGAGTGTTCAGCGCGACTGCAGCGACAAACGTTGTCAAAAGACCGGTAATTAGCCGACGACTTCCACTCTGCAGCTGATGAATTATTAGGCTCCACCTTTGCGATGTCACACTCGTCAACTGTCTCAACCACATTATGTCTACAGGTTACTGAGATTCACAGGTAACATGTCCAACGATGTGTCAGCGGCGTCGCAGCTGCTGCAACTGCAATGTAAGCTACGCAGCAGTAAGCCGCATCGCAACTATGGGAGCCTATAGGCAGATACGTACACTGTATACCGTATAGGACGGCGAGACAAGAGATTCGGACGCAAGACTGGACCATCAGTAGGCCTACTGTATGTTATTAACAATGCCGCTTTGCAAATCAAAAACGTAGCCCAGTTTTTTTCGGCCGACGCAGTTGACGAATTAGGCTACAGTTTGTATTTGCACAATAGGAGTCATAACCTTTAACTCCAGTGTTTTTTATTTAACAAGAACCAAAGTAATTTGCCAAAAGCGGAATCGCTGTGGCAAGTCCACCTAACTGCTCATTTGTGTTCGCCGAGTGGCAGCATAGGACTGACGGTTTGGACACAATTTGCAATTGCATGCTTTGACTGGGGTTCCACATGACTCATTCCCCCGGGAGTGAGAGAGACAGAAACGCTAGAGATCCAACAGAAGTGTACCTACCTGCCAAATAGTATTTATATCGGTAAATCTGTTGAACAGTTTAGGCAGATGCATGTATGAATGTGACAGACGACAGACGATAGACAGACATACAGACGGCGCTATGGAGAAAAAAAGTGTAGCAGTAGATGGAATCGCTTGCGGTGCAAGAACGATTTTGCGCCTAATAATAATTGAAACTTTCTTAATTAGAATTCGGAAAGGGGTCATATATAAATGAATTCACGCAATTTTAGCTAAAAATAACTCCCCTCCCCCTTTGTCACGTTTCGTCACGCTGCTCTGGACCCCCTCAAATATGACGTCACAAAATTTTAACCCCCCCTTGCAGTCCATAGTGTGGCAACGCAATTTTTTGTATGATTTGAAACACATTTGCAACAGTAAGCATAGTAGGGCCTACATGGTGTGCCAAAAATAACCCAACTTGTTTTTGTCAGAACTTCGTCAAATCTCCACCAAATCTGATAGTTTTTGGCATATAGATAGCCAAGACAATAAAATTATGTGAGGAACATTTATTGTCCACCTCACCTAATTTATATCAACGCACTACCGTGTTAAAGGTAGATGCTCCAAATTGTTGCATAATGCTTAGTTGTTGTAACCGTAACAGTTCTAATGACTTAATTAAGCACGCGATAAACAAAAACGTAATTTATTTAGCAGAATTATAAGTTTGTGTAACAACATGCTTTTAAATTCTTATATAGAAGTCATGCCCAAAATGTACACAATGGCTTAGACGTGATGCCACGGTTGATGGCAGCATTAGCGATCAACTGATCAATGTCACAGCACTCATTCATGTATTAGACGTGTTTTGAGCTCAAGTCAGCTATTTTGTTGTCTTTTATTTTTACCGAAAAAATATTAAATACCACAAAATTATTAAATTACATGGCATTCTCTGTCGCCGGCGTGAGTGTGTCATTTGACATTTCACGAGGTAGTGTAGCGACACACTTGAGGTGTGGTGGGATTTATAGTGACAGTTTCATTACTTTAATTGTCTCTTGATTCTGACAATAAAAATTTTGGGAAATCTGTTAATAATTGGTGACGTTATGAGGCGTACAATTAATGATGTCATTTTTGGCCCACCCTGTACAAGTCTGCAAAGACGTCGAGAGCCACAGAGGAGCCCATCGCGGGGCCCCTGTGGGAAAAAAATTTTTCGATATTTTTTTGAAGTGGCGCATTCTGGTGTACTTTATATTTCTGGGCGACGGCGAAACCCCCCAATCGTCGCAGGGCCCTGGGTAACTTAGGCCCAGTGGCGCAGCCAAGGTGGCCCAGGGGGCCCAGGCCCCCCAATCCTCCAGACAAAACATAAGCATACGTTTAAACTGTACAAAATTGGCCAACTTGGTCAGCTTAATATAATCAAAATCGTTGCCACCAGATCTCATTTTTAAAGCTAGAATGCATCAAATTCGATTTCGGCTGAGGCTCCGCTCCAGACCCCGCTAGGGTAGCTCACAGCGCTCCCCAGCCCCCTTGCTGGATTTTAGGGGTCCTACTTCTAAGGGAGAGGAGGGAAGGGGAAGAGGGGAGAGCATGAAAAAAAAGAAAGGGTAAAAGGGGAAGGGAAAAGGGATAGGAAAGACAAATTGGGGAAGGGAGAGAGGGGAAAGGGAGACGAGGCCTCTCAATTGAAATTTCTAGCTACGCCACTGCTAGGCCTTCCCCTTCCTTTCTCTCAACGGGCCTGCATTTTAAAGTATGTCAAAGCGAAAAACGTGTAATAAACTGCGCCCTTTATTTCAGAATTCAGATCGTTTCATTTCATTTCAGTTCAGTTCAGTTTTGTCGCGTAGTACGCCCCTTAAGACGGTCACTTGAAAGTTGACGTAGGCGACTGGCGAGTCAGACTGCAAAGTTGCAAGCCTGACAAACTTCCGACCCGACGTCTTCCCTTTTCTCTAGCTAGGCCAAACTTCTAAAAACTCGCCGAATTTGCATTAGTCTCAGCAACCCTTTGGCAAGTGAGATAGACATGTCTATCCTAAGCCAGTCCATAATGGCAATGTCCCTGGGCGCAGTGCAGAGCATAGGCCTATGGATAATCTTTGGCTAAAAATATACAAGTGCTTGACAGAATTAATTACTGTTGTTTGATAGAGTGCCACTTTATTTTTTAAGGTTCATTCAAGTAGGCTAAATTAGGCTATAAAGTAATTGTTAAGAATGAAATAACGTTGATTTGTGCCAAATATATATAGAACCAATCCGGTGACCTGGTCATTCAATCAACACGAATTATGGTTTTTCGCCTTTTTGCCGTTTCCTGCTGTTTCGTTGCTTTTCCGCCCTCTGGCTTTTTCGCCTCCTGGCTCTTTCGCCCCCTGGCTGATTCGCCCCCTCACCTAAGACGATTCGCTCCCGCTGAATAATACTGGTTCAATGTAGACTAATATTTCTGTTTTTTTAAAAGTTTATGACACATTTTGTTTTGTTTTGGTTTGGGAAATTAAGACAACTACAGCGAATCGTCACTCACAAAACTGATTAGTAGTCATTTAAATTAACGTTAACGTGATGAAATATTAAGCATAATAAGTGATCGCAGCACGAAAACAAAAGTCATCATCCCAGGCTCTATGGCAGCGGCATCATTGGGTATGAAAATAGCTACAATTTTTTGATAAACACGTCTGCAAATTTCTAATAGGCCCCTATAGTCTAATTCCAACACAGACCTGCAAATTTCAGACTTAATTTCAATTTGGTATTTTTTCCATAACGAAATTTTAGCCGCAATTACTGCATTTTTGTACAAAAAAAAGATAACACGTTACACAACGGGGCGAATCAGCCAGGGGGCGAACAAGCCAGATCGAGGCGAACGAGCCAGGGGCGTATTGTCCAAAGTGCGGGGGCGAATCAGCTAGAGGGCGAAGGGGAGGGGCGAAAAAGCCAGGGGCAAAAGAACCAGGGGGCGAATCAGCCAGGGTTGAATCAGCAAAGGGGCAAAAAACCAGACACTATCAACACAAACTCGAAAGTTACAAGCCCTGAAACAAGTTTGAGCCACCCTGTATAGGCATGATACGTTAAAGTAGGCTAGCCGGCTACGTTGGCTACCGTAGCCAACCCGTTAGGCCTAAGTTAGATAGGCCTAGTCGGACTCGGATAAAATTAAGAACGACTCCTATTAGGCCTATTACAGTTTAGTTGCATCATTGTCATCAGCTATGGTTACACATAAAAACAATACATGCAAAAAATAATTAATGTCAATCTGCCGGTAATAATTAACATGACTGGTACTCCACCTTTACTGGTGAAAGGGAGTCGCGACCCTTCCGTGAGGAGCGAGGGACTGCCGACCGTCGTTGTGGCATTGTAACTGTTGGTATAACATGTTCTACACTTCGCACTGTCAACTACCCGACATCGTCTGGAGTCTTCAATAAGTTGAAGTTTGACCATCTATACTGAAGAAGACTACCGAGACAGTCGAGGAGAGACTCGAGAGTCGTGACTTGCGCAGACAAACCTGCTTCCGTAGATTTTGGTGTCTGGAACAGACTACTTTATCTATGGAAAAATACTCTATGGACTCTTGTTTTGTTTACACGATTGATTGAGTATTATAATCAGCAATATTTTAATATTATATGAGTAAACGTTTTGTAGTCTGCGACAGTAATGTGCTTAATTTAATACGGCAGCTATGTTTAAGCGCACATAGACATTCTGCAGATTTTATTTGCAAGATCTCTGAGAAATATGGGTGTCAAAGACCTGTGGACTGTTCTGGAACCTGTGGGTGAGCGATGTACAATGGCTGACCTGCAAGGCAAGCGACTAGCTGTCGATATTAGTGGCTGGATATTCCAGTCGTTGCAGTCACCGGTTTTCGTGAAAAAGCCAACTATGCGACCACATCTTCGAAATTTGTTCTGGCGACTGCATCATCTGATGAGAAACAACGTACGTGTGATTGTTGTATTCGATGGACCGTCTCCAAAACTGAAAGGCGTTGCATTGGCGCAGAGAGCCGTAGCACGTCGTCAGCAACGCGAGAAAGGTCAAGTTGTCGAGGAAGAATCAGTTGATGACCTAGCAGTGTCATGTGGAACTGCTGCGACCGGCTTTCGAACAGCTAATGTCGTGGAGAACACGTACTTCGCTCAGCTGTGTGCTGAGTGTAAAGAGATGCTGAGAGTTTTTCGTATTCCTTATATCGTCAGTTCTGGTGATGCAGAAGCAACATGTGCGTATTTGAATCGTTTAGGCTCTGTAGATGGTTGCATTACTGATGACAATGATGCTTTTTTGTTTGGTGCATCGATTGTTTATCGGCATTATACTTGTGACAAGAAAAGGGTTGAGAATCTTCGGTGCTATGATGCAAAGATTATTGAAGAGCAGTTAGGCCTTGCACAAGATCACTTAATTGCTATGGCTCTAATACTTGGCTGTGACTATGGCCTTGTTGGCATAAAAGGAATTGGAAAGGAGCGTGCACTGGAAGTCCTACAGTCCTGGCCTGGATGTGACCCACTGGAAAAGTTAAGTCAGTGGAGAACTGACATAGATATGGCCACATTGATGAAATTTGATCCTGCGGCAAAACCTGAGCATTGCAGATACTGTGGACATCTAGGAAATATGTTTGTCCACAAGGATGTTGGATGTAATGGCTGTGCTCGAGAAGGAAGGGTCTGTACCCGAACAAACTCCGAGGAATGGACATGCCACTGTGAGTGGCATCGAAAGCATGCAGAATTCAAAAGTAAACAAGTTGAAATCAAGATTATGAAAGCTGCAATTGAAGATTCTAATTTTCCAGACAAAGATATAATAGCAACTTACAAACAGCCATGTCCTGATGATCACCCAGGAACATTTTGCTGGACAAGACCCCAGTACTCAGAAATGCACAAGTTTGTTTCACGACTATTTGGATGGCCTAAAGACAAAACTCGAGAAAAGATAATAACGTATTTAACCGCCTTTGATTTGTGTGCTGTTACTTGCGGTGATTTGCCATATCATCATTGCTGTCAGCCTGAAAAGGTGATAGCAAAGCGTGTTGAAAATGGCAGGGAAATGTACGAGGTGGAGTGGAGAACAATACCTGATGTACCTCTGGCAGAAGATGATGCAGCTCCAAGGGAGGTGATCACAAAAGAATTGAAGGATGTATTTACTGCAGTTTTTCCTGATATGGTCACAGAATTTGAAGAAACGAAAAAACTGGCAAAACAGAAACAAGGGAAGTCAAAGAGTAAACGTAGTAAAGCTGAAAATGAAGATGCTTCCATGGAAGGGGCCGGTTCTCCGGTACCAAAAAAGGCAAGGAAGAAGGCAAAGGAGAAATTACAGAGGAGTGAAGAAGCATTATCTGCTTATGAAAAAGATAATGCTTGTATGGACGAAGCCATTTCTCCCATACCCAAAAGTCCAAGGAAGAAAGCAAATAAGAAATCACAGAAGAATGATGATGAAAACCAAAATTATGCTGATGAAAATGAAGAATTATCTGCTGCAGCTGAAGGTGAAAATGCTGAAAACCAAAATGACGATGACTGCATGGAAGAAGCCAGTTCTCCAGTGCCAGAAAAGGCCATAAAGAAGGCTATCGTGTCTCTCTGGCGGTGTGACGAGTGCCCAAAGAAAAAGCCACAGAAAAGTGATGAAGAATTATCTTCTGCAGCTGAAGACGAAAATGCTGAAAACCAAAGTGAAGATGCCTGCGTGGAAAATGACAGTTCTTCAGTGCTGGAAAAGGAAAATGACAACAAAGAAAACACAGAAAACTATGTAACACCAGATGTTGTGCACATAGTTGACGACAGTGATACCAGCTCAGATTTTGACATTTGATGGCTGTTTATTCACTTAGGGTTTATCCGTGTCATCAGGATGGTGCATGTGCTCTTATGATAAATGACAGTGTTTTTGTTGCTAGGTATTATGTTGTATGACATTCATAAAGTGAAATTGTGTTATAGTGTTATATTTGTTATTATTGATGTTTTGGAATTTGGTAGAGTACAGTACATGTGTCACGCTGTACAATCTAGTCGTTATTTGTTTTTTGGTATCAAGAGTGAGAGGTGAAGTAAAAGCAGTGTTATACATGAGTCTGTCATAGGCGTAGCTAGGGGTCACACTGGGGGTGCAGCAATAACCCCCAAACTCCAAGGTTGGTAGAGCACCAGAAACCGAATAGAATCAGATTAGATTTTTATCGTATCACCCATCTAAAACACTTGAACAGTCATTTGCATTACACATAAACAACTAAAAATGATGTCATGAGTTGAAGGTCCATGGACACCAAAATTAACATGTATATTTTATCCATTTTCTTAAAATTGCATAATGTTCTGATAGTTTTGGCAGTAATATCAGCGCCCAGCATTTTGTCAACATAGAGAAATTTACTTTTGAAATTGACGATCTACGAAAATCACGTAGAAAACTTATAGCTTGTAGGCGCCCCCAGTGACGTCATCACGCTAGCCAATAAACATCATGAATGTTAATGGCCTAGCGTAGACTGATGACGTTACCAGCTAGGCCATTAATATTCATGATGTCTCTAGGCTAGGTTCATGACGTCAGCAGGAGAACTGGTAAATTAGAATTTTTCGCCTAACATAACGTAATGCCGCATTTCGTTTGAAATTGCAAATTAATTTCGTATATTTATGAAGTTCAAATCACATATTATATGTGCGAGGTTAGATATCTAACTTAAATCTACATAAATTGCGCATTTAGTTTGACCATGGCCATGGACCTTTAAGATTCATTTTGAGAGCCCAAATGCGTAAGAATTTGTTTACGGTCAGGGTTATGCCAGACCCCTAGGTGTATTTTCGGGAAAGAGAGTGGAGAAGAGAAAGGGATAGTAAAGGAAGGGGAAAATCAGGCTGACGAAAGAGAGGGCCTCATGAGTGCCTCAAAGACAAATTCCTTGCTGTGCCTATGGAGTATAATGTTGATGTCAACACAGTATCGGTGTGGACTGGACAACCATTCACGACATATATTGTTTGAATGTTAAACAGATTTAATTGTTTTGCATCCATGTTATTGTCATATTTCTGTAAAGTTTCTGCATACGTGTCACAAAGGTTTGAAGTTTTCAGTTTTTTCCCTGAAGGTTTTGTAATTGTACAGCAATCTTTGTTGCAGCACTGCTAATTAAACTGCTTCAGTAGTGTAGTACTGTTGTGGGATGTATTAATTGCTGATACTCATTATTGTTGATTGTTTAAGTGCATATCGTTAAAATTGCATCATTCCTCATGTATGTTTCCAGTAAGTTTTACTGTTTGCGAAATTTTTGAAATTGGAGTGCATTTCCAGTGCTCATTTCTTTGGCTTTTTCGCTGTAACTTAGATTGTGAACTAATTGCATGTTTGTGTGTCATTTATATTCCAATTAATCACTGCCATTGTGAGCATAGTAATCTTTCTTATGAGTATGTGTTGTTATGTGAAGTTTGTATTTATTTATTTTTGTGTCGGTATGTGTGTTCTGTTTTCATTTCCTGCTAATAATGCTGGGACAATTGCATGACTGTATGCTTTATTGCGATTTGTTTATAGATTGGTTTATCTCAAACTATAAAAAGGCGATTGTTCAGTGTTTACTGTCTTGTTTGGGGCCACCAGGAATTCCCATTTAGAAAATGGAAAATCCCCTGTTTAGTTCATTGAAGAATTTACCAAAATTCTCATTATTTTTAATGCTCATTTATCACATCTGTTGCATTTATATAGCAGATGTAGTGTTGACCTTCTAAAGGCCTGTTCTTTTTGAAGGGTTGCTCGTGCACCTGCGCAATATATAATTATTTTTTTGCAAAATTTCTGTTTACTTTTGCTAGGAATTTAGGGAAGCCGAGTTTCTGGTGGCCCGGGTCTTGATGTGTTCGACTCAATATATGTAGTGTTATAAATGTGCATATTGTCTGTAAGATGTTTCTGAATGAGGAACTGTAGTGTTATCTGTCTGCAGTGAACATTCGTGATAGGTCAATCTTCGTTCTAGTCAGTCGTGTGTTAATGTCTGATGCAAGTACAGCAGAATCAAGTCAACTGTTGTAATGTTTACTGTGCTGTTTTTTCTTTAAACAATGTTCTTGATGTTATAATACTGAGTACATACAGTCACTTCATATGGAGAATTTTGTTCATCTCATGCGAACACTATACATATTGGAGACATTGAAGTCAAAACAGAAAGTTTGGGTCACAAACTTCATTCTGCATGCCCTACTTTAATGTTAAGAGTGTTTTTTGGTTTATAGGTGGGGTAATTCTTGTGGAAGCCTAAACAGTTAGGTTTCTGTTTAAAGAACAATAGAGTGTTTACAGCATGTATTAAATGGGTTTTTGGGATTTTATTTGGAAATATCATTTGTTTAAAGTGCAGGACCAATTTGCATACCATCACCCTGTTCTTGTGGTGTGATTGTGGTGTGATTGTGTGAGTTATTAATGATAGCAGTCATTGATGAAGTCTAGCTAAAGGGGATGACAGACGAACGACAAAATCTGCCGATTTTATCTGCCGACAAAATCGCCAGACAAAAATCTGTCGTGTGTCATGCAAAAATCGCCCGATTTTATCAGCCGACAAAATTGCCCAATTTGTCGGCCAAGATACAGCATGTTCTATCTTCGAAGATTTTGTCGGCCGACTTTTTCTATATCGGACTACAAATTTTGTTTATGTTGCCATGATGATTGTTTACAATGCAAGATGAATATTTATTTTAGTTATTTATCATGTTTGTTATTATTTTCGTTCATTAGATGCAGAAAAAAAGTGATGCAAGTATTATTTTGCGATCTGCATTTGGCTGTTGTGCTAGCGATATCGTACAAAGTAGCAGACGAAAATATCGGCCGTGTGTCATGGTTCACCGATTTTGTTGGCTGATTTTGTCAGGCAACTAAACCACATCCACAAAAGTTGGCCGACTGTCATTCGTGTGACATCCCCTTAAGAGCAACTAGATTTATATTAAAAAAAATATCAATGAAGATTTGCATCTGCTGAGTGCTGAAAATTTTAATGCAAGTTAATGTTGAAGTTTTAGAGGGTTTCAAAAGTTATTTACCATTAATATGTGTACATAAGTAACGTTTAAGATTTAATCTAAAATACAGTTAACAGCAAGTTCAGTACACGAAATTGCTTTAAACATAAGGTTCATCAAGTAGCTTTTAATGTACTATGTAGTGTATATATTTATTTACCAGTCTTGGCAACAAGACATGAGGACGGACAGACAAATAAATAAATAAAAATAATTATTAAAATATTAAAGAAATGAACCCTTGACAACTGCAGATTTGACAATGGTTAAAACCGCACACTGTATGCTATATAACACATCTATGATAGAATTCATGGTAATGAAATGACATGAAATTTACAACACTGTTCCATCGCTTCATTTTAGTTCGGTTTAGTTCACATCATTTCATTTCGTTCGCTCAGTACATACACGACAAAGAATTTCTGAGGAAGAATTAAGGCAATTTAAAATGTACATCATGCATAAAAGCTGACTTGAAAAGTTCTTGATTATGATGTATTAATAAGTCAGCTCGTCTTTTGCTGAGAATTTCGTTTACTGCCGACCTAATTAAGTTTTAACAGAAGAATAATGTTGATTCTGTTTATGCCAGCAGCATCGTTAATACCTGAAACTGTTGACCATTGAAGAACGAAGAGTTCGTGCAGATGTAATCGAAGTCTATAAAATCATACACGGAATATCATCAGTCTCGTTTACACATTCTTCAAATATAACAACTATGGAGCAACAAGAGGTCATTTACTAAAGTTACGAAAAAGAGAGCTTCAACAAAGTCACAGTATACAGAACGTGTTCGTGTTCTGTATACTGTGATTAAGTGTTATGCCTACTTGAGACACCACTTTTTCTCAGAATGTGTTATTTCGAATAGTCTTATTAATAGAACAGTGACATCTGGATCAATCAACATCTTCAAAGGGAATCCAGAAAGAGAAAGACTCACACAGTCAGAAGAGACAGATCTGTTTGTTGGCAACTAATACTTGATCTAGGCCTACTGAGACGGAACATCGCGGCATCAGTGACGAATCTAGTTTATCCGGTAAGCTTTTTGGTACACTCTACTACACTGATCTGCCCTAACTGCTTATCAGGGCGCGTAGTACTACTTTGCTATTTGCTACGGTTCAGTACTCGTGATGCTGCCAGCGCTGCAGCAGCAGCTTTTCGCAGGCCGCATCCTTCCACAGCCTGCGCCCGAAGACTTACGACGCGTCGTGTTTATTGACGTAGAATATTCTACGTCAGTGGGCGTGTCAAGGTTGAGGACGTAATTGTAAACAAAGGCGTCCTTCGCGTATGTTTTGTCACGAACACGTGTTGTTTTGTTAAACGCGTCATTTGACGCACGTCCAGAATCTAGTTTCAATCTCTGGGAAGCAGTCAGTCGGTCGCAGAGGTGTGTATTGTTGTGTTTGTACTGAAATAGTTACTATAATGGCACCGGTGGGTCGTCTTTTTTGTGATAGCCACGCGTTAGAATGTCATTGATCAGTGAATGTGCCCGATCACGAATTGCGCAACACTTTTATAGTTCTTTTATCGACAGAAAGCAAATGCTATATGTGTGGCTTTTTGAAAACAATAGTATCACACCGCAAAGTCTTCACTCTTAACCGATGCGTTAAAAGTTGCATTGAAATACATGTACCAGTCAGGAAATAATTCTCACTAGGCTAGTATTAACGCTAAGATCATGCAGATAAAATCATCTGCATTTCTCAATATTGCAGATTGAGATCCATCCGTTAGCAGTGTTGTTGTCAAGTTAGCATGTAATTTCACTAGGGCCCAGGGGTCATAAGTATTTGACATAATATTAAAACCACTCAAGTGTTATTTTCCGTCCACATGGACGGAAATGTAAGCAAATATGACGCTATTTTCCATTCGCCATAGACGTAACTGCGTGCACACATGTCCACGTAGATAAATAGCCGAAGATTATATCCACCGTGAAAATTCACGGAAAATAAGTAAGCATTTTCGCTATCTGCCGTGAAAATCCATATCTACGAAAATTGCAACTATATACTTTTTTCTTTTTTCAGTTAATACTGTAAATTATTACTGTGTTATTTTATCGCTTATTCAGCATGCTTTCATCGTTTACAACAGGACGTGTCATTACGCAACATTTACATTCACCAAGGGGCGACAATTTCACGTGCAATATAGTACGATTTTGTGCTTAATATTGAAATTAGGGTTTTTGCTTACACAGATAAAGGTTAAGGATAAGGTTTAGGGTTAGGGTTAGGGTTAGTGTTAGGGTTAGCGATCGGGTTAGGTTTAGCATTTTCGAAAGATTTATGTGACAATAATGCACACCATAAATTAATGTACAATATACGTTATAAGTTCGATGGCGGTGCTAGTGCCTACAAAAAAAATTGCCAACGGCTGCCCGTGATGGTCTACTTAGACTTGAGGAGCTAGTTGGTGGACTAGCGATCCGTGAAGCTATGGCTGAGGTCATCAGTTGCAGTTGTCGCCAGAGCGAAAGCCGCTGTGTCCCGCAGGCTTTGGCTATGGCGACAACCCTTGGCCCTTGGCTATGGCGGGCCACAATCGTGTATACGGACCTCTAGTTTACTGTCTACAGTCAGTCTAGACGGAATATTCACAGCAGATAGCGAAAACGCTTACTTATTTTCCATGAATTTTCATGGCAGATAACACCTTGCATAAATAACAGCACATTTTATGCTATGCTTCATCCTTATTAATTTCTTAACAAACATATTGCCTTCTAAATGTGTATAAGTGCTTTGACGTTCAGTAAATGATGTAATTCTTATTAATTAATAATGTAAATCAGAACCGCTAATTTCTGACTAATAAATGTGCGAACCTCTTCACAGACAGATGATATGAGCCCACAGGGCCTATAGGCATGACTGTTTCTATATATACAGACTGAAAATAGTGTTCATACAGTTTCACTTATTGTTCGACAATGGCGGATGGAAAATAGCGCGCTTGAGATTCTTCACATTGTGAAAGAGCTAACGTGCATTATAAACCCCGTATAATAATAATATTAATAATAGGATCAGATTGGCTTACTTGTCCATCCATGCGGACGGAAAATAATGTTCGTGATTAAAAACCTGCTAATATACAAGTTTTGCACTATTTTGATATTACATGTTTTTCCTTGACCAACCATCATTGAGTTGTTGGCACTCAGATATAATCCATTTTTCCCACCCCGTACGAACTGAGAAAAGCTGCACCACAGCACCAGTTCTGTTGTTAGGTGACATCGCTAAAAGCGTCGGTGCCTAAGCACATAGCAAATCGAGACTTCGTGGACCGTTATTTTTTTAAATGTAATTGTTGGGTTGGGTTCAATCTGCATCATCAATTCTTTACAGATGAACAGTTTCAGTGTCATTTGGGGTGATGTGAAAGGTGATGTGAAACATCGCACCTGCTGCACTAATCTCACTGGCACCAAATATATAATCTGATCAGATCTGACCTTAATCCTTAATCTTTTGTACTTGATCTGATCATATCTGGTGCCAGTGCAGTTGATGTGGTTGGTGCGGTGTTTTGTGACATAGTATCCGTACAGTCTTGTTGACATTAATTAGAACTGTTTTGTCTTTGGTATCTGGTATCACTATCGAACGAGCATTAGAAATACCCCATTTACACGATGCAGCTGGCTCGACAAGCGCTTGTCGTGTCAAGTGCTCATTGAGTGCTCGTCATGTTGGTTCTAGGTATAGATTTCAATGGTATAGCTTGTCAAGCATTCATGAAGCTCACATCAAGCACTCATCAAGCTAGCTTGATGAGTGCTTTGTGCTTGATCGAAGCAGCTTGATAAATGGTTGCAGTATATCAAACATGTTTGATACTGCTAGCATTCATAGAGTGCTTGTGAGCCATCTTTATCATGTAAATGGGGTATATGTGATAGCCAGTAGTTGAGGCAGCATGTCGCTGTTTTGTGACAGCTGTAGCTACTTGCGCAAATTAGATATTGTATTGCTATGGGAAATGACAGTGGCACAAAAAGTTTATAGATTAACTGCAATTAGAATGTCCACCATAATTCAGTACACAAAGTGTCTATTCGTGAATGTTGGGGAGCTGAAAGCCTCAGAAGTACTGGCTGTTGCAGCAGATGTCAGTGTAGCATGCTCTGCCCAGTGCCCATCTGTCCATAGGTCTTGTCATACTCGTGGTGTTGTGCATCCTGAAGAAGAAGAAGATTCCGCATAGACTAGGTCCATTGCATGGGAGCTCATCCCCTTTACAGCACTTTGAGCCGGTGAGGGCGAAGCTGGCACGATGGTTTTACCTGCCCGCAAGCAGTCACCCACCGCAGTACCAAGCCCAATTAAGCTAGCATACAGCCCAGGTCGGCCGGATGGCCGGCTCAAGTTAACAGCCAGCTCCTTTAACCGACTGGGTCAGTATACTAGCAGTCCTGGCCACAGGTGCTACTGTTGCGCAAAACTTGCCGTTTCTTCCCTAGCAATGGGCGTGACCAACTGACCACCACTAGTACTCATTTTACCATCCCACAGAGGGTAGAAGGCTGAGTCAACCTCGCTGGCAGGCTTCGCATCGAGATGGTTTACCTGCCCGCAGGCAGTCACCCATCGCGATGCTAACCGGGCCCGGCATAGAGTAACTTCGTTTCATCTGAGACGCGTTACAAACTACGCCACGCCACCAACCATCCTGGATCCAAAGAAATGCCAGTATGGCCCAAGGCAACATTGTATCACGCGATAGCCCCTGCCACTGCTCGTGAGTGGGAGCTGTCTGTGGGTAAAGACTCAAGTAAAAATTTTGCATTAAAATTTGCAGCCAAAGTGTCATTATTTTCATCAATTCAGTTTTGTGCCAAATACCTTCAGCTGTTGTTGTTGTTGAATTTTGCATATGTTGTAAAATATGAATGTTGCTGGAAACTGATTTGGGATGTTTGTAATTGCAGAGAGATTCTTGGGTGATGGGAAGCCATGTTCTGGTGAGGTCTTTCTCTCGACATGGATATCCACTGTTTCTACGTCATGTCGATGAGGTACACTTACATAGTGTCATATTTACAGTTGCATACTTTTCTGTATCAAATTTTATACTGTGAGAAAAAGGCCTTGTCTGCTTTCTTTGGCAGTTATGCAGAAATTTGCTGATTTCAAGTGGAAAACATTTCAAAACAGTACAGTCTAGGTGAATTGCTGATTTTTTGTGCAAAAGTGTTGTGCATTGTGTAATTGTAACTCTGCAACAGCTTGGTAAGAAAATCATTTCAAGAGGCATTGAAACAGTGAGATTCATTGTTAAAGAAAAACAAGGATACTGGTGGTGTATGGATGTCTGCATACACTAAGAGCCTGAGAGAGTAATCTCAGAAAAAAATGGCATTGGATATAATTTTAGGACTCAGTTTTTTTCTGTAAATCTATAATTGATGAGTCGAGCTAGTTTACAGTATTTTTTGCTGTCCAATTTAATGTTATTTTTTTTATTTTATTAGCATAGTAATGCAACTACAATTTTCATAATACGTATTTACAGTTTTGTGATGTGTACCATAACGGAAGATCTATATGGTGATCGTGACCAGTCAAAGCTGGATGTTTGGGCAAACATGAGAGCATACGTGAAACATTCAAGACACTATAAGAACTGACTGTATCTGATGTCTTGTGCAATCCTTAGAATGAGAGTTGCTGATGTGATGGAACAATTTTCTTGACTGATGTATTTTACTGTGCCTGGACTGCTGTTTTGATGTTCAGGGGCCTGATTTACAAAATATCATAAGACAATTCTAAAATTGTCATAAAATCCTTGCAACTTTGTCGTATCTTTGTCGTAAATCAACGAGTTACGATGTCGTAAGATTGTCGTAAAAATGTTGTATCTGAATTTTGGAAGCTGATTTTACGACATCGTAACTATCTCGCAATTTCGTCGTAACTCTGTAGTCGCTAAAGTCAGCCAGCTAATCAACCGTTGTTACCTTGACCTCAACCACGGCCTCAACCAATTGCGATGGAGTCACTGAGCCAGGCGGCGCATGGACTGAGGCCTAAATGGCTAAAAATTAGAGTCAAAAGCCAAATGGGGAGGAGTTCTTGGAGGTGGAGCAGCATATCTGCAGTAAGCCCCCTTCCAATCTTAGGGGTCTCTAAGGGAGCTCTAGAAGCTCCACCAGTGGGGTCTGTTGCCAAACACATTTTTGGACTGGAAAAGCCCTAAAAGTGCATGTCATCATCATCATCATCATCGACAACCGTGGGCTCAATGCCCGTTGGTGTCTGACGCCATTTTTACTATCGCTGCCCACCGCTGCCTATCTAGGGCAGCGTGGCTTAACTCCTGCA
>Ga0056128_1001237_pt1 | contig 27751 bp, 31 predicted proteins | sample WorMetLIZISLAND2_FD_71113 | JGI IMG/M metagenome (GOLD analysis project Ga0056128, IMG submission 71113) | Marine gutless worms symbiont microbial communities from Max Planck institute for Marine Microbiology, Germany - Olavius geniculatus... ... | reverse complement strand
ATAATTTTTAGAATAAATCGTTTGATATGGGCAGAATAACAAAGGATGATCGCTGTTTGATCATGGGCTTACGAACTGAGAACTGTTTTGCTAGGTAATGTGGTCACACAATAAAGGTGCAATGGGTGAAAGAACTTTACCTTACGCGCCATAAATTTCTGCTTGTAACAGTGAAAGAATGGTTAAAATTGGTGCTGAATTACCGAAGTTATCCCAAAATGAAACTGGGTATCCGTTTTTTTGGACCACCCTGTACTGTGACTACTATTAGGCCTACATATGCAGTATAGTAGTAGTTAGTAATTGACTGCTACTCTACTGCTACTAGTAGTGATAGAATGAAAAGAAGAAGAAGAAAATTTTTGAGGTTATAGCAATTATTATAACTTGAAAAGTGGTGACAAAATGGAGTGATTTTATTACGCATGTTTAGGCCGACGTTTATTGCTTTTTAGTTTTCACTTTTTTATCATTTTCATATTTTGTATCAGTCGTTGCAAACTTTAGTCTGTATGTGTTCGCACGTGGACGTACACAACGTATAGGAGAACAACATTGAAAAAGTGAAGATTGGTCAGCAGGCGAACTTGCCAAAGGAAGAACTGGCACAGCTGACGATAACCGTTGTCGACCAGCTGATTGTCGACTGTCGGTATGACCATATGTTTCTTGACGAGCGCTTGCTGCATTCACCAATAACTGCCCGTAGCATGACATTGTTTGCATTCGACATTGCCAACAAGTGACGTAACGGTTAGCACGCTGGACTTCCGGTCGAGACGTCGTGTCTTCAACTCCTGGCCGGGTCTCTATCAAGTGGCTACTGCTTGAATGAGTGATTGTCGGCGGATTGTTAAACCATCTCGGTATATAACCAACACCAAGGTAAACTCAGTCTTTCATCCCTCCGGGGCAGGTAAGTCGAGTACCGGCATGCTTGGCTGGGGTTAAGGCTGGGCGCGTTAATTGGTGTCGGGTGGCAGATAACACTGTACGATCCCATATGGCAGGTGACGCTCCGTAGCTCTGGGATTGATTACCATTAAGAGCTGTAGACGACCTTTGATTTTTGGCTTTTATGATGTCGTGGTCATCATCATCATCATTTGATTCATGGGCTCATTGCACGTTGTCGATTAATTGCTTCCATGAACATTTGTCACGTGTCCGGTTGACAGTGTCTTTGACGCTCTCCGATTCTCACCGATATGACGACATCGTATTCATTACTCATTAGGTATTCTGCTTTACCATTTTCTGCTTGGTCTGCTTTGTCGGTTTTTCCTTTTGCTGTTTCAAGCATCAGACCCGAAATATATCTCGTCTAGTTTCATTTGATCAGTAATTATGCTTTCTGCGAAAGTGAATGTATCGGCTTGACGGTGATGTTCTTTTTGTCGATCAATCAATTAGTCAACCAGGTAGTCAGAATTGCTTCAGTAGTTCTCTCTTTATGTTTGCGTGTGAACAGGAAGTCGTTGCCTGAGTTGAAGTCGTCTATTCACGCCGTCAATGAGCTGGACCGTTACCTGCGCAGTTGCCGCGAAACTGAGATGGCGCGCATTGCTGCCGACGCTGCTGCACTGCGGGACACGGAGACCAGTGTTGACAAGGCTCTGACGAAACTTGAACGCTTCCTGGCAACCCTCAGTAACCTCGCCGTCGAGGTGATTGGTAACATACTGCATGTGCTTGCACTATAACGCCTATAACATTCCTGTGCTTTCAGTTGCAGTCTGGCGAAAAAGTAATAGAAGAATAACCTTCATTTCTTGCAGAAATTACCACTACGCCTAATTTTTTTGTCAAACCTGCCTACTTTCATGGAGATATTCGGACACCCCAGCCTTGTCCTAAAGTATCCGTGTAAAGTTTTAAATGTTAAATTTTTGTGCTTCATTATAATGTTAACTTACACTGTATGAAAACTATCTCAGTTATATTGCAACAAGCAGTTTTGACCTAAATTCTTAGCAACACTGTTATGGATTGAAATTGCAGCCCCAGAACAGTATTCCGGATGTATTCATTTGGATGATTACTGCTGGCAAACGCATTGCATACTACCGCTGTCCTGCCAACCTCGTTCTGTGGTCTTCAAACCCTGACTGCAGAGGCAAATTCGCAGGAAAACTAGAAACAGTACAGCTGAAGGTAACTGCCCGTTTTAATGATTTTTTTTACAACGGCAACAATAAGTAATATCATTTTTTTAAATATTTATTTTAACAGCAGTGATAACGGCGCATAATTAATGTGGCTTAAATCGTAGATATTGTTATTAGATTGAGTGCATTTTGATTTGTTTGATAGTGATTACATGTATTTCGTACTTTGCCTTAAGTTTTTTGTTACACATTTGGTATTATGCAGGTTTGAGCGTTTTCCCTCTGGCATGTTACCGTGAATTATTTTTTTGCATAAATAACGCTGAAACGATATGTAGCCTACATTTTAACTTCGAGCACGCTACATTCCTAACGTAGCGAAGAAGAGTATATGAGATCAGTATAATATTGAGGACCGACCAACGACCGACCGACGACCGATTGACCTCCGTTCCTGAAAGAGCCTTTCTGGAAAAAAACTTCAAATGGCCATATCTCAGCATCCGATTTGGTTTTAGGGTGGGGTAATCGGGGTCAGCCAATTTAACAGTGCCATTTATATTCACGCCCAACTGGCCCTCGTTGCCATAGCAACATAATTTGGGACAAAATGGGCTATAATTCAGCTTGTGCAAGAAATATTTGAGCGATTTTTTCGTCTATAGGGGGTTTTTCGGGGTTGGGCCATCAAATGCTGCCAATGAAATTTTACCGCGACCGTCCTTTATTGCCATAGCAACGAAAATTAAGACAAAATGGGCTATCTCGGCTTCTGTAAGAGATATCTGCGAGATCTTTGCGTCTAAGGGGAGGAATATTCGCGGTTGCGCCATCGAATGCTGCCAATCAAATTTTTCCTCCACTGTCTCCCGTTGCCATGGAAACGAAATGTGGGACAAAGTGGGTTATATCTCGGTTTTTATGAGAGATATCTGCGAGATCTTAGCATTTATAGGGTGTTTGTGGTTGGGCCATCGAATGTTGTGAATCAAATTTTACCCCCACCGTCTCTCGTTGCCATGGCAACAAAATTTGAGACAAAATGGGCTATAATTCAGCTTGTATATGGTTTATGTTCCGGATCTTTAGTTGCAGTAGTAGCAGTAATAGGGTTTGTGCTATCGGCATTTAATGTGCACGGAGTATACATTAGATTGGTTACAATCCAAATTCCAAATTATTTCTTGTTATGTTAATTGCTGTAATACATGTAGAAACTTTGAACTTTTGAAACATTTATACAAAGCCATAATTTCTACCTTCACATACAGTGTTATTTCCATGACAAGTTGTTAATCCTGCTGAGGTTTTTTTTGAATATCACATACAAGATGACGAGGACGTAGCTTTATGTTGGTCAGGTCAGGTCAGGTCAGGTAGTCGCGTAGTCGTTGGACCATAGCGTCGCTCTTCCGCCGTGACCACGCCTGATAGCCAGCTTCCATTGATCAGCAGGTGGGCGGTTGTTGTCTCTTCGGAGGTGGTCTATCCACCTGCCACGTGGACGACCGGGACAACGTTTCCATGTAGGGTCTGGGAGGCGTCCCTGAGACAACCTGACGCAACTGTGGAGTGCCTTGTGAGCTGGTACTTCGTCGCCGAGCCTCGCTAGGTGTCCAAAGATGGCTGAGCGACGACAACAAACAAATGGTGGTAGATAGGGAGGGGAGACCAGTGCGAGCGGTAATCTCTTCATTCCGCACGTTGGTCGGGCGACGTTATTCTAAACTTACAAACATCCAACATCGTCATTTCGTGTATTTGCTGTTCAGTATCCAGGCAGCAAGGCGGAGAAGGATAATCTGACGGCAATTCCTGCTCTGCTTCGACTTAAGATATGGCTGGGACTGGAACAGTACGAGGCCGACTGGCACAAGCTGCAGACGGAGGGGACGCTGTCCGTCTACGCCGAAACAGTAAGCAACACTTGCCTCACCTTAGCAGCGTGTTTAACGTGTTTGTCATAGAATGCTGTAATTTTTCCAGTTGTCAGTCGGAGAGTGTTGCTGACGTTTTTCAAGGAGATTGGTTGATTGTTGCCATATTTTTTTGAGCACAACTAAGTAATTTGATAAGTACGTTAATCTACATTTGCAAAAAAAAACTCTGGCCAAAAACCAACGTCGAGGCCGAAACCAAGGCGTTCATTTGCAATCTGCCATCATGCGCACAAAATTCACGCCTTGTGCACGCCATAGAGATGTGCAAACATAATTGATCCAACTGTTCACGTGCTACCGAATTTTATTTTTTTAGCTGTCACTAATTATTGTCTTCTGCGGAAAATTTGTAGATTTTTGTTGAACAATTGGAGTAATCACTTAGTAAAGTTTAGGAATTGAGTATCCAACATGCATATATCACTTGCAAGTGACAAACGCTGTACGCACAAGATAGCGTAGTTTATAAAGTGGCGCCTAATAATTTGTATTTTAAGTACGTTATTGTCATATTTGCTGCTGACTGTTTTTCCAGTAAGCCCTGCTGTTTTGTTGCTAGTATGAGAACCAAGTCAGCATACTGGGCAAATGGACGAACAAAGGCCCGGCGCTCAGCAGGCCAAAATGGAGTGATGCCACTGGAAAGGTTTGTCTTACGTTCTGTTTCCTTGGTTTCCTTTTTGTATTGACATTTTTTGACAATATGTAAACTAATAGCCATATGCTAAACTTGAAGTTGGTAAGTAAGTAAGTAGGCCTAATTAAATAGACATTTATAGTGCGCTCAAAAGCTAGCTGAGTTGGCTTAATCTGCCACGCCTTACCAATGTTAACAATTGCCAAAGACTTCTAAGACGAGCTTGTCGGTGATACGTGAGTTCTGCCAAACTGCGGAGGAAAAGATTTGGAGAAGAGATTAGATGACTTGTGGTTGTGAATGGCAGACGTCGTGTTATGCTATGCGTGGTTTTCTGTTTTCTGTTTTTTTTCTGTCGTCGACTTTTATATTTTTATGCGCAGTTGGCCTGAAGTGTTGTGTTGAACTGCTTTCAGCTGGAGCTGAACAAGGACGACTTTCAGTTGCCGCCGGGCTGGCGCTGGGATACCGACTGGTACATTAGTCCTGAGCTCAGGTGACTGACACACACCACGAGTCACATTAGCCACAGTAGCGTAGACACACGGCGACAACGGTGATTTTTTTTCAGCGATGTATTTACGGTCCCAAACACATTTGCTTCGGCCACACAGCTTGCACGTAGGCCTACTTACGTTCAAGACTGTAAAAGACAAGGACTGCATGTACAGTCTTTGGTTAGAAGGTCTAACCCTTAGAAGGTCAATGTATATTGCACTGTCCGAAATAAATATGTTTTACATCTACGGATCAAAAATTGTCCAGATACACTCTGGCCACGTGGTTGTAATCAAGTGAAATAATATTGGATTTTTGTAAAACTACGGTCAAATTTAAGACTTACTTATTTTTAGTGCCACAGAGTGTCAGTCTGTCGAAGTTACAGTAATTCACACTGGCCGTTAAGAAACAAGTTTTCAAATGTTTTGCAGTCAGTGTTGCTTTGCGTGTTGATTTTATGAGGTATTCCGTGGCGAACTAGAAAATCATGTAGGTCCAGTGCAGAAATATTATGCGACTGCCCGTTTAGCTATTGATATACTCGTACACCGCTTAGGCCATTTTATTTTGAATTTTTGTTGAAAGTCTACTTTTACTTTGCCACCACTGCGTCCGATGTTTACTCATATCTCACGATGCTGCCGCGAGCATCTTTCTGGAGGTTTTTTTAACGTATGTTGGTTTTAATCATTGACTTTTTGAGTTGAAAATTGACACACCGGTTACTTCTGCTCTGGGAAACGTTTGCATTTAATGTGATTTTTTTTGTTTTCGACTTAGAAGTTCGTACGAGACAGACAGACATACAGACAAACGGTCGGACGGACAAGACCGATAATGCGGCTTTTAGGACGGCCGCATAATAAATGGCGTTGTGTTGTGTGGTTAGCATGCTGTTTGACAAGGACGCTGGTCACACGCTGTTCATGGAGGACATCTATGAATGTCAATCACGTCTTCCAGGAACCAACTGGACAGCAGCCACCGTACCCTGGACTGATGTCGTACGTTTATTACTGATACACTTCCGTGCCGGGTGGCCTCCTAAATCCCTAAGATAAGATACATTCATAACTTCATCAAATATTAACAGATTTCCTAATTTTTCTCACAGGTCAAATCAGCGGTAAACTTGTAAACAGTAATGGTTAAAAATGTTATTTTCGTGACATGGAAAATGCGTAATAAAATAAGCCAGCTTTTGAATTGTACACATTGCTTTGTAACTCAATATTTCGAAGTGGCGTCGTGGCACGGAGGTCAACTGTCATTCCCGTAAATTTTGGGCTATAGCAAAATTGCCAGAAAATCTACTTGTCTGAAAATTTTCGTTCAGAATGCAAAATAAGCTTATGGGACTGAAAACTGCTCATTTTTGGAAAATTTAGGGGCAAAATTAAAATTTTGAGCACCCACAATCCCCCTCTGTTGGTCATTTGCACCTTTCTGTCGGAAAATTTCTACTTTCTGTCCCGCCTACTTTCTAATCCGCGACGCTGCTGGTCAGAAGCAGATGGGTCACAGTTGGCACAGTTGGCGATGTTTCTGTTTTGCTATAGAAAGGTGACGCGACGACAGCCAAGGACGAGGTCGAGATCCCTGCCGGCTGGCAGTGGAAAGAAGATTGGCAGGTCGACCTTAACCGAGCTGTTGACGAATACGGTACGTTCCGCCCAACGCACGCACACGCAACGGACGCTACGCAAGAACAGACACCGCTGTTATTTTTGCATGTTGGGACGTTGCGTCAGCTGCTTCCGTTGCGTCTGTTGCGTACTTTCTCGCGTACGTTGCGAAACATTGTGAACACACGCGCTGTGTCACTTTGTTAGCTTTCTCTTTATGTACGAGTATCATTTATTTATTTATTCAGTATTAAATAGTCACCGTAGTGTACATTCAAAAATAACAATAAAATGAAAAAGCTAAAATGAAAAATAAAACAAACAGTATGCAAACACGCACACACACGCAAAATCAAACATGCATGATTGTTATACGGATTTTGCTTTTGGTTGTTTTAACTGCGTGATTTTTTCATTTAAATACACCGCAGTTTCTCCTAGAATCTGCTGCTTGTCTTCAGTAGGCGTAGCTGAGCGTTGCTTGTCAATACATGCAGTTAATGTGCAGTCAGTCAGTTGTGTCACCGGTGCAGGCTGGGAGTACTCGGTAGAAGCGACACTGGGCGGCTATGGCGCCGTCGAGAAGGCCTATCACTTGTGTCGGCGACGACGCTTAGTTCGACAGCGGCAACTGGTCCAGCCGTCCAAGGCCAAAGTAGACAGCGAAGAAAAGGTAGGTTGCATTAGTTTGCCTTGTTTTGTACTTTTCTGCCCGGGAATGGTCTTATGAACTTTGCAATCAAAGAAACGCCAAAAGAATTAAAGATGTGGGCGCTGAGTGCCTACACAAATGCGGCCATCCGTTCAGTTGCCGAGGGTCTTAGTAACTAACAGTGGTTAGGCTCAGTTTGCAGTCGGCGCTGAAGCTGCTTAACGTGCTAAACCAATGGTCAGTGCGTCGTTTGTTCTCATATGTAAGTTTTTAAAGCATTGATGCCGGATACAGCCTGCGCCATTTTTTGTGCGTATTTTGACGTCCGGTGACTTTTTGAACTGAAAATTGGCATGCTGCTTACTCCTAAACTGCAAAGAACGTTTATAACAATTCTGTGTTTTTTTTTGGTTTTTCTTCTTCTCGGGTTAGGACAAACGTACGGACAGACAGACAGACAGACAGACAGATGGACATTTATTCTGTGCAAGACTCATAAAGCACCCTATAGGACTGCCGCATAATTAGTAAGTTTATTTGGTCTAATCCAGTAACAGAAAAACAGAAAAAAAGCAGAACTACAACGAGGCGATACTGTTGATTATAATACTGAAAAGTAGAATAACAAAACGCACTGATTATTATTGCGACGACTTTGTGCAGGTGAGAAAGGCTGCGGAGTCTGAGGGCTGGGAATACGCGCCGCTGTTCACGATGAAGTTTCACTTCAAGGAACGACGCATCGACCTCGTGAGGAGACGGCGCTGGCATCGCAAGATGGTTGCCGTCACCGATGACGTCACGGCCGGGTCACGTTGCGTTTTCCACATCGCTTCTAAGAAGGTCCGTCACTCCGTCTGTCTGCATTGTACACGGTGACGCATTAACGAGTTGATCGAGCGAAAATGATTTGGAAAACGATTAGTCTCGATCATTTCAACGAAGTGTTCAAGTGTTCAGCATGACTATCCCAATTCACAGCAATAGGCCTAGTCGACGCTAATTTTTTAAAAACTGTCTGAATGTTTGTTCTATGTACCTTATTTTTTTCTGTAACATGGCATTGTTTTGTGTCATTTGTCGTAGGCTGTTGCCTTTACATAGGCATTTAACTTTGTCTAGGTATGCTTTATTTTTGAGTTGTGTAGTGATATGAAAAAAGGTTACGTCTCAAAATGAAAGTATAAATAAAATAAAAGAATATAATGACTGAGTTTAACATATTTGTTATGTAGTATAAGCAAGATCAGTTTATTTCATACTGTGGTTATTTGTACAAGGATAAAGGAAGTGAAGATCCTGAGTCGATGGTGACAACAACTCCTCGGATGTTTCTCGTCTGCGGAAGTACGTTTTGTCTGCATTCGTCTGTATAACCTTACTTGTGCGATAGTTGCTTTTGTGGTATTTACTTACTTAGACTTAGTTCCTCTAGTTCCGTGCAGAACTCTGGTCGACGATTCGTCTCCAGTTGGCACAATCGCTGGCAGCAGTCGTCTTGTCGCTCCAGTCTATGCCCATCACCTCCAGATCTTTTTTAATGTGTCCTGCCATGTCCTCTTGGGTCTTCCAATGTTCCTGTTGCCATCTTCAGGTCTCCATTCTATGGCCAGGCTGGCTAGCCTCGCTGGTGGAAGTCGTAGGATGTGTTTGATGAAACGTCTTCTTCTCGTTGCTACTATGTCGTGCAATGCCTTTTGTCCAGAGCGTGTCATTGCTTCATCGTTTGTGATGTGATCACGCCATGAAATCCCAAGGATCCTCCTAAGGCAATGATGTTGAAACACATCAATCATCTTGGTAGCTCTTGCTGTTGTCTTCCATGTTTCACAGGCGTAAGTTGCTGTTGGAACTACGATGGAAGAATATAGCTGTAATTTGATATGTTTGCTGTAGATTGGCTGTAGACGTTGGAAAACAGATGAAGCTTTACCTATCCTTGTCCGAATGTCCACCTCTACATCTCCATCTTCGGCCATATAACTTCCGAGATATTGGAATTTGTGCACATTCTCTATGTTCTGATTGTCGAGAGTGATCGGTGGCATAACATGTTGTTTTCCTACTGTCATCGTTTTCGTCTTGCCATCGCTAATTCGTAGCCCGACTTTTTTCCCGAGCCCATGCAGTCTATTTGTCATATCCTGTAGGACTCCGTGAGTGTGATCGAGCAAAGCGTGTTTTGTAGCACGTCTTATCTGCATTGTGGTATTTAATGTGTAATAAACCTACATAATAGTTTTCTCAAGCAGTCATTTATTAAGCTTATCTATTAGGACAAAAGTGCAGAATCACAAAATGAAACATACAGTAAGTCGTATAAGCTTTATTGTTCAAACGGTATCTCATTATAGTGATGTAATCTATAGGTAGTCAAAAACTCTTTGATGACTGCTTTAAACTGGTCATCAATTTGGTATTTTATGGTAAATTTTGGGGGATAAACACTAGGCGTTGTTGTGTTCAAATGCAGAACCATATCGTTACCAACTCCGAGCTTACATTTATCAAGGACGTGACTTGTTATCCGGTGACAGCAGTGGCCTTTCAGGTAATCACTTTGAATTTGGCATCTACGAGTTCATGTGTTATGTCTTCGTACGTCCAGATACTTTTAACGAGTTATCTGCACGTATGGAAATATTTTTTGCATAAAATTTGTCATAATACGTGCGTGAACAAATTAGATAAGCTTATCTTGTTTATTCGAGAAATAAGCTATACGTGTTTTGTAGCACGTTTCAGCTATTTTTTCGTTTTGGTCTCATATATTTGGTCTCATTTTTTTGGAATTTTACACAGTAGTCGTAGATGAGTTCACAGTTTTTGCTCGAAAAGTGGTCAGTCAAGAAAAGATGTCAGTGTTGGATGTCGACATAATATGCGGCCGTCCTTCTGTTGCTGAGCATCTCAGGCGTTGACAGTAAGTTAGGTCTAAAACGGTTACGCCTATTAGCCTAGTTTACAGTTAGCCAACCCGAACCCATAAGTAGCCTAAACACAAATGTCAAATATTCAGTAATATGGGTCGAAATTTCATTTCTTTCATTGTCAAGGCTTATTGCTTATATGCATGCATGACTGCAGACGACAGACAAGCCGTGAGATACATGTTATTTTCTTGAGATGTTTGAACCGAAAATTTGCACATTAGTTACTTCATTGCAGGAAACATAATTATACACCAATTTCTACATTCTACATTTTTCGTTTTCCAGTTAAAAGCCCGCGCGTGACAGACGGTGGACGGTCAGACGGACAAGACGAATAATAGGACGACGGATGCATTTTTTAGCGGTGGATGTATTGAATGCAGACCCGTTCACTCGCGTCGTGTTTCTTAACCACAGTCAAGCGACCGAGAGCCTGCGGAAAACGATTTGTCCGACCTGGGACCAGACGCTGGTTTTCGACACCGTCCATATTCACGCCGACCCGCAGAGCGTTGCCGACAACCCGCCCAAAATAATCGTCGAAATATTCGACTACGATTCTTTCGTAAGTCTTTTTTGTAGTAACTACACATACATTCAGCTTTCTGCATCGGAATTGAAGAATTTTGTCATTTTAGTTCATACTGTGTGTGTTTTCTTCTGCAAGTCTTTGCAGTAGATCCCTTTCGTCACGCTTGGTTGGTTTCTGTGTTGTTCAGGGTGATTCGGAGTTCCTGGGCAGGACGGAAGCGACACCGATCGTTAAGCTGAATGCAGAGAAGAGTCGCCCAGCCGTACTACAGTGGCTGCCGGTGACAAAACGTGGATCACCCCGAGGCGAACTTCTTGCAGCATTCGAACTTTTTCCGGTTTGTTTCCTCTATTTGTATTCTGTTATCCATGTTGGTATGATGTTTTAACAGTTCCTCAAAGTTAACCTTTACTTTAATTTGGATATATATATAATATTTGTCGTGTTTGGCAGAATATAAAGGTAGTAGTATTGCAAAAAGTTATTTATTAATACCAGTGTCAATATTAGCAATAGTAAGGATAGTCGATTCAAAAAGTTGTGCTAATAATTTTGTTGAAGTTTATTTTTTTTGGGGGGGGGGAGATTGTAGAAGCTAAATTATCCTGATAATTGGTTGTTTACAAAAGTCTAAATTAATTATACTGCACAAAATGTTGTGTATAGACGGAAGAAAAGGCAGCGCCCGTGTTGCCGCCGAGAAGAGGTGAACTGATGATGGTACCTGATGGCGTGCGACCACAGCTTCAGCGCACCGCCATCGAGGTTCATTTTACGCTACTTGAACATGAACTTTCTTCTTTAAAGTTGGAAAATTTTACTACGAACTGTTTGCACTTATATGCAATATTAGGTACACATTTTACGACAAAAAAAAATAGAAATTTGGGGCACGACTTTGTCTACAGCTGTCGATTCGCCAAGCCGTCGATTATAAACGTGGTAAATGGATCTTTCTGAAATTTGGCCAAAATTCCTTCCATGTAAGGGTCGTCTTTGGTCTTGGTCCTCTGTCTGGTTCTGGAGGAGAAGCGGAAGAAGAAGAAAAAAGAAGAAGAAACAAAACGAAAACGTAAGGCCTTCCATTACTACGTAAGGGCGGCCTAATAAAACAGAAATGCACGTACAAGAAGTGAACATTTCAGAAATAACCGGCGGTCAAGATAAGCTTACATTTTGTCTAATAGATCTACTGCGTGTCTTCTTTGAAGCTGTTATTGTTATTTTTCTGCATCGCGTCAATATTACCTGGTAGTCAGGTACATAGATTTAGAGCCTGTAAAATTTGGTAACGTGACTGTGAAGTTGAAATTGCACGATGTTGTCTTGAAGGTGGTTTGTTGGGGCGTCAGAAACATGAGAAAGTTTCAGCTGTCCAACGTCGAGTCACCAAACGTCGAGATCGAGGTCGGAGGTCAAATCGTCCGGTCAAAGGTCATCAAGAATGCTGCACGCAATCCCAACTTCGACGATCCTCTCTTGTTCTTTGACATTGTAAGTACCGGTAGCTTAATTAATCATTAATTTTGATCAAACGTCAAAAGTGGCAAATGGTAATTGTCCAAAATTGCGTGTTTTCGTTTAGCACCTTTGTAAATTAGTTCTGAGATAGATGCACGGAGACATAATATGTATAAGTTCAATTGCTGTGCGATGGATTGGTGGACACTATGCATAGTGCCTTTGATGTCTAGAAGGACGGAATGCATAGCGGACAATGGGGTGGATTGCGCGGAAGCGGAGCAGCAGTATACGGCTCGAATCAGCTATCTGCTAGGATGCAAATGACCCAATTGGTTTCCGAGATATGTGTCTGGACTAGTTTACATGAGTGATGCACATACTTGTAGGCTTATATAACCTTGACCTCACTAGTACATTAGTAACGAAAAGTTAAAATTTGATTAAAATTCAATCAATTTATTGAACTTCTTAACGGCCAACAATGACTGATGATGAACGCTTGTAATCTTATTTTATTTCGCATGTGACAGGATTAATTTTTTTGACATTAATCAACTATGGTAATGCGGCAGCAGCTCTAATTCAAACGATATGACCAAGTTTTTGCCTAGTTATTGCTTGACTCGCTGGTTTTCAGAGAAATATATCTGAATAAGTAAACTGTATTATATGTATGCAACTTTCTGTATCTGAATCAGTTTAAAATACTTTTACGCTTACTGGACAGACTGGTTTTTGGGAAAAATGCTGTAAATAATAAATGTGTAAATAAGTGAACAGTATTTTTGTGATGTTGTTTTAGCTGTTTCATTGTTATACATTTACTTTTCTTTTTGCCCGCCACCACCTTTGCCGCCACTATGCATTGCGTCCCAACCCAGAGAACAAAGGCACTATGCAAACTGTCCCACTACCGTGCGATGTAGTTACTGCCGCTGGAGGAGCTATATGCGCCACCTATCAACATCTGTGTGCGAGACAATCGACAATTTGGTCGCAAGCCGATTGTTGGTGTCCACGCCGTGAAGTCATTGCAACCGTACAGACGCCAACCCACGGCTACAGACGCTGAGCTAGACGGCGGTGCCTCCAGTCTTACGGCCACTGGTCAGATCTACTTCATGTCTGGTTCTCTGCATTGTTTAATGAAGCCCAAATTCCATTACGTTGATTCATATTAAACTTGTTGAACATTGCTGAACAGTATGCCAGTACAAGCTGTGGATTTTCCATAGGCTTTGTGAATCGTCGATTTTAGTGGACTGCTTGTACGGCATGTTGTACATCAAATACTCGACAAATCGAATTACTTGGAGTTTAGGTTTAACAAAACATAAACGCTGTTGCTTCATGCCTATTTCTTACAGCGTAACAAGTGTACATATAGTATTCATTAGACATATGTCGTTACCTGCAGTGATTTGTCGCTGTTTGTTGGGCGAAGGAAAAGGCATACAGTCTGTAAAAATCTGCTGTGAATGATCTCAAATCCCAATGCGGTAGGTTAGATTCTTTCTTGGTGACCCTGCTTGACGTTGATTTACTGCGGATTATTAAGCATGTTTAAGACGAAGGTGTTTTTGTTTTTGTACGTATCAGATGTTGCTGAGAGCAAGCAGGCTTCAAGCGATCACGTGATTGACATGATTCCTGGTCGCAGCAAAGCGCCATCGGCGGTAGGACAGTCTCAGCGATGTCTTTGTGCAGCTTGTTTTTGGTTTCGGAGCAGACAAAAAAGTTTTTTATACACTGTAGCAGTGTGGCGTTGAAGTTAGTACAGAGCAAAAAAAAAGCAAACACGAAAGCTCTCAAATAGCATTAAAAGTTCCAACACAGAGCGTTTATCATATTGCCTAGACCTATACTATTGTTACTTGTTTGAGTCTTTGATCTCTTGTACACGTGTTGCAGGTATCTGTGCACATGATAACGGACGAAGGTATCGACTGGTGGTCCAAGTACTACGCGTCTATTGGAGAAACAGACAAATGCCGACACTATTTGGAACTTGGCTACGACAAGATGCAGGTACCCTACAGTCGCTGTCATTATGCGGCCGTCCTAGCAGGCAGTAATAACGCTCTCGGCCGTTCGTCTTTCTCTGTCTGTATGTCCAGTCCATCCGTTTGCTTTGACGGGTTCCCAACTTGAAAACGAAAACAGAAAAAAAACAAAATTAGTGTGAAAGTTTTTCAGAGCCAGAGTAACTGGTGTGCCAATTTTCAGTTCGAAAAGTTTAAGTTAGGGTTACGGTTTGCTTGAGTTACAGTTGTGCAATGTAGCCTGTAGCTAGGTGGACGTTTGCACAATATATTTCGGCATTGGGCACTGAGCAGACGTTTTTAGTTATCATGGTTAATTTGTTGCAACAAATTGTTAGTCACAATATGATGTTTTAACATGCATTTGACAACTGATAAGGAAGCCAACCTATTCTACTACAGTCAGCCAAATACAAAGTTGAGAAATAACAGAACTCAAGAGAAAAATATATTGCAGGAATTCTTTCCGATCTTTGCTTTGAGTTAGGAAAAACATCATGTGTGTATTAATTTTTAGCCGACTGTACTTGAGCAACGGTCGAGCTATTGGCATGGTTGTCGTCTGTTTGTCATCTGTCTGTCTGTCTGTTTGTCTGTTTGTAAAGGATGGCAAACGGGTAGGTCTTACTCGAAAATTTTTACACGATTAATTAGCTGTATGTCTTAAACCTAGGCATGCAAAATTTCAACGACCTAATGCAAGGGGAACGTTTTCAAAATTGGGGTTGAACGTAGGGAAGAAAAAATTCAATGGAAAACCGGCCATATCTGGGAAACGATGAGAGATACGACCAAGGTTACTATTAATCACTAATAAGCGCTCTTTCAGATGAAATGAAAATTACCTTGAATGAAAAGACCTTGGATGATCTTGAAGTTCACTCACAACCAGTACAGTTGGCTATCCTAGCAACAGCTGGGCTTCTGGTTATTGTTCAGTCAATAATCTGCAGTTAGCACGGCAGGAGAAATAAGTATAGTGTTTATTGCTGCGTTGCAAGTGATGAAAGTGTCAACGTTATTGCAGATATTCGAGACGGAACTTGAAAAGGTGGCAGAATTCAAGAAATTCCGAGACTTTTGCCAGTCGTTCAAACTGTCGAGAGGCAAGAACGCTGACGAAATGGAGACGAGCGTTGCCGGAGAGTTTAAGGTTTAGTATAATACTTGTCCATTAGAGACGTCACTTTTGTTTGAAAACGATTACCGTGCAATACGGTGGAAACATTTTAACGTGTGCTTAAAAACTGATGAACAGCATGCTGACTTACCATACAGAACTAAGCAAAATATTGACAATAAAATTCGCTTTGCCGCGTTTGTCGCCCTGTATTCTTGACATAGTAGTCTTACATTTTTTTTAATTATGTCGTTTTTTTTCTCACCGCTGTACGGTGAATACTGATTTTCGAAGGAATTAAAAAAGCTGACAGCTGATCTATGTACTTTCTTACTTACCGGTATTTGATTTTGGAAAGTACAGATAGAAGAAACAGTAAAAAGTAAAACTACAAATATGGACGGTCGCTACTTAGGGCGCAATCAATTTTATATAGAATTCCATACGTCCAATCCGTGTGGTAGGGTAACTTCTGTTTGTACGCGTTGCCTGATGACCCGGCGGCGCCGCTACCTCCACGAATGATGCAGAGTCTTCCGCCGAGTGGTCCAGTCGAATGTGTCGTCAGGGTCTACGTCATCAAAGCACTCGACCTCCAGCCACAAGATCCTGGCGGCTCTGTACGTTTAGATCTTTTCCGTCGTTTGACTGCACGTTACGTTTCTTTATAACATAAACTGACTTTGCGTTACAATAAGTAGCCTACTGTGAATTTGTGTAATGTATACCTGGGCATTTACATCAAATATAGCAGTCTATTTGTTCGCTGTATTTAATTAGATCTGCAGATTTCTGTTTGTTAGTTGATATATTATTTTTATCACTTTTCTTCATGACATAAAGTGATTAATGAATGAATTTAGTATGAACAATAACACGTTCACATTGTAGTCAGATCTGTTATATCTGCAGATTTGTGTGCAAATACTTTTGTATTTTTATGTTTTCCCTTCCCAGTCAATATGAGGTTTGGGAAGCGCCCTGTCCAAGGTCTCTTTTGGTACAGTTTTTGGCTTAAGAGAACTGTTTGGTGTATGGGTGGGTTCCCTTCCCTTGCGGTGCTGTCGCAGAACGGTTGTTTGGAATGTCTTATGATGTTTGATCCCATCATTGGAATTTGCGTCGTTCTGTTTGTGATGCTGCGTTAAAGATGCACGTTAGTCGCTCGTGGCCACTTGAAGCTAAGGGGCTCTGAGCCCGAGCCCGCTGGATAAGTGCGCCCTGATTGTGGGACTTATTGGGCTCAAACTTGAAATAGAAAGGTCAAGGTCGCAGCAAGAATCAAATGCTTGCCTCAAGATCCAGCCGTTTAGTGCAAACAAAAAGGTTGACTTTGAAATGTGTTTGTGAATGTACTTGTTTAGGCTGATCCGTATACAGAAGTCAAATTGGGTGCGACAAAGATTGACACTTGTGATGACTACGTGCCAAACACGTTGAATCCGGTGTTTGGAAAGTAAGTTGGTTGTTGCAGACTGCTTTTTGCAACTGCTGTTGTTCAAGTGTCAGCAAAGCAGGAGTGATGGAATAATGCATACGTTTTGATGGTTTGATTTCAAAGTTATAATTAACGTGACTTTAAAAAAGCATCCATGGCTAACTCAATGGACTCCTGCCCAGGAACTCTGGATTTATGTTTACCTGCGATCTATACAGTTCGTTGGTGGCATCAGAAATCATTTCAGTGCCCTATGTCAGCGAAACTAAGATGCGCCACATACATGCTGTTGAGGATTTATGGAAATTGCAGTTTTGTCGTCAAGTAACGTTTATCATGTTCGTACTGTGTACGCCTGCTACAGAATGTTTGAGTTGAAAGCAAGCATTCCGCTGTCGAAAGATCTTCGGGTACGCGTCAAGGACTACGATCTGCTGAGTTCGAACGACATCATCGGTCAGACGACGATCGACCTGGAGAACCGCTACCTGAGTCAGTTCGGAGGTCTGGTCGGTCTGCCGCTGACGTACTGCACATCGGGCGCGTGTCAGTGGAGAGACAGTCGCAGACCCACACAGCTGCTGGAAGAGTTCTGTCGCAAACACCTCGGAACGGCGCCCGTCTATCCCACCAGCACCACGCTCAACATCGGACAACGCGTCTACAAACTGGCCGACTTCGGTCAGTATAAGCTAAGGGCATGTATGAATTACAGTGCGGCCGTCCTAATAGGCTGCGTTACCGATTTTGTCCGTCTGTCTGTCTGCCCGTACGTCTGTCTTTGTGTCCTACACGGGCTTATAATTCAACGACCAAGAGGAGCAGAGAAAAAAAACGAAATTGGTATTAACGTTTTGCAGTAACCGGAGTGCCATTTTTTGAGTTGAAAAAGTTGAAGGTCAGAATAAAAGTTGCGCAGCAATAGCTGACAGGCGCAGAAATGTACTGGGCCTATCATTTTGTGTTTCTAGTTTAGACAGACAGTTTCGTCATAATTTGTTTTTACAGCAAATAGGCTACGATTTCATGATTTCGTCATCGAACAGAATAGGCCTATGCATATTACAAACTGATGAAGCAACTACAAAGACTTTTCGTGAAACTCCAGAAGTATACTTATTAAGTGGTAAAACAAAATGATAGTAGATTTGTCGAATTCGTGACACTGATTTGTCAGTTAAAATGCATAATAGGCTACTGTAACACACGACTTTAATTAAGTGTTTAATTAAGTGTCGTGTATTGCAAACCTTGTACATTTAGTGATGGTTTTTTTGTATAGTGCCTTATGCCTCAACTGTTGTGTAGTGTTTGAAATAAGGGGGATTAAGACAGCTGAATCTTCTGTTTACATAACCCCCAACACACTGTCACAATATCTACTGGAAGGTCATTTAAATTACGTAGAGCACAGTAGCACACGTACGATCTACGTCACAATTTTGAACCGACTTTTAACTGCCGAAACTACCTTTCCACAATTTTAAATCTACAGTGCTGTCAAATTGTCAGTGTTGTTCAGTGGAAACATCCGTGGCGGATTTCGTATCAATGAGTGTAAGTTTGCGTGAGTTATAGAGCAGATGAGGCCGGCACATGCGCAGTTGGGTGCTTCTGATGAGAGACTTGCTCTGTACGTGCTCAATACTCTGCCGAGGTCCGTCGGAGTTCCGTTCGTACCGGAACACGTCGAGACCAGGAGACTCTTCAACCCACTCATGCCCAGACTGGAACAGGTAACTGCTGATTTATAGGCTACGATCTATGTGGGAGTCTGTTCAAAGGCATATGGTTGCTGACTTTTTGTGCCAATTTGCTTGGTTATACCAGAATAAAATATCATGATCTATTAGGCTATGCAGATGGGCAGTGGCGTCATCTGTTAATGAAGTAAACGTGGCAGAAAGTTGCAAGTTTCCGACAGACAGTGCAAATTTTCGAAAGGGTAGTCAGAATTTTAATTTTGCCTTTAAATCTCAGACAACCCATTTTTAGGTGGGGGAGAAGTTAGTTATGCTCCTTTGCCTATTCTCCCTCCGCCTTCTTGTCACGAGCGACGCCACTGCAAATTGGAGAGCCACGTGCAAGCACGACGTCGGCGTCAGAGTCAGAGATATGCCCAAGATTTACCGCACCCAGAAAGGGCGGCGTCGACAGGTGATTGGCACGTAGCATTAACGAGAAAGATTGACGATGAGTTTCGTAGTCTTTCGCTGGACAGATCTCACAGCGGACGGTCACCAAGACCGGGAATGCCTTGAATGCTGGTCACTATACGTACATGTATTGTACATCACATCGTCAGTATTTGTCTTTTGTTTTTTAGCGCAAGTTGTCTCTATTAGCGCATTGTTATCTGTCTTATTGCTATAGCGTGGGACAGATTATAAAATCACTTATGTCATTCTGTCAGTCTGTCAGTTTGTCTGTAAACACTCCTACGGCCGCAATTTTAATTCGATTTTGATGAAATTTTGCACAGTGATTCGGGGCCCAAAAAGTAAGATCGAGTTTGTTTGGGATAAAAATCTGATAGCTCCTTCCCCTATTTTACCCCAATTTTTAAGAATTTGCATTACGGCCTATGGGGATTTCAGAGCGGTATAACTCGGTTCCCGTAAAAGATAACTGCGCGCTGTGTTTACCTACCCCCTATTTTTGGGATCGGGCAATCTGACGGTGTAATTTAAATTTACCCCCTAACGATCCCTGTTGCCATAGCAACCGTTCAAAATGTTGCAAAATTTTGCATTACAGCCAATGGAGATTTCAAAGCGATATAACTCGGTCCCCGTAAAAGATAATTGCGCGCTGTTTGCACCTACCCTGCTATTTTCAGGTCCGGGCTATCCGATGAAGTCATTTAAATTTTTACCCTGCAACATGCCATGGCGACGAATTTTGAGACAAAATTGACTACAACTCGGCCACTGTGAAAGATGATTGCGCCCTGTTTGCACCTACTCCCCTTATACGCAGCTGCTAGGCTATATAGCATGGCAATGGGACAGATACCTTGTTCCACAGAACGTATTTTTAGTTGTATGTGTGTTAGGGGAAGCTGTTGATGTGGGTGGACATGTTCCCAGCGCCGCTGGGTCCCCCGGGACCCGCCGTCGACATCACGCCGCGCAAAGCTAAGAAGTGCGTCACACATCGTTTTCTGTTCAGAATATCGATTGAGAACAGTGTGAATAACTGTGTTCAAGGGCTGTTTATAATTGTGCATTGTATTGTAGTTTGTGTGTATTTTGTGTATTTTGATGTTTCGTGGTTACCGTATTAAAATTTACACAACATTTGTCGTTTACCTATTTTTGGCCACAAAATTGGCTAGTAGCTGTCAATATCCACTTTATGTTGCCGTACACTGATTATTGTTGGCTTTTATCTAGCTGTTTGCTTCTTAAAATAACAGGTCTGATACATTACTCCATGCTACTACATGTATGGCTTCTTTTGATTACTGCAGGACCGACTTTCTCGAGTTCTGAGGGCTTAATGCAGATTAAGCTGGAGCCTCGTTAGAAGCTGTGGTAGTATACCACGCACGCTAAGCGTTTGTGCGTATAGATACGAGCTGCGAGTGATAATCTGGAACACGCGCGATGTGATTCTGGACGAGACGTCAATCACTGGCGAGCGTATGAGTGACATCTACGTGCGAGGTTGGATGAGTGGGATGTATGACGACCGACAGAAAACCGACGTCCACTACAGGTCACTAATTACAGCTTAGGTCCCGTTTTTCCATGCACATTTGATGGCCGATCAAATTGATCTCTGATCAACTTTGGGACTTGACCGGAGATCATCTCAATGATCGTTTTTCCATCGCCAATTAGCGACTAATCGTCCATCAAATCTCCCATCAAGTTGATGGCCGAATATTGGCGGATCAAGTCAGATAATTGACGATTAAACGTGGCGATCTGCAGTTCGCTGCTTATTTGCACCAGAAACATCGCTTCACGTCGCCGGTCAGAACGGCAATTCACGCATTAAAATAAAGTTACCATATGGAAAAACGAAACACAGTTGATCGACGATCAATTCTGAACATCAAGTTAATCGAAGATCAGTAAATCGGAGATCAAATTTGATTTGATTGGCGATGGAAAAACCGGACCTTAGTGTTGTTTCCTGTTTGTCAGCTAAGCTTATACTGTCTGGCGGCGTAACAAGATAATGTTCAAACGAACACGGAGTCTGTCCAATGCATCTCGATAGGTTACAGCGTTTGCATAAATAAAATCACTGAGCTGTGTAGACGAGTGGTAAAAATTAAAAAGTTTAATTTGAAATTGTGCAGCAGCAGTTATTGTCATCTATCGCTATTATTATAACTAAACAATTAACATCGTCAATCACGTGACCATTCGGTTCGTCACCAGCGGTTTACTATAGGTGGTCCATTGTGACCATGCGTCTATCTTGACCGTTATGGAGATATGGCTCCTCAAAAGTTGGACGGACGAATGGACGGTCGAACGCTCAGGTGTTTTTATACTCTGCCCAATGCTATGCATTGCATTGGACCGACAATAATTAGAGTCTGTGCAATAGCGTGTAGAAATACTACAACTGTCTGTGTGTTGCGCTGCTTGGCAGGTCATTGGGTGGCGAGGGAAACTTCAACTGGAGATTAGTGTTTCCGTTCGACTATTTGCCGGAGGAACAGAACGTGATCATTATGAAGAAAGAGCATTTCTGGAGCCTCGACGCGACTGAGATCAAGGTTCCCCCCGTGCTCGTCGTACAGATCTGGGACAATGACAAGTTTTCCGCCGACGATTTTCTTGGTAATCTCAACTCTTCTGTTTGGCTTGGATTCGTTCTTGTTACATTTTCGTCTTGCAGTTTGCTGCGTCTTTACATGTACGTCGTCGGTCGTGGTATTGCAGACTGGATTGTTGGACAGTAAATCAACTGGTCAGAGTCACGCCGCCGTAGGTTTAGCGTAAAATAAAAGTAAAATATTGCAAAATGTTTGCAAAATGTCATACGTCGTTTTTATCAGTAACGCCGCGGTCTTATTAGTGACTTTTTTCGCTTTAGACTTCGTGAACCTGGAAGTTTGGCGGTAGTACGAGTAGTGCCGATGCCGGTACAAACATGGAAAACAGTCTCAGTCCTGAATAGGAATTGCACTATGTGGTCTGATACGGGACTCGGTAGAAAACACAAGCCGCCATTTGAAAGCCAAATCGCAATCTAAATTCTGACAAAAATTTCGTCGTTATCGTCAATGTTTATTCGCCCAGAGCAACGTGACAAATAGAACACTGCAGTAGCGACTGTCTCCCAGGCAACTGGCGATGGCCCGGCGATCAACAATTACCACGTCGATCGCCACAATTTGCCAGTATTAAACATGTTTAATTCGAGCAATCGATGTGGCGACTGTCGCCGCGACCAGTTGCCTGTAGTGAATACACGAGGGGACTGTCGCTGCGATCGTCGCCACGACAGTCCCCTCGTGTATTCACCACATAAGCCGACAGAATAAGTTGCAGTTGCACAAATAACTGCCGTAAAATCTTAGCACACAGTGATTTTTTTTTATTTTGCCACAATAATTGAATAGCATAAAGCTAGATTGCTTTTACGTTGCTTTTACGTTGTCTGAAGTTTATATTTTTCAACGTGAAATTGGCGTACAGGTAGTTTGGAGTTGGACTTGACGTCGATGCCACTGCCGGCAAAGAGAGTTCGTTCGTGTACACTGGAAACTTTGTCAACAGGAAGCAAGTCATCTGCAACGTCCGGCGGTCGGACTGCTGGCAAGAAAGTGTCGCTGTTTGAACAGAAGAGACTGCGCGGCTTCTGGCCGTGCGTCGCTGAGAGCAACGGACAACATATACTAGCGGTCAGCCGGCAAACGATTCTTGTTCTGATTTTGTTGCTGCTGCCGAAATTTATCGATTACTGTGGAATTCTGCTTGCGAAGTTGCGAAAAGCCGATTACCGTGAAAGAATTGTTGCTAAAGTGTATCTGTTTAATTTTTTTGTGTGTGTGGACAAAACAACAACAAATGTTTGTTGTGATGTGCTGTTTTAGTTAGTGATCATAAAATAGACCTACGTCTTTCAGTTAGCAGCCGGAGCTGGTGTGAACTGTGTGCGTATTCAGGGCAAGTTGGAGATGGAAATGGAATTAGTGACAGAAGCCGAAGCACTGGATCGTCCGGCTGGTCGTGGTCAGGATGATCCCAATCAAAACCCAACACTCGATCCTCCAAAGTCGGTTTAATTTGTTTTTTTTCTACTGATAGTTTTTTAGTGATATTTTAATGATAATGAGATTAATCAAATTATTTGAATCGGATCTTAGATTGCAAAATGAGTCACAATTTTGTTACCAAAGCATACTTTTAATAGATTAAAGCTTTAGTTTTCAGTGCAGTTTTCTTAAGGTCTGTAATGTCATGCGGCCGTCATAGTAAACCGTATTACGGATCCTGCGCGTCCGTCCGTCTGTGTCTGTCTGTCTTGCTGTTCATCTCGTACAGGCTCGAAAACAAAAACAAAAATCTCGGTTAACCGAAATTGGTGTGAATAGGCCTATTCAACGTTTTCCAGTCTTCCAGAGCAGGAGCCAATTTTTAGCCGAAAGAATAAAATGTCAAGCTTACTGGAGGTCTAAAACCTCCGTAAAAGGACACATATCGCGCGTAAACGGTTAGGCCTACTTACTGCAGCAAGACGGTTCAGGGCGCGCCGCGAGCGCAACGCTATCAGCATAAAAGACTTGGACCTTTAACAGCAGTTCAAAATAAGCAAGTGTTGTGCGTGGTGGCTAGGCGGACGGCTGCATATATCATGTCGGCATTGGGGCGACATGATGCCATGCAGTTTCAGTATAAGCTGGTGACTGATGTTGTCTGTTGCACGCAGTCGACCGGCAACGTCGTTCTTGTGGTTCACGTCGCCGTGGAAAACGTTTAAATTCATCGTCTGGCGCCGCTTCAAAGTCTACTTCATCACCGGCCTCATCATGCTCCTCATCATTCTCTTCATCGCTCTCTTCTTTTACGCCGTCCCGGTTGGTGTCTCTGTTAACTACATTAATTATTATTGCTTTATGAAGCCAGCTGTCAGCGTCGCTTTAGCATTGGCATTGCATCCTTCACACGAAACCATAGAGCGTTACTGTTACAGCGAGCGTTTTAGAGAAATGTGTTATCTTTTATTTCTCATTTCAATTGTAGTAGATTTGCTTAGGTTTTCTATCTCAAAATTCTCAAAAGCCAATTAGTCATTTTCATTAGTTGTTTCGATTGAACTGTATCAATGCCGTTACTTTTTTGTTTGTAAAGTAAAGTCTGAATATAAAAAAACTCCGTCGCTCTGTTTTACAGATTTCTTCTATGCGTGCACGTGTAACTAGAGGTTATATAAGAAGTTTCAGTATATTTGTGCTTTGTGTGCTCTGCTAGAAAGAATTTATTTTTATTTCTGTTGCAGGGTGCTATGGTCAACAAAATGTTCAACCCATAATCAACGATTAAGAGTCTTGTTTCAACTTTGATATCTTTCAGCAGCTCGGAGACGTTTAAGTTAACGGCAACTATGAAGTTGTGAACATTACCGGAACGCTGCAGTTGTTGGCGCCAGAGCTGGAAATGGGTCATCTTTTGTGACCCATGACCCAGTGACCCACGTGACCCATAACCCATGATCCATGGCCATTGCACACATCGGACCATCAGGGGGGAGTGGCATGGTGGTGCTGAACAACCTTCAGTCCACTCGGTCTTGAGAACCAAAACAGGTAGACTACAAGTAATCTAAGGAAAACTCACGTGACGCGTGACAGTATGACAGTCGACATTATTGGTGCTGCCATCTGGGAAATCAGCGTACAACGTGCAGTAAAGTACTGATCCGTTTTGGAAGAGTACCCAAATTTGAGGCCTTCGTAAGAACACATGTGAACCTACGTCGAAACTCAGGCGGGTAAAATCTTCGTTTTGTGCTAAAATTTTATAGGCCTACGCAGGTTGTCTTGGTTTATCTCTAGAGTCATTTTGGTGCAGTTCGCTGTTGAAATATGAGTTGCAGCCGAAAATTGCGAAAAAAATCACTAAAAACCCACTTTTTAGATTCTGAGGTGGTTTAAGATCATTAATATTGGTACTCCTTAAAAGCTCGTCGGGAGTGCTTGTTGTGGTAAGCAGCAAGTCTGTTTTATCTGCAACTGTTTATATGCCAAAGTAGTGGACAGTGGCAGAAATCGCGCATTTTAAAGGGATATCTATAATTATTGTTGCTCTTGGGTAGAGGATTTCTTAAACATAAGGGGGGAATTTAAACTGCTAAAATTGGTTCAGTGCTGAAAATTTCATGGCAGGTTGTCTTGGTCCATCTCCAGCCATTTTGAAGTACTTAGCTCTAGAAATGTGCGCCAAATCGAAAGAAAATCATAAAACCCCGTACTTTGGTGTTCAATCGTTTAAGGTCACTAGTCTTAATTACCCTCAAAAAGCTCGTCGTTAGTAATAGGCAACAAGTATGTACCTACCTGCAACCGTTTTCACGATAAACGAGCCAATGGCGAAAAATGACGACTTTTTAGCGGGTACCTTTATTTGACGCCCTCGTCCGAAGGGAATTTTTTTCACTCGAGCAGCACGAAATTTTGTCGCAAAAACTAGCGTCTCTGTGGCAGCCCACAGTGAAAATTTCATGATTCAATGGCTTTTGTGTCATTTTGACACAAAATAGCAATGTGATAGGCGGACAGACAAGTTCGTTAGTTAAGGCTTTCATCTATTTGTGTCATCTTACTGTTACTCTGTCTTACCGTCCGCTGTGTTGTTAATTATGTTTGTGTTTTTTTTCTTTTTATGTGCTACCATTTTATGGTGAATAAAGTTGAATATATAAGATAGCCGTACGGAAGGACCTTTGGTGTGATGCCCCAGTTCTAGGGCCCTGGCGACTAACTATCCAGATCCAGATCCAGGACGCCTCGGCGATAGCTAAGACGCGCTTAGCATAGTTGTCGCGCGTAAAAATTAAGTCTCCAGCTTTGGCAATAATCATAGTTATGTGAGTGGGCAGTTTCTCAACTATGAACAAAGTACGCTAAATAGTGGCCAATCGTAGCAGAAAACTAGTCAGTAGTCTGATATGCACATGCAATATAGTTTTGGTTGTATGAATGTTGCGAACTGCTAAGTTCATCAGTGTAAGTATAGTGTACTTAAAATTGCAAGCTATTGCGCAGTTATTTCTTCATGGGTCAATGGGTCACTGGCAGTGACCAATGACCCACGTGACCCATCCAAAAATGGTGACCCATTTGACCCATGACCCATGACCCACTGACCCATTTCCAGCTCTGGAACTTGACGGTGCCGTTTCCCTTTAACTTATAGGAAGTTACGCAGAATTATTCATTTGGGGGCCTCGGGTCTAAGTTGGAGGATGCAAGTTTTGGGAGCATGGCACGGGTGTCTGAGGGCAGAGCCTCCAGCGGGGTTCAGGGGCAGAGCCCTTGGTCAGGGTATCAGAGGGGCAAAGCCCCCTAAAGCTGAAACATTTTTGGCTTTTGGACGTTCAATGGATGCAGCAAATTTGCTTATTTTTCTAAAATTTGGAAACGTAAAAATCAGATATTTCTGTTGTTTGTGCAAAACAAATGAAGTTTAATAGGCTGCAGTACGTCACAGTTTACTGTAAACTAATAAAAAGTAATAAGAGCGATGTAGGAATAAACCCATGTTTCACCATATATATTTGGTTTCAACTACAACACCCTTTGGCCACTTTTTTCGTTGCGGGTGTCAAGATTTTAACAGGGGGATGTATAGACCTTCTACAGAGGGCTAAATAATTTTCTGCTTAGGCGTACTTATATTTTATTCCCACGAGTCATGCAGTAGCTCACTGAACCATAAAATGATTCCAACGTTGATACGCTGTGATGTGCGCTGCGCGAGTCGCGTATAGCAAAATGTCAATTTAGTCGACGTAATCAATCAATCATTCTGCATCTGCGAAACAGTAGGCTATAAAAGACGTAGGCCTAATTATATAGCCTATGCTTGTAGTCTGTTAGTGTGCAAACATATTATTTACTGGTATACTGCAATCAATGCACTGCGTAACAAACTAGTCTACAAAGCATAATACCGTTCTGAAAGTTTCACGCCAGTGAAACAGCTGGCAGTTCGGCTGTTCCGAGCGCGTTGGTTTTAACAACTACCTAGATTAACGGCTTAGTGGCTTTCGTTTGTATGTCAGCGTGTACGACGTACGTGATATATATCGCCATGTAGCCGTATATGCTTTTGATGACAACTTACTTTCAGAATTTTTCATTTGCCGAAGACCAGGATACGAGTAGCCTGCGGTATTTCGTGCAAATTAAGCCGAATGATGAAGTTGAACCACTGATCAACATTGGTGGCGTGTATTAAACCGTTTACTCAGCTCTTCTGACGTCTGTGCCGCGCTTGACGTAGAAATGTGCATATAGATAAAACGTAGGTCTAAAGCGAGATGAAAGTTGGCAGATAGCGCAGCCCTGTGTTAATGGCGACCGACTAAGTCATTGAGAATGGTAAAATTCGACCCCGCGCAGATCCCGGATCCGAAACCTCTCAACCGATCGACACAAAATTTGAAACAAGTGATTACGTCCTCGAGACGACCCCCTGTGCATAATTTCGTGCATATCCGTCCATTGGGGGTTTCTCGGCAAATGGGTGAAATATAACAAAATTTTTTCTAGTATATATATATATATATA
>Ga0056128_1001234_pt1 | contig 27767 bp, 17 predicted proteins | sample WorMetLIZISLAND2_FD_71113 | JGI IMG/M metagenome (GOLD analysis project Ga0056128, IMG submission 71113) | Marine gutless worms symbiont microbial communities from Max Planck institute for Marine Microbiology, Germany - Olavius geniculatus... ... | reverse complement strand
TAGAACCAAAAATTACGACTTTATCTTATACATAGCCGGAGTTATGACAGTTTAAAGCATTGTCTAATTTTCCCCATAGGCGCCATTGTAATTTTTCATATTTTTGTGAAAAATAGGTGAGAATGTTGAACATAAATTTTGTAACCCCCAAAAGGCACTTCCTTGCGCGAAACCGCGTCATATGAGCCATCGTGCGTTAAAATCAGTTCAGTCGTTTTTCCTGTAAAGGACGGCAAGAAAAAAAAGGAAAGGAAAGGGAAGGGAAGGAAAGGCACAAAAAGTCACGCAAGCGTTATATTTAACCTATTCGTGGGGAAGCCCCCCGTAAACGAATTTTCACCAAATTTTGCACATCAGGAGATATGCTGGACGTAATCATCTGTGCAAATTTTGGTGTGAAAAAATTAAGGAGTTTGGAAAATACGAGGGGTCAAATTTTGGAGTTTCCCATTGAAATGGCTGGTCACCCTTACAACATTGCTGCGCTACGGCGCAGCCTGTGATAGCGGACAAACAGACAAACCGACAGACTCTGCAGCGTCTGCCTGGAAAAGAGTGCTGTCATAGTGCTAGTGCGCGACAGTCAAATAACAAACTCTACCTACCGGTGTAAGCTTACTGTATGTTATAATCTGTGTGATACGAATATGGCTATAGACCGCGGTTGCTTGTCGATTGCTAAGTTCCCTTAAGCAGGTTATTTAAATAGAGCCTACATGTGGATTTTCGCAAACGATTTAAATGTCAAAATATTCAGTCAAAAAATAAGAAGTTAACTTTTTATCTATCCCGTTATTGATTTATAGCATGCTATATAGTAAGACAGATTATAAATTCACTTGCGTCTTTCTGTAGGTCTGTGTCTGTGATCGCCTAACAACATTCGTCGCCTCTGCAGCGTATTTTGGCAATTTCAGCACCAGCTAGGCTTACAATGTTCAGTCTCACCTAGGGACTTGGACCTACTTAATACATGTAGGTACTATGAATAGTTTCACTTCAGTTAGCTACTCGCGTGGTGTGTTGGTGTGAAAGAAACTGCTTTGTTTGTCAGAAAATTATAGCAAAAAGGGGGAATTTAGTCATCTGCTTTCAGCTTTTTTCAAGTTTGCCTTTCTCTTATACATTTTGTCATTTGGGATTTCCTGTGCTGCTGAGTACGGTCAAACCCTCAAAGACACGGCTTAGTATGAACAAAATAAACGTGGGAAAACAAAACAGCTATACAGTGCATAACAAGAATTTACGTAATAAAAACCAATGAGCGAATGTATGCTACAACTTTACGTTCAAGCAACTTCAGTGTTAACTGGTCCAGAGCGAGATCAGCAGAAATTGCAGAATGTACACTCTGAGCGACTTCGATGTAGTCGAGTGTCTGAGCTAGTGACGTTACTGAGTGATGTAGCTTCAACTGACACTGAGCCATCAGATACAGCGTCAGAGTTAGCTGACTGATGCAGAAACCGCCAGCATCGTCTCTACACTTCGGATTGACAATCAGCGTCAGCGCAGTCAGTGAGACAATGTCATCATCCAACAATTGATTAAAATCCGGTAATATCGGCAGAGCAGGAGCACTGACAGCATACTCCAGCGTGTGTAAGTTCTGCGTAGACAACTGTAAACACTGCTGATAGTCGCCACGTTTGTACGCGTGCAGTGCCTCGAAATCTGTTGTGATTGTAGCTCCCGGACCAAATCGCGCCACGAGCTGACGATATGTTGTCAGCTGTTCAACCGCAGACTTTTGCAGCAACTCAGTCAGTTCTGGTGCATTGCATGTGTTTGCTTTCAAGACTGAATTTTCACCGTTCATCCACAGATTTTTGTGTTGAAATTTTAACTGCCGACGCAGGCCTACTGACAGAAACAGAAGCATGTCACTGATAAATAGCTGCTGCGCATCACTAATACAAATGCCATACCGTCTGAGTTCATCGGCTGATGACGGCTGCATTAACTGGCTACATCTTGTCACTGACAGATATTTGACATGCAAATAGTATGCAAACAATTCAGTCGTAAGGACGGAGACAAATTGTGGTTGTCGCTGTTCTTTCATTGCAACAGTTTGTACGCTTTGGTACAACTCTACCATGCCTAGCATACTGTCGACGTCGTCGTCGATCTTGGGCAAAATGTTACCTTGTACAACATGTGAACTGCACTGTGAGTGATCACGTGACCTTGTCACTAGTGTACAATGATCTACCGCCGTCTGCCATTGTCCTGTAGTGTAGTACAAAACTGCCAAGTAGACATTTGCCAGACAATAGATGGAGTCGCTGTCAGAATCTAAGTTACATCTCAAGGCTCTGTGCAGATACGCCTTTGACAGTTTAATCTCTATCAGTGACATGGTGCTGAGTGATTCATTCGCAACAATTTTCATCAGCTTGACGGCTGCTTTCAGTGACATCACACTGGTGGAATAATACGACATACGACGAATGTCAGTAGGCCTAAACAGTCCAAGGACTGCAGCTAAGATATCCATCAACTCGTCGTTGAGTCCATGTCCTTGTAGTTTGGTTGCAACGTGTAGAAATGCTACTGCTGTAAAGTATGCGGAGAGACATAAGTCAGTCTTTGATAAATGATTCATGAATCCAACACATGATCGAGCATTCAGTGGGCATCCGAATAGGCCTATAAATTTTGCGATAGTTTTCTCTGCAGCGTCAAATGTGTTTCACCGATTGACAAGCGATCTCTTCTGCTTCCAGGCAACAAGCGCATTTTTTAGTTCCATGCTCGAAGTGGCGTCAGCAAATAAGCGGGAAACGTTTTGTGGACAGTCATTCAACTGTAAACATTTCCGTACGTAATTGTCTGTAAACCACGCTGATAACCACGTCTTGTCTATTTTCATCAGCTGATCTGCCACATTTGCCATATTGAATGAATTATCAATCAAATTACATTTGTCAATGAAATAGTGTGGGCAGCGTGGGTGAGGGTGAGTCAGCCATTCACCTAAAATATGCAGCAGATGGACACATATTCTCACAAGTTTTACATCATCAGTCCACCAATTTCCCGATTTCATTTCGCAGCACCAGAGCATCAGAGTTTTAATATGATAGTTGCTTAGTGGGCCTGCTGCAATGTTGTCCGCATTCTCGGTCAGTCGCTCGGTTTTTGTGAAATATCGCAACATGTGATAGACAGTCTGTTGTATCGGCATCCAGCTGTTTATCAGTACAATTTCCGCTCGCGAGAATGACAGTCTCCACTGAGCCTGGAATATCCATTCATGTTGTCTACACTGACGATGTGCCACACCAACCACATCACATCCGTTGCTGACAACACGATCAAGAGTTGCTGAGTCTGGCCAGCCGTAGTTTTTGTGTCGCGTTCGCCAATCAGCAGCTTGCGCCGGCCACGACAGACAACGTACGCAGCGCACCAAATCTTGATCAGACAACCCTAGCGATTCATCTCGTGGGTGAAGAAACAAAGCTGGTCCATGAAAACCGTAGCTATGTTTACTACGGTCATTTTGTAAATACTTTTCTCTGTCATAATACTCTACGGCGTTGTAGTTGTCATCATTACTACATTGTGAGAGTAAGTAACGTATCGGTAAGTATACATAGCCAGGTACGTGACTGTCGACAATCTCATATACGTGAACATAGCTGTGAAACTCAGCTGGTAACTGTGTTGGCGGCGGATGTCCTCGAGGTATTGCCAGCTGATCGTTGCGGTGCCACATCACGTCAATATCACCGATATACGGTAACATGGGTTCAATGCAGAACTCAGGAACACTTCCTGTTGGGATGGCAGTTATACTGCATTCGCCGTCAAATGGCGCCGTTATCATGCCGCAAACCAGTGCAGCATGAACATTATATCTTGATGGCGGACACGGTTGACAAGTGTCCAGCAGAAACTCTGTAACTGTGCTGTCTAAATCGCATTCACGCGACATTACTTCAACCGATCCAAATCCAGAATGGCGATTATAAGTAGGCCTACTGATTTACACTAGTTACCAACTAATTACTGTACCACCACTGTGTTAACTCAGTCACTACAGTTAGTCACGAGATACAACAAAAAGACCCAGTGTTTCGACAGTGCTTTCACTTTCGATTTCAGTCTTCTCAGTAAGAATTTTTTTAGTCTACTGTTACTGAATATACAGGTAGGTGCTAGTGCTCATATTCATAATGATTCTCCCCATAAATGTCCGATGTTTTGTTATATTTAAGGTTGTTACCGAATGAATTTTTAATCGTTTAATCTCCAAAATTAATCGACTATAAAATAAAATATAAAAATTTAGATTTTTACTATATAATGTTGTTAACTTTCTCAAAGTAATTAATTACTTAAGTCAACTCAACCGTCCATTCCTCCGGGGTAGGTAAATTGAGTAGGTCATCCCAGTCTTTTCGGCTAAGATTAAGGAGGGGCGCGTTTACCTGTGTCGGCTTATAGGTAGGCCTGACACTCTATAGGAATCCCATAGACCTATTTTAGCAGGTGACGCTCCGTATCTGTGGTGGATTTCCGCGAAGAGCTATAGACCTAATTTTAGCCTACACACCCTTTTAACGTTCATTAACGGTTCATGGGACTACTGTGAACATTAATACAACTGCCATTAGTAAGCTTACAGACTGGCGCACGAAAACGCCAGAGTAGGCCAAGGCTATATCGACCCACCAGGTCCAGATGCGTTCTGTGATCTGACGCTTAAAATCGCTTGTAAAAATCACACATATTTCGCACGCAGGGCAAATGTGGGCTAGGCCTAACTGCTGCAGTGCTGGTGAAACTAAAACAGAGGATGTCTAAATGTCAAATTGACATGTCAAATGTGGTTCGCTTACATAGATCCTACGTTAGTTCTACACCGGATCACGAATGGGCAGTATATCGCAGGAGCGAAAACGTGACAAAATATTTTTATTATTTAGCCTACCTACAGACACTTTTAGCCCGATGATTTCGAAATTTCCTTCATTTGTTTGATTTGTTTTTCTTCATGTTGTCTCCTACTTTGCTTTACTCCCATCTTTTCCGGACTTCCACTTCGGTTAACAATTAAAACTACCACAAGACAAAGTTTGTGAAAAAGTATTATGTACTCACATTCATATCATGAAATGCGAAACTTTACACGCAAATCGAACACGCGCTGATTAACAAACGCATATCGCACTGTACATACATAATACTCCAACTATGCTGTAGAGTGCAGACTATTTATAGGCTGATGCTGCATGCACAAGTTATACAGCAAAATACAAAATACGCATGTTGGACATTATGTAGTTGTGAACACAGACGAAACTCGCCCCACATGGCCCCGAAGTCATCAAAATTTGTCAAAATCATCTCAGAAGTGTTTTCGCTGCATATACATAATGTTGTTGTCCCTCTTTGGATAACAGCATGCTTCACATAGGCGAAGTTTTTATCATTGATTATAAACTTAACACCAGGTAACCACACCTATCCGAAAAAGCCCTGCATGCATTAATGTAGTGGCAACGGACCACCCCAAATTCTAAACCGTTCCAAAATGTCAGTCCAATAAATACAAAATACTCCAGTTTGTGAAAATTTAGAAACAAAATTGAAATTTTTGAGTACCATAATCTCCGCTGTTAAAAATTTGCAGCTGCCTGTCACAGTGCCGATGGCTATACGTCAGATTTACAGCTTTTACACACAAATTTAAAAATTCCTCATCGACCCCAAATTCTTTGCTCAAACAGCCCCAAAGAAGGCGAGTCTGCTCGGGGTAGCAGTTACAATTATCCCAAAATTTATATTCTCGGCAAAAACCTCATAGCTTGAGCACTGTATTATTAGCTCCTGGACGGCAGAACTTGTCATCAAAAGCGTTCTGCAAGCATGAAAATAGAATGACGTAGAAAAATACTATTTACACTCATTATCATATACAGGGTGATGCAAAATTAAGAGAAACATTTTGTTTTCATTCTTCATACTGCGTACATTACACAGATGCCTAAAGAAACATCTGTGAGGTACGAGGCAGATACGGAGCAACATAACTGAACTGAACTGACACGGTTTAGTTTTTGATGAACTGACCAATGGGCAAGCAGGGCGAGCCCATTGGTCATTGGTTCACACGTACGCAAGTGTAGTCACGTAGCCACCGACGCCGCTAGACGGTGCCTACTGTATTACTGCTTGCCCACTGGTTAGTGTGTCAAAACTAAAACATGTCAGTTCAGTTCAGTTACGTCAATCTGTACGCGACTTAATATATCGACAGTACTGATACTTATACAGATAATCACACAAAGTGCTCAACATTATCCCATTTAACTGCAACGATCTAGGCTAATCATTCTAAATCGTTTTTATTAGAGATGTCAAATTAATGCATTAATTACCGCATTAATAAATCAACACACGTTGAAAAAATTAACACACAGAGACATAAATTTATGCTAATTTACTAAATTCCGTGAAGCAAAAGTTCCAATATTCCATTAAACTGTGGTTATTTGACAGTCGAATGAATTCAAGTATCTAAACTGTAGTTGCCGTTCCATCACTACTGTAAATAAATAATTATTTTTGACGACAGGTTAATAGATTTCTATGCTAGCTATGATGGCAGGTAGTGTTGATTATATGTTTAAAATGTGCTTCTAACTTTCTATATTCTGCAGGTGGGGCCCCCAAACGTCACGGGGCCTGGGGTAACTTACCCCCTACTCTCCCTCTCGATGGGACTGGGTGCATTAATAATGAGTTAATTAATGCATTAAAAAAATTAACACTTCAATAGCTCTAATTTCTATGCTCCACTCTATATACTCTTCGTTATCGCTATTTATTGCACTGCAAACTTCAGCTGCTGTACTTATTCAACAATGTATGCACAAGTACACTTACCAACAACAGTATTCATATAGTGGTCTCAATTTTGTCAAACAACAAAAATTCTTCCTGAGTTCGGCACTCCAACTCCACGTTAGGAAAGAAACACATCAAGAAAGAAAACCTCAAAATAAACTGCCAAAGCAGGATATTTTGCAGTCCAGAGTCCACGTTCTTAAAACTTCCCAGGAACATCTGAGAAATATTCCTTATCTCAACAAAACTGAAGAAAATTCTTATGAGCGTGGGCTCATACGTGTACACTTCACGTCTTTCAACCAAAGTGCTAAACTCAAACAGATAACTCTGTCTTTACTGATGGAAAAATATAACAAGATTATCTCTGAAAAATGTTGAAATCAGATCCACAAAAAACATGGCATACTTTCTATTTCATTTTAAAATTTACTTAATAACTTTAATACTTTACTTATGCCGTATTTTTGTGATAGTCTGTTTTTCTTTTTAAGTCTTTCATGTTTTCGGTTTAATGCACACTTTCTGTATGACTTCAGTAATAATAATTATTATTATTTGGCAATCAGCTGATATGGCATCAAAAAGTCTATCCTCTCAAACCTACAAAACTCTAGGTTTTGTAAGTTTTCCACCAGTATATTTCGCAAATGTTACGTCACCAACATCTGCTCCAAATAGACTACCGGAGGACATGAAGTCAGACAACAGGGGCGGAGAGTAGGGCTGCGAGACACGGTGATTGGACAGACGATTGGTCGTGCTCGGGAAATCGCAGAATTTCATCGAGATCTTTGCGCTGTTCTATGCTCAGTTGACTAAGCAGCTGCTGGTACCACTCGGGATCTGTCATCTGTACACCTACAACAACTACAACTATAGCAACAACTACAACGACTTCTACTACAACTACCACTCCGGGTCTGTCATTAGAACACCTAGACAAACAACAACCAACAACTATGCAGTCCTACACGGTTCGGCATGCTCAAGGTGTTCGGTCAAACAAGGCCGCCAATTTTAGGAGGCCGCCATTTTGGACCGTAAAAATTCCATACAGTTTAACCTGCCAATATGAACAACAGCGATGTTGAGATTATGGTGAAAACAAAAATTAATGACATCAAGTGAGAATGAGTTTGACAAGAAAGTGAACCTTATGGACTGGCGGAAATGTTGAAACCAGATGCATTTTGCGAGCAAACAATGCAGAAAAATGCAAATGTAAAATGCAAATGACTCTGCCCCAGACCCTGTTAGAGAAGCTTACAGCACTCCCCCAGATCTCCTAGCTGGTTACAAGAGAGCATTGTTGTTATAAGAGAGCCACTTCAAGGTGGTGAATGTTAAAAAAGAAAAGGCAAAGAAACAAAAGAAGAAAAAGACAAAGAAGGGAGGAGAAATAATTACAAACACTACAACAACTACTATTACTATGACCACGACAGTGAAGCTAAGTAGAACTACTACTACAACTACTGCTCCTGCTGCTATTACAACTACTAGCATACAACTACCCCTCGACATCCAATAGACACCATTCTGACACTGAAGACTCTCTGGAGGATAAGAGGAAAGATTATTAGAACTACCATTACTGTTGGTTACATATGTGCACTTAGAATTGGCAGTTATTACAAATTTAGGTTTAGGTTGTTTTTAGGTTTTGTGTTTTATAGAGGTTGAATTTTCCGTACAGGTTAAACCTTTTTTTCGGCTATTACGTGTAAGTGCATCGCCTGGAAAGGCCATCCCCAAAGTGATCTACACTGTGTCGGGCGAGACGTAAAACCCTTTTCACTCAATACTACTACAGCACTTACTGAGTATGGTTCCGCGGAACATCTGGTTCTCCTGTGCCGGGTTGTCAACTTTGTCCAGTACTGTCTCGTAGCCTTCCAGTGCAGTTTCTTCAGCATCGTCATCATCATCGTCAGCAGCAGCAGCAGCAGCAGCGTAATCACCGGCACCGCCAAGATCCTGGCAATAACGAACATGGAAAATATTTATCCCCATATTGCAACTTTCTTTTCGGTTCAAAGTCGCGCGACACAAAAAGTCCAAAAATCAAAAATCCAGTCTAAACATTGTCCACTAGCTGAAGAATCAGTAGTTGTTCACTGGCTCTCATCGAATATGGTGGATAAGATAGAGTATAAAAATGAAAGTAGTTGATATTATGATAGTCTTGTAACCTTGACCTTAGATTGTATCACATGGTGCTCATCGACCTCTACTTAAGTATCAAATTTCATTCCAATGTGATAACCCATAAACACATTTTGTGGACAAATGGCTTTATTAACTTGACTCATCAAGCAGTTGACCCACAATATGCCTCCAGCAAATTCATACCTAGGGCTCAGTCTTGCCTACTTTTTTCGGAAGCAAAAAAAGTTTTGCATCCCATTAAATACATCAATTGAGGCCATTATCTCTGAAAAGTATTATCTGGAAATCTCCGACAACCAAACTCAAAAAAAGAAAATACACACTAAAAAAGCAAAAAAAACCTTAAAATGATGATCAAGGACTTCGTCATCGTCATCGCCAAGTTCGCGATCTTCAATTTTGATCTCCAGTTTGCTCGACTCTAATCCGCTGTATGCCCGACATCGCACTGCAGAATACATAACAGCTTCACTTCAGTTAACATCTGAGAGACAGTTTCTGGTTCTTTATAAGTCGATAAATCAATGACTGGCCAATTTGCATAAATCACACTTCTGGAGCCATTAACCATCTGAACTATTACCTTCATGACACGATATGTGGGTGTTACATGTTCAATAAATTACTCACTTATCCACTAACGTAACTGTGCTGGCAGATACGGTAAAGCTAAAAATGCCATACGCCGTAAGGCACCTAAACAGTGTGCTCATCTTCCTTTCTATGGCCGTTAAGCCCGTAGGCAGATAAACCACTGAGTCCGTGACGCATGGCCAGTGTGACGCCAGACCTACGGTTATCTTCCCAGCCGCAGAGCGTCACCACCCTTTGACCACTGGTACCAAATTATACTGCATGGTGACAGAGGCATATGTATGTGAACAACTTGCCCAGGGTTGTCACCTGGCAGTGCTGGTAAAGACAAAATTCGCTAGAACAACTAGATATGCTCACACTCATAGGCACGCTGTAGACCGCTGAAGACTGTGATGGCCACTGACAAAACGTGTAGACAATCATCATGAAACAAATGTCTTCTGACATCTGACAGACTCAGCAGTGTACAGACTCCCAGCAAGAACAACTTCCTGTCATGCAGCCTAAAGACAACAGATAGTAGCAACAGCCCTAGTCCTTTATTTCTAAGCACTGCTATCCAGTACTGGGGTCTGCGAAAAGCCCATTGGACATGACACAGCACTTTGGTATAATTATGTCCTTGGCCTGGCTTGCAAAGGTTTAATTCTATAGCTACTGGCAGCAGTTGTAGTAAAAATCACCATCGTTGACCACCACATAACTGTCCAAAAATATCCGGAATAAATCTTACATCACCAGAATCTAGATTCTAGACTCCCTGATGAATATTTACACGGTGTTTTATAAAAAAACCCTTTTTCTTTCTTTCATAATTCGCTCAAATGAAGATCAATTTACATAAAATTTTTACCAGTTGTAGCTGAAGAAATACTAATTCATAATATTAAACTTAATCTGCTTCACTGATAAAAAATATTCATCGTGTCAGCACTAAGCAACATGGGGACATGAAATCAGAGAATGTTTAGAAAGCAACAAGCATTCCATACATAAAAAATTAGATATTCTTTGCTACCGATGACGTCATGCTAACGTCATAATTCCGTGTTTGTAAATTATGCGTTTTACCATTGAAGACAGTCATTGATGAAATGTTAAAACACACCAATTGGTCATTATGCTGACTAAACCCAAAAATATGCTGAGTGTGAGATCCTCAACTTTGCTGATGTTGGCAGGTGTACGTGCACTGCGTCACTGCACGGAGGACCACTTGCCTGCTATCAGTCGAACAGCTTGTTACTGATAGTGAGCCAGTCATGTCAATTTTTTTGATTAAACATTTGATTCCATCAATATTCAATTGTATGTGTATCGTCTGAAAACACCTTGCACAAAATTGCTGCTCCATAAACCTTGCTGACTCGCAAACATTTCATCAAATGTTTGTCTTCAATGCTAAAACCCATAGTTTACAAACATGAAAATATGACGTAAGCATGACGTCACTGGTAGCAAAGAATATCTAATTTTTTTACCGGTGGATTATGTGTTTCCTCCTAAACACTGCCTAAAAATTTTGTGGGAATTTGAACATTTTCCATGGAGATATAGAACAAAATGTGAGTGGGTGTCTTTTTCTGAACACAGTGTATATTAAAAGACAGTGGCGGGTTAGTAGTAGTAGTATTAGTAGTACTGTAGTAGTAGTTGTAGCAGTAGTAGTATCATACCCGATAAGCTGCGCAGCATTAGCGAGCCATCGATGTATTATCTCTGCCAGCAAGGTTCCACCGGTGTCGGCTAGAGGTCGCTGCAGTAGCAGTATAGACAGCGGTGGGTTGTAGCACACGGCGGCTATGATGACATTGAGGCACGCGGTCTGCAGCCACTTGCTACGCATCTCACGACGCATTCGACAGAGTACCAACTCGACAACTGATGGCACAACCTGTACACAGCAATAATAGTAGTTGTAGAAGCGCTAGCAGCAGTAGTAGTTATTGTTGTTAAAGTAGATGCCAACTCCGCGACTGACGGCACTACCTACAGCAGTAGTATTAAAAGGAAAATGGTAATGATTCCTAATAGGAAACCTATCACAGAGCCACAAAGCGTCACCTGCCATATAAAATCACAGTGTTTGCTGCCACCCGACAGAGGTGAATGTGCAGCGGCAGCATTAACCCCAGCCAGCAGGCCAGTACTCGATTTGCCTACGCCGAAGGGATAGAAGGCTGAGTTGACCTTGGTGTTGGTTATATGACGAAATGGTTTACATGTCCACAGACAGTCAGCCATACAAGTAGTAACCACTTGATAGTGACCCGACCGGGAGTCGAACCCACGACCTTTTGATAGTAAATCCGACACCCTACTGTTATGCCACCAAAACACACAGCATTAGCAACAGTAACAACAACAGTGAATGATATATGATTTCTACTCCTACGCTTCGGCAACTTGATGTATCACTGACACTGTAACAGTGTTAGCCACAACACTGTTCAAGGTGCTGTCAATACGGCACCACTATTGCGAGAGTTCGCCCAATTCATCTGATAAATGTCACATAAGCACTGGGGGATGGTTGCCGACTTTGAACGAAACCATGACAACTATAGTAACTACATTCACCATCACCATTTATTACTACTCAGCCCGAAAGCCAATACTCATTCTACCATCCCACGGAGGGTAAAAGGCTGAGTCGAAAAATTGACTGTTTAACCAACCAAACAACTAACCTGTCTGATCCACAGCCAGTAAAAACTGATTTCTGATAAAAAGCATAGAAAAAGCAAGTCAAAATGGCCATCAATTGACATCACTGATGCTGCCTTTGTACTGAAGCTGAATAACTGCAAATGACTTGCCATTACTTCTACTAGGCCTATTACTACTACTACCAATACATGGCCCTACTACAACTATGACTAGTAAAACTACTAATATTACGACTACTAAGTTTACTAAGTAAACAACTGCTAATGACATGATCGATGCTGCCTTTGAACTGAAGTAAGATGACTTCGAGCAGTTTTGCTGCATGACATTCTGCATCCTCACCGACGTCCGCTGACACCAGAACCTAAACAAACAGACAGTGACACAGGGATCATTCGATTCGTCAATAAAACTATTGAAAACACATTTATAGAGCCACAAATGTCAAAAATAAACTACAGGTGCATAATATTAAGGTTGAAAGTAGTGTTGTAGCTATTGATGGAAGCCCACTTCAGAGCTACGGAGCGTCACCTGCCATATGCGATCACACAGTGTTACCTGCCACCCGACACAGGTAATGTGCCCTGCCTTAATCCCAGCCAGATAGGCCAGTACTCAATTTACCTACCCCTAAGGGATAGAAGGCTTAGTTGACCTAGGTGGCTGGTTACATATTGAGATGGTTTACTTGCCCAGAGGCAGTCACCCATCCAAGTACTAACCCAACCAAGCGTAGATTAAGTTCATTGATCGAATAAAACGTGTTACTACTAATACTAATATTAATCATATTTATATAGCGCCAACCCAAATATTAATGCAGTCTGACAAAAAAATGCATACTTAGAAATATTACGCTACTACCATACTTATAGTACTAAACACAAGTTTTGCCCCAATCTAAAAGTGAACAATCAACCCCTATCTCTCGCAAGATATTTCCCTCACAATTCCGATTCTGATCAAATCCCTGACCTTTATGCGAGAAAGAGCTGCTAAATTTTCCAACGTTCCTGCGCAAGGCTCCCAGCTACGTCCCAGCAACAGCTTGAAGCCAAGACGGCATTATCAGAAAAGCAAGCAAGTGCACGTGTAATACTCACAGTTCTGCAGATATTAAAGACCATCTCCATGTGACTTGGCTGAGAAAGAAACACCTCGGAATCAACGGTCACATAGTTGTACAACGTTGGCATCATATCTGAAACACCCGACATTAGTAGCAGTAGTGTTAGTAATAATAGTTGTTATACACTGTGTCTCAAAAAAAACATCTCCGACATTAAAACCAATTAACAAATTTTAATAATTTTTGGTACGAATATTCCTGACACAACATGCCATCAAATGACCATGCAGTTTCCCATCTCACCCAATGTATGCTTCTGCGCTACCTAGGGAAATTAGATCAAGTGAAACGTAATGAAATAAACAAAAGACCTGAAAAAACATCCCTGACATGATCAATCGTAACTTGAAGAAAGATTACAAGATTTTAAAAATTTTTTGGCAGAAATATTTCTGACACAACTGGCTATTAAATAAGTGTTTTAGTTTCCACCTAACCCAACGTCTGCTTCTGCACTACCTGGGGAAATCAGACGTGTTAAAATGAATGAAAAACGGAGATAAATTCCCTCTATCCTGATCTGGGGTCCCCGAGAGCCAGTCTATTACAAAATTTGACTGTCATGCAGCAGATGAAGTTTAGGAATGCTTGTGAAGTCAAGAAGCGACTGGTACGGCCTGAATTGGTCTGGAGCAGAACATTATCGACACTGCTGTCAATTAATGGAGAAAGCATCTCCTTGCCTGTATTCTCATAGTGGGCTAACACTTCGAGCAATTTTACTGTAAGCAGTTAAAAAATGGCCAACTGGATGAAATGTCAGCCAAAGTGTCTGAAATGTGAACACAATGTGTTTTTACGCGTTACGTCAATTGAGCAATCATATCAAAATGCATAAAAAAGTGATATTTCGTTGGTTGTGTTTTCCCCAGGTAGTGCAGAAACAAACGTTGAGTGAGGTGGAAAACTGAATGGTCATTTCATGGCAAGTTGTGTCAGGAATATTCCTACCAAAAATTATTAAAATCTGGCAGTTGGTTTTCAAGTTACAGTCGAAAATGTCAAGAATGTTTTTTGAGACACAGTGTAGTAATAGCAGCAGCAGAGTTGTTCAGAGAATCAACAGTTACATGGTCTGTTATCACACACACATATAAAGCAGTCACTACTTGAATGGCTGTCTGCAAACAGGTAAACCACATCGGTTATATAATCAGACCCCAAAGTCAACTCAGCCTTTCATCCCTCCGGGGTAAATAATTCGAGTACCAGCCTATATGGCTGAGGTTAAGGCAGGGCGCATTCGCCTTTATCGGGTGACAGATAACACTAAGTGATCCCATACAGCAGATGATGCTCCACAGCTCTGTGATGGTTTTCCTATAAAGAGCTATATCACCAAGCTAAACGTAAGCTGCATTTTTCATCAGCTAACGGGGCGGGGCTGTTCACTGCTGACGTCATGTTCATTTACATATTCATGCCAAACGATGTTAAACAAACTGGGTCTAACGAATAGAAATAATTGAATATTTTAATCCAGTTCAATGTTACAGACGATAAAAACCATTGAACTAAATGTTATATATAACTATTATATAATATTTAGGCCTAGTTCAATGATAAAAAACCAAAACAACAACAGACACGCCCACCACAGAGTCATAAGACTAGAATGACTATACAACCGCAGTTTTATCTCGGTAGGCAGATCGCATTCGAGGTTGACCTAGTTGAATTGCCAAATAAGGCAACAGGGGCGGAGTCTGGTAGAACAGCCCCACCCCGTTAGCTGACGCAAAACGCAGCTTTAGTCTTCCTGCTCGGCCAGGGTTAAGGTAAGGCACATTCACCTGTGTTGGGTGGCAGGTAAGTGATCCAATATGGCACAGTTCCCGTGAAGAACAACGCACACCTTTTTAACCCTTTAATAGTAGCAGTAGTTGCATGAATTGACTCAACTACAAAGAGAGGTCAGCTAGGTCATCATAAAATGGTTGCTAGAGGTGTGGTAGTACTACAACAACAATACTTGCTACTGCTACTACTACTACTACTACAGACCTACAAAGAGGTCGATGTTGTCATCATAGAACAGTCGGTAGAGATGAGGAAGTATCTGCCACATGCGGGAACTAATCTGTCGAGACGTCAGGCTGTAGACCAGAGACAGAAGCTCCTCAAAAAATTCTATGCAGATAAACCACACAACAACAATAACAATATACATTGTAACAGTAGTAGCAGCATTAGTAGTAGTAGTAATTGTGATGTGATGCGGTGGACTAGAGATGCAAGTTCTTCAAAGAATTCTAAGCACACAAACTGCACACAGCAACTTCTTTCAGACGTATAACAACTTTCTTCTTACATTCGCCAAATACTTCTATCTTCAGCTATACTGCATCACAACTGTACATGTTACAGTAAAATGCCCCATCTACATCGATGAAGACTGAAGACAGATAGTGCACTACAATGACCAGAGTTGTGAAAAAAAGAAAACTAAGAGCTTTTTGCGAAAAGCCGAAGTAAAATGTAGGTTTCTAATGTAAGAAGGAAACCACTTCCAAATAAATGAACCGCAGCCAAAGAAGAAGTGGTTTCTGACTGAACAGGGTCCATGTAAATGCTACTGCCTATCAAGTCGTCTACCATTTACAGGCATTCAACAATAATACACAAGTCCTCAGTGGATTTTCAAACTCTCTGAATGATTGCTGCTGTCATTATAAATTCATTATCGCTATTAGACGTCTGTTATTACTGCAAAATACTTACCCATCAGACTCTGCTGCAGGATGATGCCAATCACCTCAAGGACAATGCTCTCTATGTGAGGCAGGATCTACAACACAACATCACATTATCACTCATACAATATTATTACTAGCGTTATTATTATTATTATCATTGTAATTATTACTGATACTATTATTTGCTATCTGTCCCTTGTGTCCATATACGTTTCGATTATTGTACCTTTGCTGTAGCCACTCCCTCAATTTTCAATACCATCACTTTAAATATTTGCAGTTCACCTTCCATATTTGTTTTCGTCGCCAGCTCAAAACATCTCTGTACAACCTAGATTTTAGGTCACCTTGGTCCGTCACAGAGCAGATTTTCTCCAGTGTAATCAGAACTCCCAGCACCTCAGATTCAGCAGGTTTTCCTGCTGACACTGAGCAAAATACAAAGATACCTACTTACTTTCTTACTCACTTAAAATGCTCTTTACATGCAGCAGGATCCACAAACACGATTGCATACACAACTCCATATGATTAACAGAGTATTATTACTACATAAGCTAACATATATGAAATAATATAAATAATAATAAATGAATAATAAAAGCAGAGTATAGTTACAAAAAATGGAGTGAACTATTTATCCATTATATCTCAGAAACCAAATTCAAATATTGAACAATTATTAATTCAACACAAATATAATACAAAACTCACACTGATCTTCCATCACAGAGCAGATAGCCTCCACTGTATTAAAAACTTCCATGAATTATGTTGTAATTAATAATTAATTCGTCATAAATACAATACAAACCTCAGCCTGGTCTTCCATGACAGAGCAGATTGTCTCCAGTGTATTCAGAACTCCCATCACAGTCATAGCTTTGTCATCTGCGCCGTCGGTCGTAGAACCAAGGATCCCAACAAATGTCTGCGCCTACAATTAAACCCCCACCATCTTCCACATGAGTCGGCATTTTGTTTAATGCTACAACAGCAGCAGCGGCTGTTATTCTGCCCATAGCAACAACATCAGTTTACACTGACAACAACAGCCAACTACAATATTACCAAAAGGCTACAAGAGTGACCAGCGCTAGCTTAAAAGCAGAGCCCTGACTAACATTAAGACATCGTTTATTATCAAAAGTACTGGCCAGATGATCTTATGAAATTTTTACTAATGAAATGAGTGCACTTAGAGATTTTTAACATTTATCATTACATAAGTTTACGTTTTACCTGCGTAGTTACTCACCTAGTAGCAAGAAGTGCAATCTTGCCAGGATAAGTATACACTGCTTTGCTACAACAACAACAACAACAACCAGTACAACTACTACGGCTACTACTACTACATACCAGGTGTTTTGTGACTTCCACGGCTAGAGGTGCAATTTCGTCCGAGTAGGTGCAGACAAATCGCTGTAAGGCACACGTCAAGTCGTCGTTCTCCGTCTCACGAATCAGCTGAAGCAGGTCTGTACAACAACAACAACAACAACAACAACACAGCAGATCTATCAATAGTGTATGCAACTAATCACAGTAATGTAAATGCAGTCAAACTGTTATAAGGCACATCTCAAGTAACTCATGAGTCAACTGAAGCAAGTCTGGACCACAAAAACAAGTACAACTACAACAACAACTACAACAACAACTAATAGTATACAACTCCTGCAACTACACAGTAGACCTACAATAGGTCAGAACAACAGCTATAAATAGATCACTCACAAGACAATAAATAATTAATAAAAAAATAACAAAATGACTAAGATGGATCAACTAAAACAGGTCTAAAGCAAAACAAATCAGATCTAGCAATTGTAACATGCAGCTGCAGAAAATAAAAATAAAAATTAATCAAATAATAATAAATCAAATAATCAATTGTTAAATTGTTTTATCAACATGAAAATTAATTGCACTCACCACCAATGATCTGTTGAATATAAGGCCGAAGCAGATCCTTGGCTGCAACACAAGATAAACCAGATTAACATCCGCAGTGCAATGGCTGTTTCCAGCCTAACTTTTATTTTTATTTTATTTTAATACGTAATAAACACTCGCGACAAACGCGCGAGAACAATAACATAGAAAAACAGTAAAAGAAAACTACAAACATTACTAAGATAGACAAAAGAAACACAGAAAATACATGCTAAACATAGAAAAACAGTAAAAAAACTGGAAACATTATTAAGGAAAACAAAAGAAATACAGAAAAAAACATGATAAACAGACTACAGATAAACAAACTAATAACAGTTGCTAAATAAATTTCTATTGATAAATGTCCGTTTGTGCAATTTAGATGTTACATGATCTACTAATAAACCATGACCTATATCTTTTAATCCATATTTGTTAGACTTAGTAACCGGTAATAAATGATGTAGACAATGATTATCATAAGTTGCTTTGTTACAATGTAGCAACAAGAGAAAGAGACAGACAGACAGGCAGGACACATAACATGGCTATTACCTGACTGTTGATGCTTTAACAGCATCTGGAGTGCAATGGCTGCCTCTAGCCGGACCGGCACGTCCTTGTCACAATGTAGTAAGCTACGCATCGTGTCGATAACATGTTGCTCGTTCACGGAATCACTGTAATGAAGCTCGCTGAAACTTTGTATCACCCAGCACACCTGGCAATAATAGCAAACGCCAAAGTAATTCGAAACAAGACAAAATCGCCCTGGCAAATACTGGTCTATATTCGCCAGGTGGCAGCAGCGTAGAAGTGACAAGTGACAGTTTGGCTGCAATATCGCCCTCTTCTGCTGACAGAGAATGGTCAGGGATACCAACATAACACGATGCAGCATTAGACCCCAAAAGTGTACAGTCTGCCAAATGGCATCCAAATCTGTCGAACATTTTAAGGAGGTATAAATGCGACAGACAGACAGACTGCGCCATGCAGAAATGTGTAGGAATAGGCTAAACTGCTTGCGATGCAAAAGCAATTCTGTCTAATAATATGAATTACGATGTCTATAGAGCTGTCTGTCACTACAGCACCGAAAGAGCTCATCCGTTTCATTTGACGTACTGTATGCAGACAATCAATCGCTAGCCTTTGGAGCAAGCCAAATGGCCTGAGTCACAGATCAGCCTAAACAGGCAGCTATCCACCAACACCGGTTATTACTACCAGATTACACATCTAACATGCTGATGCTCAATTTACAATCCCAAGAAGGGTAGTAAGCTGAGTTGACCAAAATGAATGGTGACGCACCACGCACCGAGCTGGTGTAAGCACTCGACAGCCCTAGACCCAAGACAGTACAACACACATTAGTTGTTGCAACAAAAAAACAAAGTTATTTCTTAAGTATAAATAAAAAACTTTAAAAATTGCAAACTTAATATCACCCAGTTACAATACTACCTTTGCGCGCAAGTATCCGTGTTCACTCGTCAAATCTGGGAACACATACGTCACTAATATCATCTCCAGCTGATCGCAGTAAGGCAACTTTGTTTTCTGAAACAACAATGATAAAGCAATGACCATAATTATCATTGTAGTGATAACAACCGCTAAAAATGTGAAATCCTTCCCAAGATGCAAATCCCACAGAGCAGCGCTGATCTCTGTTTCCTTAGCCCTCAGCCAGACACAAGTTTACACTGCCGGACCATAAATCACATATCCAACTCTCCACTAATAAAGGTTAAAAGGTTTGAACCCATTTCACAGCCATAAAACTTTGCCTGCTATATGGGACCACACAGTGGGATCACACACAATTTTGGGGAGACTCCCATTCCAGGTTAGGTGTGCGCCAGCAAGCTTTGGACATTCTTTAGCACATGTAAAAATTTTGGAATGCAGCACCCCCTAGGGTCCAAAATATGGTTTTTCAAACAAGTTGACTTTGTGGATATGACTGCACTTCTAAATCTCCATGGTTAGCGGCAAACTTATTTCACCAAACGCGAGAGGAATCACTGTTGATCACCTAGTTTTCTGATTTAGGATATCTCTATCCGTTCCAGAGATATTTGTGCTCAAAGTGGGAAGGGGTCCAAAATCGGGCCAAATTTAGCATGTTTTCGACCCCCAAATATTTTTTGGGGCAGGACCCCAAACCTTTAGACTGGGATTATAAAATCAAACATGCAACAAAATTTCATGGCGATAACTGAGAGACCTCGGAGATCTCGCGTTAAAAAAAAATAAAAACTGTTGCAAAACATAAGGCCTTCCCCAACTATCGTTCCAGGCAGCCTAATAAACGATGCAGGTGAACAGCTGTCAATTTAGGCTGATTTGTAGGTCAAGTCAAATGAAAGAGATGAACTCTTGCAGTGCCATGATGACACAGAGCGTTAGTTGCCACCCTACACAGATGAACGTGCACTGCCTTAACCCCCAACCAAACCAGCTGGTACTTGTTTTACCTACATTCAGAAAGGCTGATTTGATCATATACTGAAACAGTTACTTGTCCGCAGAGTCATCCCTCCATCCACACAATAACCACTCGATAGTGACACGACCCGACTACAAGACAGACTCACAACATGCTGATTGTAAGTCTAATCACTACGCTGGCAAGCCACACTAAAGTACAAAGTACTAAAGCCTTACACAAGGTAGGATGTAGAATAGGTGAGAATGCCTATTAAACAAAAAACACCAAACTTGTGTTGTATTCCTAATACTACTATTACTACATACTCGAAGCAGGACTTCGGCGAGGGTGCCAATCATATACAGGGCACCGGACTTGTGTTGGGGAGGCTTGGGCTGGCCCAGAAGCTGACTCAGTAACGACATGCAGCTATGTAACACGGCCACGCGCTTTGCTGCCGCATCACGTAAGAACGTCTGCGCCGCCGTTGACGGGTTGAAAAACTCCTCGTACACATCTATGCATCAGTAAAAACCACTGACTTTACTATTTATTACTGTTACAGGCACAGCTATTATCATAATTATTGTTAATAAACTATCAGATATGTATCACAAATGTCTGCACCTCTGTTGACAAAACTCCTAATATATATCTACACATTAGTAAAAACTAGAGCTGTCAAATTAACGCATTAATGCGTTAATGAATTAATGTGCATTAAAAAAACGCATTAATGCGTTAATTTATTAATGTGCATTAAAAAAATTAACACTTGGACAGCTCTAGTAAAAACTGCCGTTTTTATTATCTCAGTCAAAAATAAAAGTAGTGAGCGGTAGATTTTCACTTCCGTCTGTCTATCTGTGTGTGAGCAATAGCATAAAGCGACAATGCAGTGGCACCGGCATGACATCATAATAACAATGACGCCATTACATCACCAGCAGATTGTGTAATGTCGGTGACGTCACCAGCAGCAATATGAGCTACGAGATCACTACGGTTACAACTACAGGCAGTAAAAACTAATAAACTACTTCAACTACCACTGAGGCAGCACATGGCCCCGCTAGCTGGATTAATGGAAAGCAACTTTACAGCCAGGGTCAGAAGTCAAACTATGAACGTACTATTTCACAAGGTAGTGTAGCAACACAGTCAAGGTTTGGTGAGATATTTAATAACCACTTTGTTGCAAATTGTCCACAGAGTGTGCCAGTGAAAAAAATTATGAAAATCGGCTAATATTTGGAGAAGATATGGACGATGACAAAGTGTGTCAGTTTTTTGAGACACAGTGTACTACGACTACTACTAACCGTATTTAGTGCGAATATATTCGATGGGATCGCTGTTCCACAACTGATCATCCTCCGAGCTGTGACACAGCAGTGGGAATACCACGTCTCGAATGATCACCTAGTAATTACAGCACATACCAAACAGTCTGAAATGGTTAATCTTGCAACAAATTTAAACGTTGAAACAGTAACTAAAAATTCTACAACTTCATCAAATTATAGCCTTTATCGATTATTTTGCTGCCAACGTTTTGGCAACCGCTGCTACCTTTGTCAAAATGACTGTCCACCAGGTGTCGCTACGGTAGACAGAAAGTAATCGTAGATGTGTGGAAGTTGGTAGGACCCCTCGTCTCAGTTCATCGACTTGTCTTGTTCTTTCCTGATCCACCGGTCCATTCTGTTGCTTTCTCTGTTGATCACCTTGGCATGGTCGCAGTCTATGATGCAGTTGAGAGAAATGGCATGGTCTGTGACTAAAGGTCTTTGCCATCACAGAGACACTTGGTGGACAGTTGTTCCATAGAAGGCAACAGCAGTTGCCAAAACATCAACAACAATCTAATCGATAAAGCTTGCAATATGACAGATTAAAAATATCACTTTATGATAAGGATTAATATTTTTCACTTGTGATGGCAATATCATATCAAATCTTTGGTTCTTCCGTGCTTTTTTGTACCTAAGCCAGTAGCTAAAATAGAACCAACAGACAGAACACAGACCTGAACGTGTGGTTGTATAACTTTCCATGAGACAGACTGCGTAACCCTGACGACACACAGAACATCACCAAACGCCATCAGTTGACCACTACTGCTAAGCTAAAATTAGAACCATCAGTCATCACTTCAAGTTCTATAGCCACTGACAGTAGAAGCTGAGCCTTTAACGGCCGAATCCCTCTTCCCAAAGACTACTAAGTTGTCATAGATGCTGACATAGTTGTCAACAATCAAACCCATGACCACTTCATCATAAGTCTGACGGTGTCTGGCTTTTTTGCCTCTTTACCATTTCATTGTGCATAGGGGGAAATGGCCATTTCCCCGTATGAACTTTGACACGCTAATGCAAAACAAGCATTTTCCCTAGGGGTGACCCATCCCCGCCCCTCACTCCCCAACGCACTTTGCTGACCCTACCTAACACTGAACCTTCCAGGCACCCAGCAGCCCTAAGAGTAGGTGGGTAAAAGTGACAGAAAGCGAAAAAAACAGGGGGCAAACAAGCTAGGACATGAAACGTCCAAGGTAAGACGGCAAATCAGCCACGGAGAAGGGCAAATAAACAAAAAAGCCATAATTCAGTCTGACACACTATCATTATGCTACCAAGCAAAAGTTGTCACTATCAGTATACATATAGTGAGTGACTGGTGTCGAGGTCATTGCTGAAAATTTTGTCCCCAAAGTTTGTAAAATGTTAACTTGAGATCAAAAATCGAGGGCAACATTTTTTTACGAACTGATTGGATAGAATTTTCAATGATGATCGACAAGCCAGACACTATTTGTTTTGTTACATCTCAAAACCAAACAATTCTACAAGTCCAGAAGTAAGCATTTACGAAAAAGCTGTGACGACTTCAATGTTGCCTGGTCAACAGTTCGCAGGCAACAGTGCATATTTGTTAATGTCACGTGACTCAATTTGAACCAATTTCATGCAGGTATTTTGTGTTGAGGTATAACAGTTATGTATTGTATTTAATTTTCCTAGCAAGTCTCACGCCGTTACCAAACACTGAAGCCAGTCATCAGAACTGGGGTTATCTGCAGAACTCTTTCAGAGCGCTGTGAGATTTGTTCTCATCATCTGCCTGGCTTCCATTAGTAAGTAAATAAGTAAGTAAAATGTAAATATATATAGCGCATATCGTCAAATTAACCTCTAATGCGATGGTCACACTAGTAATGACTGAAAAGGACTGTTTTGAAATATTGTTTAAAACCATCAATATCACACGTGGGATCTCTGAGTTCATCTGGCAGTGAGTTCCAGACCAGTACAAAAGTAAACGTTAAATGAATGGTAATTTTAATAAATAAATCTACTTCAGCATTTCTTGTAAAAAAGGCAAGTACAATAACATATTTGTGTATGTTAAATAACAAATAAATGAGTAAACTAGAAGGTGCTCGTGAGAGTGCATATCTCCGCCAAGTAAAGTAATTTAAATTTTAAACACTAGTACTACTACTGTTACTACTACAATGACACCTACAACTACTACTACAACAAGGAAAGGGGAGGGAGAAGGAAGAGCCACTTGGCGGCAGAAGAAAAGGAAAGAAAAGTAATAGCCAGCATTGCTGCTTGCGCTGTTGGTGCAATGACGTCATTGCTACTATTATTATCATTATTATATTATTAGAACGACCAATCTCTTAATCTCCTCCAATGTTCACTACACTCACCTTGGTGGAGATAATAAGCAGTGAGTACTATTGCTACTACCAACACCACTTAACTACTACTATTACTCCAGTGACTGCTACTGCTATTAATACTTGTACAAGCAGAGCATCAGCAGTATTCTAGTGTGAAATGGTCATTGGTCATCTGCACAATTTCCTTGTGTACAATAACGATCCAGCAACTACAACAACTACAACAACAACTACTACTTAATACCCCAGCGTGAGATAGCTGATGGCCATCTGTAGAATACGTCGAGGCATGAACTGCTTGCTGCGATATCGGTCTAGCAATCGTAACATCACATGAAGAATTCCCTCTGTACGTATACATCAAACACGTACTTTGTAATTATTGGGTCCAGGTCAACTTAACAAAACCTGACCACAGTCTTAAAACTATCTTGAGGATTTTCCTAAAGATCACACTATGTTGTGTGACTTAACTTGAAATTTCCTAAGAATATTTACCATTCCACTTATCGACGGTGTTTGTTCCTGAATATTTTTTCAAGATTTTCCTACCTAAGATTTTTCCTCAGACGTTTCCAAAATACAGATTAGTGCCTAAGTTTTTCCTTAAAAATCTCCTGAGAACCTTCTTCCACGTTCTTTTTTAAAAAAGTTTTGAAAATGTATCCCAAAACAAGAATCTTCGGAAAAAGTTTTGGCACATTTCAACAACCTGACTCCGAGTCTCCATTTCCGGCCAGCCATCTTTCTGTGCACAAAGAGTTTTTCCCATTAAAATAAAATCGCACTGGCTGATGAGTGCCATGCGACCCAACGCAAGGTCAAGAAAAACCTACAAAGTTAAAAATTCGTCCATTTTCCTCCGCAATTCACAATGTAAACTCACATGTAACCATGTGACTCGTACCAAATAAGTAAGTAAAGAAAAACAATTACAGTGTCTAAAATAACATCAGTATCACCACACCACAAACTAGAAAACACTGTCTAAACACAATTCAGTAGAATTTTTGACATTTGGATGGGTTTTTGTGTCATGCGATGTGACATTAGATTTTTCCCTTATATTTATATTGCCACATCTCCAATAGCCTAGTACACCTAAAAACTTAAGTCTTCAAACACATGATCACCTGATCTTGAGACCTCAGCCTTGCTATGCTGTGTGAAACTTCTAAACCATTTCTCAGTCATTCCATGCGACAAAATATAGAAACCTAACCTGAGAATGTTGGCAAAAACCAATGGGCGAATTCCTGATATTCTTTGCTTGCAGAACTTGGGCTGCCATACCTACATACACAGAGCCGGGCTGTAGTAGTAGTAGTAGTAGTAGTAGTAAAGCTTTTCCATAAATTTGAAGGGAGTCACCCGAACAAGTGCGCTAAATGAGAAGGGGTGGGCAAAATTTGCGATTTTTGGCCAGTAAGTCACTGTATCTCAGTAACGGTGCGACATAAAGCCTAGGTTAATATTAATCACTAATAGGAAGTCGTACACTGGCTCTCGATTGGCGCCAAATTCAATGATCTTGAATGACCCTGAACGCCAAATTAGGGGGTTTTATGCATTTTTGGCGATTTCGGGCTGTGACACAGGTCTATATCATTCACAAGGTGGCGCCACGTAACTATCGTTATGTGATCCAGGTAGAGAATTTGGTATTTGTATATTAACTTAGCGTGAACACCCCAATTTTCAACTAAACTACTGAACCGGAACTGTTATAGGCTTTCACGCATTTCGTGAGCATTAGCTCAAATTTCTTGTAGAACAAAATATAGGATTTATAGGACACTTAGTCAAAATATAGGACAATATAAGACACTTTTCAAAAATACAGGATTCATAATATGGGTGGGATGACTGATTAGACTAAAGACTGCATCAGATCGTAAGCTTTGTGAGTGCATCATTTACACTCAGTTCGCCGGTGAAATACAAACATTAGCACTTCATCATCTGCAGCCATTTGACCGACAACATTTTCACATTATTAACGACATAACCACAACTATGCCAGTTCAGTTGCATTCCATCTACTGAAATGAACTACAGGGTGGTCCATAAAAAACGCGGCAGTTTACTTTTGTCCATATCTTTGTTAATTATTGACTAATTTTCAAAATCATTATACTGGCACACTCTGCAAACAATTTGCAATAATGCAATTTTGATGAGCCCCACAGTACTTGCTTGGTCAGGGCGATGTGACCTGACTGGCAGTGTAGTCATGTGAGCGGGAGTAGTTGCGCTTTTTGCTATTCCTGCCATGACTTATAGTAGCTGGGCTTAACAGGATCTAACAAGACACCTATGGGTCATTGCTTGGTTGGTGCCCGCCTGATCTGTGGACTGGTCATGTGCACTGGGTGGCCTCGCTGTTCCTGTCGTGTCTCGGAGTTGGGTGGAGCATTGGAGAGGCTATTGCGGGGATGATGGGTCAAACTGGGATCCCAGTAGATACCAAACGCACTGTAGTTCAGGACTACGGTTTTCCTGTCTGGCTTGGAAACCCTGCGATGGCTCTCATTTGCCCTGTTTGGCTCGGGGGCATGATGGGGGTGGGTGACTGCACCGCTCATGTGGCTGGTATGCTGTTGGGTTGGGCCACTTGCCAGGTGGTTTCCTGTGGGGGCTGTGAAGTCCTTTGGTGAGCCCCACAGTATAGAGAGTAGTCATGTGGACGAGGGTAGTTGTGCTCTTTGCTATTCCCGCCATGACTTTCAGTACCCAGTATATTTGCTGGGAACTTTCTGGGAATGACTGATGGGCCCACATGGGAGCCTACGCCTATGGGGCGACACTGGCTGCCCTGCCCCACATTGGAACATGGAACATGGAACATGATGCAATGAATAAGAAAACAACATATTTGCCAACCCCTTCCGACCCAAGTTGCCAATTGAACAAATCCCTGAATTCGCTCTGCTTTCTGGACCTTTTTACTCACAATGAATAAACGAGAATCACTGTTACTTGTTTCAATCTAGCAAGTAAACTCAAAAGTGTTTCTCGAAATGACATTTGCTTGAGTGAAGATTTGAGAGAACTCACTGAGGTCAGTAGATTAAACTGAGTAAAACTTAAGTAACATTCTTACAATGCACCCTAAGTTAGTTTAAATTAGTGACAGATCAAACCGTTGAAAGCATCGTGTGAGTATATGCAGCGACCATTTCTTGCACTTCCACCAAACCAGATCGGCCCGTGTCTCTTCATCAACAGAGTCACATTCCTGAAAAATCACACAAAAGTACCATCACTAAATGCAAACCAGTAGACAAAACCATAGATAATTTATACCATAGATAATGGACTCAGCAAAAACTCTGAAGCCGCAAAAGTGCCACGTTTATTTCCACATATGCACGATAAATATTTTATATATTTCGAATTACAAGCGTTTTTAATTTGGTTTGCACAACAAAAAGTCGTAAAGTTACAGCTACATGATCTAAAAGTTCATAATATGCATTTTAGAAAAAAATAACGTACCGCGGGTCGCAAAAACAATCTGGTTTGCTAGCAGACGATAATGACGTTCGTGAAGTAAACTGC
>Ga0056128_1001233_pt1 | contig 27777 bp, 11 predicted proteins | sample WorMetLIZISLAND2_FD_71113 | JGI IMG/M metagenome (GOLD analysis project Ga0056128, IMG submission 71113) | Marine gutless worms symbiont microbial communities from Max Planck institute for Marine Microbiology, Germany - Olavius geniculatus... ... | reverse complement strand
CCAAGGATGGAATTAGAACAGCTGCCGCTGTTGTTGCACCCAACTCTGTCAAAACAGTTCGCTTACCTGACAATGCTAGTATTTTTACTGCCGAAATTCATGCACTGGACATGGCGCTAGCCATCAACCGCCTTACAAAAAGCAAAGATTATGTGGTTTTCTCGGACTCTTTGTCTAGCTTACAGGCAATTGAAAGCTGCAAAGTCGAAAATACACTTATTTTAAAGATCCTGAAAGAACACAATCAACTAATTAACAGTGGTGAATCTATGACGTTTTGCTGGATTCCCTGCCACGTGGGTATCTTGAGAAAACGAAGATGCTGACATCGCTGCTAAGGCAGGACTGGATGTCGCCATCACCAACATGAGATTTCCAGTTAGCGATTTGTTAACTTGTGTCAACCAATCGTGTGTTAAAGAATGACAACAACTGTGGAACCAGTGTACATCAAATAAACTTTACAGTGTGCAACCGGCCGTTGGTCGCAGTGTTAGTTCGTCACTGGGCCGCTACGGCTTAGTTCTCATCAACCGTCTTCGAATTGGTCGTACAGGACAGTCAAGACTTACAAATTCTTATCTCCTAAAGAGAGAGAGTCAGCCAGTATGTGAAGCTTGCCATTCTCCGATCACAGTCAAGCACATTTTGGTAGATTGCACCCGTTACAGTGCAGCACGTCAGAGATATTTTGGAGTGGCCGCACTCAAGGACGTTTTTGAAAATGTTGCATCTCGCAACATCATCGCTTATGTTAAAGATATCGGCTTTTACAATCGTATATAATGTTGTTTTTACATTAGTTTAACAGCCTTGATCTTAACACGTATTTTAACTCTGCTTTTAATACATATATTAACTGCTTTTAACTAGTTTTAACCACGTATGGCACTGAATGGCCTATTTTGTGCTGATGTGCCGTTAAGAAACTACTCACTCACTCACTCAAAATTAACAGCTACGGCACACATTAGCGCTGCGCGTATTTAAATTTAATAACTTTGCACTGATGTTGTCAGACACCTGGCGGGCCACTGATGTCATGTTGACATCGCGAAATTTTGTCACCAAAAAACTAGAGTTCTTGTAGTAGCACGTAGTGAAGATTTCGTGACCACAGCGTGCACTGTGTTGATAAGGCTGCAGAGTGCAGAGTGTGACGGACATACGGACAGACAGACGCCTAGACGATAACTCAGACGCGCGATGTATTACGTGCTGTCGCGCGTAAAAACTGCAGGATGTTACAGTTACCTTAGACAATAACTGACACAATAAACATGTTGTTTCCTGTTGTTAATTTCTTTGAATGTGTTGTTACAAAAGTCTTCTTGTTCTCAAGTGTGGTATTTAAGACACTGACATTTCACATGGTAATGTAACGACACACGTAAGGTGTACGTGGCGGGACCTTCGGCGGTAGTGTTTTGTTCTCCTGATTCTGACATTAAAAATGAAAATTTGTTAATATTAAATAAAGTTAAAACGCATAAAAAAAATTGTGTATTTTTGGGCCGTCCTGTATAAAGTATAAGTAGTTAGCTTGTCACATACAACTTGCTAAACTGCATTCGCAACCAGCTTTGTGTTCGGTTTAAATTAATGCTATGGTAGCAGCAGACGATGTATCAGAGCAGACAATGCCATTTGCCCGCGGCTGTGCGCAAGACAATAGCAATGTTTACTCGAGAGACATCAGAACTAATTGGTCTTGACTTAAAAGCACTTTTGCGGTAACTTTGCCGTTCTGTTATTTCATTCATTTGAGTGCATTAAAGTATTACGATCTTTTGCGTTTCTGAGTTAATAATTATATTAGTGAAAATGGCAGTGATGTGCAAAAGTTAACTTTTTTTAAAAAAGTTTGACAATGAAACGTAATTCGGTTTTCAGTCAGTCAAACGTCAGTCCCGTCATTTTTCAGTGGTGTATTTTCAGTCGCCCCGATCTGTGTTGCCTAAAGGCGTACAAGTTGCACGCTTCTGGTCAATGTAAGTAGGCTGCTTGAATGTCTCTAGCTGAATCGCGAATATCATTCAGCGATCTTTCTACCTGCATGGTTCCCTCATTATAGCCGCTCAATAGAATGAAACAACAGATCTCACCTATTCATTGAAATACACTACTAACTCTAAATAAATATTTAACACATCAACATTTTAAGAAATAACACAAACATGCACAATGTCCATTTTACGCATAAACTACACACACAGTGTAGAATATTATCATATGTAGGCCTACGTGCCGGTTCAGTTCAGTTTGCTGTACATTAATTTTGTCTACTGACTTTCGTCGGACAGTGCGCGCATGTGCATTTTACAGTTGAATGTACAACTGAATGTAATAATACAAATTACCAGCACGTATATGAATATCGAGTAGGCTAGTCCGTAGAAAACTGAGCCTCTAACTTTAATACATTTATAACTATGTATTAAACTAATTTTCAAAATTCTTCAAGTTTCACTAGCCAAATGAGTGGCAAACTCGGAAAAAACTAGCATTTAAAAATCCCGCCAATAGCCTGTTTTAGAATACAGTGAAAGTTACCTTGTAACTCGGTTATTCTAAAGCTGGTTGTATTTCGCAAGGTACTGTAGCGACGCATAGAACGCATGCTGGGTGTGATGGCCGGATCTTTCGCAGAGTACATCGGTAAAAAAGTTTTGGAAAAAACGTCAATATTAGAGTTATATGACAAAAGCTCAGGGGCACATGCATGCAATTAAAAACATGTACAACAACAATGCTGCCTGTGTTGCGGCGTCGTCTGAGACAGGAGCTGTACAGGCGCTCACTCGGTGACTCAGCCCTGGACACTCGGTGTGACTCGCATATTAACGGTAATGCGATCTCGTAGTTCTTTAAATGTACGACACGTAAATATAAATTCGTCATTATTATTGGATAGAATCGCTTCGAAATCGCTCTTGCATTTATCTCACATTTATCCGTGGCGTAATCTGTCTGTTGTCTGTCTCATTCGTGCCCCCGCTTAAACCGTCCGACGCATTTAGATGCCACTTCGCAGGTAAACCCGTGAAATCCAACGACACATTGTGTTAGAAGGGGTCCTTTACCCTCGGAGGAAAGGGAGGTTTGGGTCGAACCGAACCCCCAGGCAGAACGTGCAATAATTGAGAATTGCAGCCAAACCGTGAGTCCTATGCTGCCATCTGCGAACGCAAACAAGCGATTTCGCCTTTTGCCGAATTACTTTAGTTGTTGCTATTACTGTTATCAACAGTGCAGTGAGTGCGGAGTAGGTCACGTGACACTGCTGACGTCACACTGATTCTTCCACCTCCTGGCAGGGTAGTAAAGCCTCGTTGTCGACGTCGCCACAAGATGTCGCTGCTGTCTCGGTGTGTGCAGGCACCAGCTGCTGTGACCAGGTGCTGTGGCCGACTGTCAGTGAGCTGGAAGTGACGTCAAGAACACCAGTCACTGGCTTGCCTGCAGTCCCCGCCGCCAATGGCTGGACGGGTACCTGTTGGAGCCCTCGGCACGGCGGTAGGTCGTCCTCTATGAGTGAACTGTAGCGCGCGTTTGACTCCCCACCACCCGGCGCCGACGTCGCGCCGCCCATGTTCCCCCCGCACGCCGCTCCGTTCCCATAGCAACTGTTGCTAATGATGACCGAGGACACGGAGCCGGTGGGGTTCTGGTTGGGAATGGAGGCTGAGTTGGGTTGACGACGACGTACGAGCATGAATCGTCTGCGCGTCTGAACGATGACAATCACCAGTAGAGTCAATCCGAGCAGAACTACCACAGCTACCACTACGTCAGTATGCCACCAGTGACACTGCCATGATCCGGGCAAACGGGATGACGCGTCAGCGCTCAGCAGGCGGGTTCCAGACAGCTCGGGCGGGCCACTGCACGAAACCGAGTCACGGTCCGCCACGTTGAGTGCTTGTCGTGAGTCTGCCAGCCACTGAACGACACCCGCCGTGTCGCAGGTGCACTGGAATGGATTGCCACCCAGCTTGACGGTCACTCCGACCGCCAGCACGTCGAAGCACGCCTTGTCCAACGTCACCAGACGGTTCTCAGATAGATCCACAAATTCGAGCTGAGCAGCGCGACGCAGGAGGTGGCGGATTTGAGAACAGTTTGACAGGTGGTTGTTGTCGACGTGCAGAGCGTTGAGATGAGGCGAGTTCTTGAGCAGAGCGCTTGGCAGCGTCTTGAAGCGATTTGAGCCCAGGTCGACCACGCGTAGCTTAGACTGTTTCACCGCCAGTTTCTTTATTGATTCACCCTGTAGCACAATCATTCATTGTTATCATCGTCATGGTTATCAATATTAACATAATCATTTATTGAATACGCCGGATGGCAGCGCGATATAATACAATTTTTACGTTTTTATCTGTCAGATGGATATTTCTTTCGTAAGCAAATTCACTAAACGAACTAATGCGGTAGATATTTATTTACGGATATTTACCTGGTCGCCGAGCTGATTGTTCCTAAGGTAGAGTTCTTCAAGGTGTGTGAGGTGAGTGAAGGCGGCGTGATGAACGTGAATCAGTCCAGCATCACGAGCACTGAGCACGCGCAGCTTCACCAGTCCCGCCAACGCACCTGCCCTCAGGTGTGTCAATCTGTCGCACCTGATCATTCACATTTGTATTTATTTAGTCCTCCGACATACAGCTGATATTATTGCAACTATTAACAACAAATGACTATAGGTTTTTTAATGAAAATGCTTAGAACGAGCAACATAAATGTCGTTAGACAGTGTCAAGCTTACTTTGATTTTAAATTGTCGAGTAGGTTGTGGTGTGATAGGGTAAAGAAGTTTGAGGTTGAATATGCAACCTGGGGGCAGCTTTGTAAATTACGGCATCAGTGTCAAATAGTGGTTATTGTTGGTGTTATTATCGTTACGCCTGTGTGTTTATTTATTTTCTTTTCTTTTTCTGTTGTTAATTGCACGCATGTGCGTATGTGCTTATCTATCGTTTTTTCGATGAATAAAGATGTATTTAAAGGCATTTGGTATCAGACGAAATCAACTCTTTTCTTATTCGACAAGCGAGTAGCAGCAATTTCCAATCACATGTTTTGGTTGGAGGTGCGACTCTAAATCTCCCCTTTTTCTTGAGGGTCAGAGACCCCAAAGTCCTCCATTTAACACAATGGGCGACTTCACTTTTTGACTTAGACTTTCGATGAGCCTTTTCGCTGAGCCAAAGCTAAAACTGAACGCTAAAGTCTGTACTTAGACCAAAGCTCAACCAAACGATTAAAAATGGCGGAAAACCGGTAAACATAACAGGAAATAAATCAACCAGTTACGCTTGGACTTGCTTATTTAATTGCGCCGCGCACGCAAATAACGTAATTACGTAACGTCTTACGTCATCGTGTAGCCATGACGGCGTTTATTTTTGGTACCAGACTGTTTTAATTAAAAAGTGAAGTCGCCCAATGTCTCCCTGGACTTCACAAGTATACCTGTCAGATTACATGCAAAATCCGTCAAACAGTTTAAGCAGGGTGCACAAGTGCGACAGACGACAGACCACGCTACGGCAATACAGAAATGGGCAGCTCTAGGCAAAATCGATTGGGCTAGAGCAATTTTACTTAATAATACAATGGTATTATTAAGTGAACATGAACAATCTAAAGCAGTGATAAAAAAGAGTCAAACTCTCAGATAGCTGCGATAAATTCATACATAACACACATTCGTCACCAATAACTGGAACAACTTGCCACAGAAAGTCATGAAAGCACAATTTGTGAACATGTTCAAAAACCGACTGGATAAGAAATGGAAGGATGTCTATATCTACTTCGCTCATCATCAACAAGTACAAGTACACTAATGTAGGCTATCGGTAACGTAAGAATAGCAAAGAGCAGAAGAACGAGTCTTTGAATCACAACAGTAGCAGCAGCAGCAGCAGCAACGGCACCTGTTAAGCTCCAGTCTGACGAGTGCCGTGCATCCGTCCAGTGCTCCGGACTCGATGTTAGTGAGAGGATTGCTGGACAGACGCAGCGTCTGCAACCGCGCCAGCTTGTCGAACGAGCCGACAGTGACCGCCGTCAGACGGTTAGCGCTCAGGTCGAGCTCCACCAGGCTCGGAAAGACGTCGCCACTGAATCGTACACCGTAGCCGCCGCCATCTTGACTGTCGGCGCTGACCAGCAAGTTGTCGGCGAGGTCCAGAGTGGTCAGGTGCGGCAGAGCTGACGCGTCAGATGACGACATGAACGAGCAGTCTGATTGGCGCTCGCACGACAGGTGGTTGTGACGTAACACCAGTGTCTGCAACGTGCAGCCACATAATTCTAATTATCTACCATTAATAGAGTTCTTGTGCTTTTGGTTGAATTCCATGCAGTTAAGATATATGTTTTTCTTGTTTTATTCTTCTGCCATATTGTGGCGAATGAAGACTTCCATCATGCAATATAATATATATGTATTGATTTTAAAAATGTAAAGGCAAAGTAAGTACCTTCAAGTGTCGCATCCCGTGAAAAGCGTTGGAAGGCATCGATCTGATGCCGGACTTGCTTAGTGTCAGCAGCTGCAGGTGTTTCAGCGGGTGAAGAAGTCTGCTCGGCAGTTTACCGCCTCGAATCCCGGCGTACGATTTGTCCATGTGCAGCGTCTTGAGTCTGTGTTGCAATCGAACGTACGCACACAGGTTATACCTATAGTAGGGGACGGCTTGGTAAAGATTTGGGCCTTTTCCCTGCTTGAAAATTACAACACTGTTGTTATATCAGTGCATTTGCGGACAGCGGGCCTAAAATTACCATCAAATTATTATTAGTAGAGATTAGAAAAACATTTTCTGCTGCCGCAATTTTAAACACGAATAACTTTGAAACGCTATTTTGCATCATGCAAATTTAAAAACCCACATGTCGCCTACAAACAGAATTGACGAAGTCTATTAAACCCATGACACTACAACATTCCTTGGCCCGCGAGACCCTCTGTGTGAAAACCGACTCGGTCGAACATGGCTGTATACTCGCCGGTGTGTGCTACCAGGCTAACGACCAAGCAATAAATGAAGCTGTAAGACGTCGGGCCAGGCGTCGGAACCAACAAATGCGACACCACTGTGCATCGGACGCTGAAATATTACACAAATGAGACAGGATGTGTTTGAAAGAAGGCTTGATAGACGCTTACGCTATTTGGCTTGGAGTAAGGAGTCTGTATGCGACAAAGATGCATATACAATACAGACAAACGAACGGGAAATAACCGTAATTCTGTCTATTAAAACAGTCAAATAATAGCATTTTACATACTTCTCACTCACTATAAATAGTAACAAGGAAAGCGACCTAGTTAAGCTGAGATGGCGGAAAAGATGATGTCCAACGGCAGCATCATGAGTGTCGTCGACAAACACGTTCCTCAGACTGAGTGACAGCAGACGTGTCTTGTTACCTCCTGCTGCCAGGCCAGCAAACATCGCATCCAGAGCACGCGGCGAGACAATCGCACGGTCGAGAACCAGCTGTTCCAGTGACTCCGCCAAAGGCGCCAACGACGTGTCGTTCACCTTCCCTATACTACTTCCGCCGAGGTCTAGCGTCGCTAAACTGGTACCCGACAACGCCGTGAAGAAGTCGGCTGACATGTTGGCGATGGTGATGTCGCACAGTACGAGATGCTGCAGCGCCGGAAGCTGAGAGAAAACTGCTTCCGGTAATCGCGCGTCGACGGCGCAGACGGTGTCCACTCGGCTGAGGTCGAGGAAACGGAGAAATAGCAGTCGGGAAGCGTTTAGCGCCGCGCCGAGACTCGCCATGCCCAGACGCGAGTTACCGGCGAGCGACAAGACACCCAGGGACGGCGTGTCGGCAAACATGGCGGCCGGAAGACGCTCGAGGCGGTTGTGGTCGAGCCGCAGCTGGTGCAGAGAGTCAAGTCCGCGTAGCGACGTCGGCGCGATGTCACTGAGATTATTGTGCGATATGCTCAGCAGCTCCAGACTTGACGACGTCATGGGCTGTATCGCGCCGACGCCGTGGTTCTCGTCGAGGCGCCGGATGTGGTTCCAGTCGAGCACGAGGACTCGCGTGGAGGCGGGGAATGGCGGGACTGCGGCGAGGTTGGCGTAAGAACAGTTGGCGACCGTCGCGTTATGACTGCACCGGCAGCCGCGACCGCACGCCGGTGACGTCACTACCGGAACCGGAAATGTAATCTGGTCAGATCTGAGAGCTGCAGCGGCGCCGGCGTGTGAGTCGGCTTTGGCGGGAAATGACATTAGCAATGCAAAGACGATCACAAGCAGCAACGGATAGACGGGAGACACTGAGAACCGCGGCGGAGTTGTGGATGAAATCTCACACGACAACATGACGCCCTGCTTACTGCTGATGACAACTGTAAAGCTCTCTCTCCCCTCCCCCTCTCCCTTTCACGATATTGACTTCAGCAGCTAGACCAAACGTCTTTGCCGCTACAAACATAAACATAGACAAACAATTATAGCTTTGCATTTAATACTATTTGCGTTTGCTGAATACGTGATAGTTCGTATTCTAACAATGCAAGAAAGCAATCTGGCGGTCCACTGATAGGCCTACGCATAACCCGCATACACGAACGCTTATACTAGCACCTAAAATGTTCGGCGTGTTATGCATTATTTTTAAAATACCTTTTTGTCAATATGCTTCATTTATGAAATACATTGACGTTAACGATAAAAACACAAACATGTGAAAAGAATTTTAGCACTACGTCTAAATCTTTATATTTATCTGAATGTTTTTTGCATTTATGTCAGTTAGCGTTGTTGATAATTTTTTGATATTTTTGCTATGATCAAATTAGCATGATAAATAGACGGTATACAGTCGTTGCTGTATGCTGTAACTGAGCAGCAAAGATCGATCTCGGTCGCACGTGAAACGTATTGACATAATAGGGGTGACTGAGATTGGTCTATAGTCACTACAATCTGTAGATTGTGAAACCTTTGGTATGGGAGTTACTATAGCAGAACGCCACATATCAGGTATCTGTCCAAGATTTAAACTAAAATTAACCAGATGTGTTACAACCGGAGCTAATTCGAGAGAACATTTCCTAAAAAGCCAAGATGGTAGACCATCCCAGCTGGCAGAAGTTCCCTTAGTAATGTTTGTAGTTTTTCTTTCACTTTCTTTCACCGCTTTGTCGTGAGTGTTTTTTACATATTAAAATAAAATAAAGAAATAGAATTTACATTCAAGATGTATGATATCTGTGACGGCACTATAGCGGTGTTGCAGCACCAGCAAATGACCGAAGCTCTTATGTACGGTACTTCGATCGTCGATGCTGGCAATCGGTCAAACAGCATTACGTTTGTATCGGTTTTTGTTATGCCTCCGCCACAGGCCGATCGGCAGAGACGTTAGTTATTGTTTTCGATGCGTCGATCGGTTAGTGCGTCCGTGTTTGCGTCCCGAAGTTGTTAGGACCAAATTTTGCTTGATAATACATTTGAGGCAAAAGACACATTAGTTATGTTTTAAAAGTCAACTGGTCCAGGTTAATGTCAAGTGTAACAAATTGGATCTCAAACCTTCTGAACGACCTGGAATATAACAATCAAATTTCAGTCCGTTTGATTCAACGATGACATGTGATTGTAATTTAGATTATTCTAATAACAAGGTCAGACCAAGATCACGTGTCAAACTTATACAGTGGTTTGCTGTCAGAACATTTAGAGATAATTAGTGTAAGTATAACATCATTCGCAGTAGTACAAAAAAGATAATACGAACACGGAGTCTGTCCAATGCATTTCGATAGTTTTCAGTATAATTATGTCTGTATAAATATAATCAGTAAGCTGTTAAAACTGGTAAAAAAAGTTTATCTAAAAATTTGGGACAAAGAAGTCGGTGAACTTTGGTCCACTAAATACGTGAGTCCGCCCGGCGCCTTAAGTCCGATTGGGGGAGGAAAATTAGGGGGGGGTGAAATTTTCCCGGCACCAAAGTCACGTGGCCCGAACTCAGATGCATTGGCATACGCAGAACGCGCATCGTCGACTTACGGTAGGTCAACATGAGCACTTATAACTTCGTTCGTAGTGAACCGAAGTTCACAAATTTTTTTGGTTAACGCCGGAAAGATGGTTCTCGTTAACGGCGTTTACATATTGTCGCTATTTTCATCCGTTCCAAAGATATTTTCGCTCAAACTCGAAAGTTGTCGTAAATCGCACCAATTTTTAAACGTTTTTTGCCTTCCCAAATTTCAATGGGGGGCAGTGCCCCAAAAGTTGTACTTGCGTTAACACCCCAACCTAAAGGCACGTTAAGTGCCAAAGTTTTGTCTGACTACACCCCTAACTCCAAAGTTATAAGCGCTCCTTTATTACATTTGAAGCCGATTTTGGACCCCCTTTGAAAAAAAATTGCAAGGGGAACCCAGGTCCCCGGTGGGGAAAGCGCTAGCAACACTTGGTCATTCTATGGCGCGTGTAAAAATTTGGGGGCGCAGCACCCCCTAGGGGCCGAAATATAATCTTCCGAAAAAGTCGATTTGGGTGGGTATGATTCCACATCGAGATCTCCGTAATTAGTGGACCAAAGTTTACCGACTTCTTCCGTCTAACGCGGGAGGAATCGCGGTGAATAAAATATTTTTCCGATTTTGAATATCTTCATCCCTTTCGAAGATATTCGCCGCCGAACTTAAACTCGTTCGAACTCGTTCGAAATCGGGCCAAATTTTGCATGGTTTTGGCCCCTAAAATTTTTTTTTGTGGTTTGCCCCTTAAAATTTTGGACCGGCATTATAAAATTCGGCCTAGTACCGACCAGCGTGCAAAATTTCGCGCCGATCGGCCGACGCATCTCGGAGATCTCGCGTTGAAATTTAAAAAAAACATCTGCAGTAAAACTGTCCGCTCCGCAAGCTATCGCTTCCGGGCGGACTAAAAGGTTTAATTTTAAATTGTACAGCAGCAATGTTACTGTCATCCTTCGCTATTATTATAACTGAACAATTAACGTTGTCAGTCATGAGACCATTCGATTCGTCGCCAGCTCTTTACTATAAATGGTCCATCGTCACCATGCATCTCTCTTGCACCGTCGTGGAGATATGGCGCCTCAAAGATAATGGGGTCACGACTTTGATCTCTTGGGGTCACGTGACGTCATCGGTCACGTGACTATTCCACTCGCGGTGGGCGACTTCCTATACGTGGTCAATTGTGACCATGCGTCTATCTTGCACCGTTATAGAGATATGGCGCCTCAAATGTTGGACGCACGGACGTGGACATGGAAAGAAAAAAGAAAGAAGGAAAAGAAAAAAAAACATGGGGAGAAAAAGGGAAGGGGAAGGAAAGTGGAAGCAAAAAAAAGGAAAGGGGAAGGTAAAGGGAAAGGGAAGAGGGAAGGGAAGGTAAATAAAAGAGGAAAGGAAAGCGAAAGCGAAAGGGAAAAAAAGGAAAAGAGAAAAGAGAAAGGGAAAGAAAAAGAGAAAAGGATAGGGAAAAGAGAAAGGAAAAGAAGAAGAAAAAAAGAAAGAGAAATGGAAAGAAAAAGGGAAAGAGGAAGAGAAATGCAAAAAGAAGAGGAAGGTGAAAGGAAAATAGCTAAAAGTTGGACGCACGGACACTCTGGTGATTTTATACTTTGTCCAAATGCTATGCATTGCATTGGACTGACAAAAACATGCACGTTAAAAATATATACACATTCCAAACAGTGAGTTAACACACGCAGGCCTACATCGCAGTCACTGCGTACACTGCCATTCACTTGATCACGCTTGACTGCACACGTACCCGTTATACCACTGTAGACATAGTGCTAGAGATAAACAGTATGAGCGCGGTTGTGGTACAGCTATACGGAAAGAGAACCATGCACGGCAGACTAATGTCTCGGCTCTGCTGCCATTACGGCTGCTGAAGTAGAGAAAATACAATCAACCATATGACATCACGTAAGCGTCATCACTGGCACTAAGCTTCAGAGGAACTGTAGAGAACGAGAGAATGTATGGCGGTGATGACGCGTTATTAAATTAGCACAACACATACACACAAAGCCTGGACGGCTGCAGAGGCTGCAGACAGGCAGGGTGACAGTCGTTGTCGTCGTCATCGACTAATTCGTTTTACACGTTACGTCGCTCTTACGCACGCCGCATACAGGCACTCAAACTACTCACTCACTCTGCTACTCGACGTCCGAATCGCAGAAAAAACAACTAAGGTTAAATTTAGTAGCGTCTTGGCAGGCCCCCGCTGAATTCTAACCTGCAGGAAAATGTTTTTTCGTGTCGGAATATTTCGTCTAAAATGCAAAATGTGAGAAAATTCAGGGGCAAAATTAAAACTCTAAGCACCCATAATCTCTTCTGCTGAAAAGTTGTAGCTGCTTGTCGAAAAATTGCAATTTTTTTTATCCCTCTTAACTATTGAACCCACGACGCTGTTGAAGGATTTGAACCCAGCCACGGCCAGTCAAAAAACAACAAGTCAAACAACACGTGCAACGTTTAACGTAGAATCGTCATGCTGGGGATTCATAGATCATCATTCCGTGTCATTTCCCCTTGGATCTTTGTCGCCGCATTCGCTGTGGATGTCTTCGTGTTTATGCGGTTTCGTTAGCTTCGTACAGTCTGTCGCGGTCGGTCTATGCCTTCCTTTGTATATACATATCGTATTTATAATTGAGCTGAGTCATTTTTTTGAGTGTTTTGAGTTATTTTGCAGTGTGGTGATTCTGGTTTGTGTGTCAGTTCGTTATTATAACGCGGCAGGTTTATCTCGCTATCGTCCGTGCTGTGTGGATTACTTCCATACACGTCTTCGAGTTTATTGTTTCGCTAAGTTAGTAGCCAGTGTCATTAATAAGTACGCACAGGTCACTTTCGTGGTGACACAGTCTATCCACAAAATGTCATCGTTTGAGGTAGTCGTCTTGAAAACAGTTTTATTCTTTGAGGCTTCTGACACTGATTGTGATCTGTTGTGACTTTTTTTTATCTTCGACTAATGTATTGACATTGCAACAAATACACACACGGTGTAATTGGGGCACTATATATTTTAGACATGATTTAACATATGTCGTTATAAGCTATCAGCTATGAGCTATTTACTGCGGGTGATATGAACGAGTTCGACTGACGATTTTAGCTTGCAAGCTAAGCCAAAAATGGTACCATTTGGCCCACCTTGTGCGTGTATCTGTCGTCAGAATAATTAGTGTGGAACAGATAAATTCCTTATTTCTGGAAAAGGCTACTTCTAAACTCATTCAAAACACTGTTATCGCCGAATAATATGTTTTGATTAACTCAGGCCGGACACATCTATTCTCCAGAAAAGTTTAGTTAATTCGGGCAATATTACCCTGTGAATTTGGTCTCGGGCAATATTTCCCGAATTTAAAAAAACAATAATTTTTAATGATGACCGCAGCGCCAATCATTATTTGTACAATACGTCCGTCTGGATACGGGTACACTGTACCAATTGCACGTCCGACTGCATGGCGGGTGGTCGGCTTCGCTAACGTGTGTGGTTTGCCGATCTCTCGTCTAAGTGTATGGACCACACACCGAGAGTGACAGACGTCTGTGTATAGTCGTGTATTGCATTCGTCAATAATCCAAGACAAGACGAGTGGCATTCAAGCCACGTCTACACTCTACAGCAGCTGCAACTCGCTCTGCAGACCGATCGCTTGTATACGGTGACCACGCGTCATCTTACATCTCGCATTACGAACCAGGAACAACATTGGTCGTTTTACCATTGAGTCCTGTTACCATGGAGTTCTATACACAGAACTTCATATTATAGCTCTACCCACCGCAGTCTGTTTTCTTCACCGATGCTGTGAATAGTTGCGGGTTTGTTGTGCGATGTGAATGGGTCACTTTTCTCGACCCGACTCGACCCGACCCATCAGCTCATAGACAAAACCCGACCCAACCAGCAAAAAGTCGAAATTGATAAAAAAATGAGACTTGAAGCGTCGTAGCTGAAAGACAAGCATCAGAGGCACGGAAAAACTTTGATCATCTGCGTCGTCTGTGTTCGGTAAATCAGCAACCATTCGATTGCACGGTAATTGTTTTAATTTATAATGTCAGCGTCCAAGAGAACTGCTCCTTGCGGTTGGAAAAATAGGATAAAGCAAGGCTCCTATATTAATCAGTCATTCAATCATTTATTGCGTTAAAAGACACCGCATACATGCAGATTACAACTAATATAGCCTAATGTACCACAGAAACTAAATAAACGACTAACCTAATAAAACGATTAAAAACCAGCAAGAACAAACCACAAAATCAACACTTCTAAATAAACAATATGCTTTCGTACACTATTCCCGTTCTCATTTGTGGTGTCAACAAGGTGTTCTCGCATATTCTTTACTGGCTGAAATTGACCAATAACATACAGAATATCAGCCTATTGGTGTACAGCATGTAATTATTTTAGCTGGCTAGTATGTTAGCGTGATTAAAATGCGGCACACGTATGATGTCGTAAGTAAATGCCTCAAGCCGCTATTCTCGGTGTAAGCTTTATGCCAGAGCAATTACGTTGACTGCGGATGCTGCGCCTATGCACGGAAGCTGCTGCATCGTCAGCGACTGAACGTTTACAGAGGCGACGTTGGGTTGGGTTATAAACCAAACATCTGGTAGTTGATTCGGCGTAGCGCAGCAAACCGAAAGATACGTGGGTTAAGATGCGTGATTCAAACGGTCAAACACCTTGAAAATGGTTGGAGCGCTCGGAGTCACGGTAGACAGACATTATAAAATTGGTCTAACCAGAAACATGCAACATGTCGCGTCTGACGTTTTTCAAAAATACTAATTTACGTTTTTTCAGACTGCGTTAATGCAAGAATTGCCTTAAGTCAGCACAATAGCGATGACTATTACGGGGTGCTATAGCAAGGCCAAACGTCTGGTCTTTTTCTTAGAGGTTGGTTTGGCTGCCTACATGAGGCGAACACGTGACTTAACTTCACACGGAATTCGGAATTCATCCCAACAGTTTAGACACTACGCCCATGTGCTTTCTTTTTTGTTCAACACGTTTCTTCTAAACAGTCTTTGCCTTTGGCTCATGGAAACAGATTGTTTTAAATCTTCTGCAACCCGCTGTAAAACTTTGCCTTCGTGATACTTAATACTTCAATGATTCAGTAACCGTAATTTGTCATGGAAAGAGTTCTTTAAAAGACATTCATTTTTCTGTTACTGCATTCTAACAGCTTCCTGTTATTGTTTTGTTGCTAAAATGTTACTTCTAAGTTGCCAGCAAGCACAGTGAAAAACATGAGATGTGGATGGCGCAACAACCCGTCGCCAGTCAAGCGGTCCAGTGAGTGAGCGAGTGAGTCTTGTCCTAACATTCAATTGTTTACTCCAACCAGCACCAACGGACAGGTCGGATTCTTCTAAACATTTTCTCTGGCGCGCATTTACACTATTCACTCTAATCGGACGTCAACGCCAAAGCTTTGTGCGCGATTGCCCAACATTTTCGATGCATTGAAAGTAGGTCTAATCTCCCGGCATCGTGCTACGGGCCTAGCAATGATGAGGCTGTTGGGAGGCAAGAGATAGGCGAGCAGCGGCAGCAGCTACATCAGTTTCATTACGCCAACATTCATCTGTATTGATGTTTTCGTGGCCAATACATCACACAGTGCTAATATTTACTACCGTAACAGCAATCGTCGCCACTCGTCATTCAAGCCGCCGTACAACGGTGGTAGGCCTATAGACCTACCTCGCAGACGCTTATTGCTCGGGTCACTTCAGATGTCCAATAAATATTAGTATAATAAAAAACACTTTTGACTGCCAGCTTGCGCTTGCATTTAGAAAAAAGAAAATAAAGAAAAGCTGTTTATTATTATGGCAGAAAATAATTGTAGTATATAATATACTACGTCGAAAATTTCGTGCATGCGCACTTAACCAATTTGAATGTCTCTATCCAGCAGTGTCCCCGGTTAGAAAAAGTACGGGGAGCAGCAAATTACAATTTTCCAACAAGCAGCTAAAAAATTTCGGACACACAAAATTATTGTTGGTGCTAAACGTTTCAATTGTGTCCCACATTTTTTAAAAGGGATGATTTTCAACTCTAAATTTTGTACTATTAAAATTTTTGTCCCCAGCAATAAGCAATTTTTTCACGACAGGCTATAGAATGTGGGTGGCAATTACCACGACGCGACTGTCTCTAACTGGAGACAGTCGTATTTACTATTTCACAGACTGACATCTGGCTGCTGTCCACCAGAAAGTAGTAGGCTATGTGAAGCCAAGCTGCGCTCGGTGTTTTACGACAACAAAACAGGAAGACAAGACAAGACGGCACGCCGCTGGCAATTCAATATTCCAGCCGCGCCTGTTCGAGTTAGTCTGTCTCCTCGGTGAGAGAATACAACAACAGACAGTGCGCCTGTCACACTGCACGGCTTCCGTCGAGTCCCAACAAATGATATACAGTTACAAGCTCCAAATGACTACCGGTACCGTAGTCAGTATTACATGTCTCGTACATGAATAATTGAATTGGGTACCGGTGACATACGAGTTAGCTTATGTCTGAGAGTTTTTTAATTCTGGTATAAAACAAAAACGTTTCCATGGACATTTTCGTGTCAACAGTTTTCCAATTTCAAGGAAACATTTTCTAATAACGACTCCAGCGCCAGTCGCCATTTATACAGTGTGAAATAAGCTTACATCATATTATTATTATTACTTTTTATACCCCAGGTAGTAAAGGTTTCCGGGGGTTAAAACAAAAAAAATTTAAAAACAAAGTGTCGGAGTCACTAGAGGTCTGGTGCATCGCCGGCCTCGACAAAAACTCCCGGCGATAAACAGTACTGCATTATTATTATTAACCATTTAACCATAAATTCGTAAAAAAATTGCATGCCAGCAGACCGGCGAAAACTGCATCTCTATACTATCAAAGCAATTTAAACAAAAACTCGCGTTTGCTCTACTCATTTTTAACATTTTTTGCTTAAAACTGACAACGAATGCCTTAGACTTTTTTGCGCACTGGGCCCATGAAGTGTTCTCAGCGCTGGGTGGCCGCTTAAGCGGTCATTTTCCCCGCAGGTAACGGTAAGGCCTTAGACTTTCACAAAAATCTTTAAAAACGTGCTACGTATTTAACGGGTGTCCAGCTAATAACGAATAATCATGGCGTTAACTTGACACCGTCCTCCCTAGCCTGCAGTTCGAAATCATTTAGCGGACCGGTCAGCAAACTTAATTCCGCAGCGAACAGTAGCTGTCAATCGTTATTCATGTTTTGGAAATGTTTGAGTCTTTCTAACTCGTGATTCATGACATGTGACATTTCACATTTTCACTAGAGCGACATAGACCGTGAAAGATTTTACGTCTGGCTTACTCGTTTATTTCGCACACATAGTGCTTATTGTATGTATGGTATAGTCTGCTACTGTAGGCACGTAGTACAACAAACGAACAGAACAACGCCCAAACGATTATTACTTTGCCAGGCAATTTCGCGCTGATGGTCGTCCGAACAGTCTCGTGTTATAGCCCACAGCTGCGGGATGGACAGACTAAGCGCTACGCTTTAGCGTGTCTCCTGTAAATGGGAGAGCGCCGGTGTAATGGCGACGTTATGTGAGTGGTCGCTGTCATTCTGAGTTTGTCGTGTAAGTGCAGACAAGCAGTTGACATGGCATCAATGGCATCAGTATAAGCAGGAGCGGAACACGTTCTATTTCACGTCGCCAGTGCAATATCGACAAATAGTGCGCCGTGTCTTTACCGCTGCGGTCAGACGGAACAATCACCCCCACTTGCTGGCTTGTTTCTTTTTCATTTTTTCTTTAACGCGGACAAAACATTTCATGAAATTGCAAGTTATCAAAAAATGACTCCTGCGGCAAAGCAACTAAAATAAGCACAGAGTACTAACAGAATAGAACTAAATGTCGGGTACTCTAATATTTTTTTCTTATTCTTATTTTAAGCAGCATGGAGCGTTAGCCCCCATAATCTCCTTTGTCAGACATTTTCAGCTGCTTGTCAAAAAATTGCAACTTCCTGCCCCTTCCGTAGGCGGTAGGCCTCATCGTAAACCGATATTTCGACATGTCGAAATGTTGCAAGGTGGTTTTACAACTTGTTGTCTACCAGATCTACAACAAGTCGAAGTAGTGCAGTATAAGAAAAAAAGAGCGTGGTCAGCACGATCATATAAACTGGCCGCGGACAGAAAAGCGACGGAGATAGATACGAGTCGACCCAACACGTCTGAGAACGTGTCGTTAATCAAGCACGCGCTTAATTTCACGCTCTTGATAATAATAAACCGCAGTCAGATCGTTACTCGTGCCTAGCTTAATGCCTATGAATTGTTTATGAAGATCATGGCTGTATGTAGCGCGTTTATTGAAAATGTAGGCGCCTACTGTACGATACCCATTCTTATCGGTTTCCTTTCTAGTTTTTACACCTTTCTTATGTCCGCTGTTCGCATGTTTCTGTGTCTGTTTGTTGCCTGGATAACTTGAAAAATTACAAAACGAATACGATGAAATTTTGTCAAATAGTTAGTCCTGGTCTAAGAACGAACTGACTAGATTCTGATGGCGATCCGTAGTTTTTCCGTAGATTTTGCATCACACTTCAGTAATAATTTTTTTACCAATATGAAATAAAGTATGCAATCGATTTTAGCAAGTCGTGAACGGATTTTGAAAAAATTCTACGGAGCAGTGGAGAGTGGCACGAGTAGGCCTACCAGTCACTTAGATTTTGGTGCCCATCCGAATTCAAGGTTCATGAATCCGGATCTGGATTAGAGATACACACAACAGTTGTATTAAGTCTGCTATGTGTTCGCCAGATGGTAGCACTGTTCTTGGCGGAAATTTGCGATCTCCGATTGCTTCTAGTTCATTATTTTTTTAAATTTACATAGTCCCGTGTGGCAAACTGGTCGCTATGCAATATAGCAAATAAGTAGGTAAATAAAATACACTCAACTCTACAGCATTTAAGCAGCATGAACCACTTCAGCCACTGCTGATACAGAACATGCATAAAAGTCGAACCAACGTAGGCCAAACGGTGCGATGCCTCTGATCGACGAGATATAACAAGCAGTAAAATAAAGTGAAATGCGTAAACAAGATAAGTGTTAAGCCGGTAATAAAACGAGGTATCGTATGCAATTCAGCCCAGCAGCAGTAGTACAGTATCCGCGCTGAACTAGCGCGTAAAACCAAGATCTATCGACTCAGCTAATCCTTGGTGGCGCGCGTTTTGTCAACAGCTTCTGCATAATGTTTGCAGGTTCTTTAGCTAGTGTATAAGTGTAATTAATCACTAGATGGTGCTATTGTTACACACACACAGCTCAGTCTGAGTTCATTGAATGACAAAGCGTCGTGCAGACGAAACCGTTGTGTAGTAGCAACGTAATTTATACGAATTCAGCGACAGCCAGCTTAGCCGACTAGCAGCGTGCTTTATGCGATACATTTGCATGTTCAGGACACCGGATGCAAACTCGGTGGGCCCCATGTAGGTCTACTGCAATTCTTCAGAGCCGGAAAGACACCATAAGACACAGCGAGGGACCGAAACGACTTGGATCGACGATGTAAGTAAGCAAGTAAATTACAAAACAGTTTAATGCATTATATATCAACATGCATGCACAAAGAAATTTTATTAAGTCACAATCAAAGTGCAAAGAAACAGTAATGTAAAGCAAATATTGAATTAACTAGCAAAAACTTTAAAAAACACATCTATTGCGAAAACTTTTTAGATAACAAAAACAAACAATAAGTAAAACAATATAAAATCATTTCGGATTTAAATGGTCTCCCCGTAACCATTCACCCGCACGGCGCACACCCGAATGAAAAACATTACATATGTTAAACAGCGATTACGATATGAAAGATTTTTTGTCGGGTTCAATTGTACAGCTGCATGGACAACTCACAGAGTTCTCCTAGGTCTAAAATAATCATAAGCCGAAGACTAAACTGAAATCGCTAGCCCAATGTTTTCAGACAGCGAAAGGCAAAAGCGAATAGAGAATGGTTGTGTCGTGACACTCAGCAATGAGCATGACCGAAGGCAAGGCAAGGCAAGGCCTTGATCAATACAAATGCAGGGCTCTTCAGTACATGTCTTAGTGCATTCGCAGGCAATGTGCAGAAATTATTATCGATTCGTAATCAACACTGTGCAGACTGTTGGCTGCCGCTGATGCAATAAAATGCAACTTCATGAAGCGTCAAGCAAACTTATACGAACAATGTACTAACATGATGATGAAAATAATATTCTTTTTTCTGGAACAACAAACTATGTGAGTCCATAAACTTTCAGCAAAAGCCAAAATAACACGGCCGAAAATAAACGTAACACCACGTCGAATACTCGTAGGCCTGAGCTAATCCCCACGACAGTAGATATTGGCGTATTTGTTGGTCCAATTGCCTTTCCGCGACCGATGCACGGCGTAATGGAATCATCGACCCTGCACGGTCTGCATGTCGTAGCAATCTCAGTGATGTCTCTGCAGACCAGTTCCTGTATTTGTCAGTCACGTGGTCAACCACGTGATGATGACGTCATCAGACAAGCTGCCGACGGCAAGTGACGACGAATGTTTACGACGACATAACGACGACAGCGACGACGACAGCAACGTTTGTAAACGGCTATCTTTGGCGGCGGCGAACGCAGTTATAGCTTAGCTGTCCAGCAGACCTTGATTATGCCGATGATGTCGTGCTAATGGCTGAGCAGACAAAGACGTTACGATCAGCTCTCACGAAATTCCACCAGACTGCTGAGGACCTTGGTTTGCACTTATCGTGGCAGAAAACTGGGTTCTGGTGATCCTGCTGCAGACATAACGGCTGCTAACAACACCACTGAAGCAGTCACAGAGTTCCAGTACTTGGGCTTTATTCAGTCGTCTTCTGGCAGATGCTATCCAGATCTACATCGACGAATTGGAGTGGCATCCTCCGCCATGCACTCGATGCAACGCTGCTGGCGTCAAAAGGGTCTAAGTCTGGTCACCAAGCAAAGACTCTACCCAATTTGTGTCCTCCAAATCTTATTGTATGGAGCTGACACATGGACCCTACTGGCAGACGACACACGCAGATTACAATCCTTCCATATGTCATGCCAACGCCAGATACTGGGTGTGAAGTGGCAGGACCGTGTCAAGAACATCGACATAGCCGACAGGACCGGTTTGCCAAACATTGCAGATATAATCAGCAAAAGGCGCCAAGCACTGTTTGGTCACGTTGTTCGACTGGCTGCCACCACACCTGCACAGCGCACACCAAGCTTTAAGTCAGGTCATTGAAATGAAAGCCTGGCAGAGTCCGGGGATACTGGCGAAGACCTCCTGTGCGTCTTTGAAAGACCCCGGTCAACTGGAGACAGATGTGGCAAAGTGCAGATAAACGTGGACATCGTGGGGAGTCGTCGCAATGGACCTCATTCTGTCTACGCGTCATGATGATGATGATGATGATGAAAGCAGACTCAACTCAGTGTGTCTAATGTTACTGCACAACACCGCAGTGCATGAGAACGAAAGACCACAGAACAAAAGAACACCAGCCTAGTTGTTCGCTCGACAATATGCTAAATAGCCCGAACCGACCATTTAACGAAAGAACTAAACCAAACATTGCCATAAGCTGAATAGAAATAAGTGGTGGCAACTAATAACTGAGTTGTAACTTGTAACACAGACCTACCTACTGCAGCTGGGTATATCAACGAAGTTATTTCATAGCCGGTTTAGTACTGAGATGGGTGATCGTTCGCGAATATACCGCTTTGGCGTTCGACCAAGTTACCTAGGTAAACTCAGCCTGGCCATCCTTCCGTGGATAAGAGCAGAATAAGTGCCAGCTTAACTTGGGGGCATAACAGACACATTGCGCGATGCACCAGCCGCGTCAAATGTCAAATGTAAATTTATATAGCGCAAAACCTCTAATGCGCTGAACACACCAGTACTGTGAAAACAAAAACGTTTTTAGCGACTGTCTGAAAATGTTTCCAGAACATTCCGGATCACGTAGGTCATCATGGTCTCGCAATGTAAGCTGGCGTCTGGCTGAGAGCTAAAAAAAACTGTGATCAGCGCCGCCCTGTAGGTTTCATAGCTCGGAAAGGTTCATCCTCCGAAATTTCTCAGAACGATGGCTCTCTTTGTAGCAAAGTCGCTGTAGTATATTTATGAAATGTCTGTGGCGGACACGAACGTGTGCTGCGTGCATACCGGCTATAAGGTTAGAAACGACAGAATTCAATCTTTTCGCTCAGCAACGACGACCACAAGACATAGCGAGGCCGTAAACAGTGGACGCAGACTGTCGGCGCGGTCTAGACGATGATAACGAATTTATCTCATTCAGTTCGGTTGACGGACTCCGGGCATCATTGATAGTCTCTACCGAGACGAGGCGCGCGCAACGCTTCAGTGCACAATCGCTGCCCACAGCTGTGGACCGCAGAGCGTCGTTAGGCTTCTTCTCTCACAAGTTTATAGCTTACTTACTGGTTTACAGCAACAATGCACAAGATGACAACACGAAAAACGACAGCTTGGAGAACATATGCGACCAATTTTTAATACAACATTAGCACCTCAAAGATGCTGCTTTGTACACTTGATAGTGAATGTAGTAATAACCTGCCAGCTGAAGTGACTTTATGCTTGTTTATCTTTCATGTTTGTACTTTCATTAGTTTTATGCAATGATAATATTTACTTATTCATTAAAAAATCGCACTACGATGGCTAACATCGTGTCTTTATTGACAATTCACGTTGTGCTTGAATGCAACGATTCAGCGCTGACGTCTCACAGCAGTATTCAACGGACTTTCAATTACAGCTGATGAAGATGCTGCCTTGCTGCTGCTGCTGCTGCTTCGGGCGTCGTCATTAGGAGCCATTTTTAGCTGCGTCGCCAAAAGCCAGCCAAACGTCTCATCGCATCCCGTGAGGCTTGACGTCGCATAAGCTCGGCACCGCACTAGCAGACTTATGTACGTATAATGGTACAACAGGCGACACAACAGCTCGACGATGAATAGAGATTGCCGCAGAGCCGGAGAAGCAAAACCGTCGTATTGCAAACGTGTTACGAGTACCTGTGCGAAACATATGGTAGTAGGCCTAATAGTTGCAGCAGCAGTGGTGATGGCAAGGACTGTTAATATAATCATATTAGTAATGTTAATAATAACTAGAAGCGATCAAAAATCTCAAATTTCCAAGAGAATAGTGTTGTCATTTGGCGAATACACAGAACTTAATACAACTGTTTTCTTCTAATGGTAAAGAATCCGCAAACAGTCTGGAAGGCCATCAAAGTCTAACTACTTCCTGTCCAGAAGGACATATCGTTTTGTAATTTTCAAGTTCTTGGCTAACTTAAATTAATGCTATGGAAACGAATACTGTATAGTAAGCGCCTGCCGGTAGCCCAACTTATTCCTCAATTGCTTCTGTCCGTGGCAAGAGTAGCAGCCTGAAAAAGTAAGTAAGAAAAACGTAGATATATATAGCGCATACTAGTATGGAGAAGTTCCATGCGCTGAGTCTAAAAACGCATTATCAAGCAATCCTCATAAATGCTGGCAATCCATTTCTTTTTCGGTCGTAACGGTTTAAATGGCTGGATTTAAAAGCTCGGTGCTTGGATTCACACCAAAGTTCAGGTGCCCGCGCATGTTTCAGGGTTCAGAATTTGCGGTTTTCTCTCCTCAAATTTTACACTTTAAATGCTAAGTAAGGCCTACCATCATTAAATAACGGACAAAGCTGCTATAACAAACAATAATATAGAACACGTAATAATATGAAACACGCCATAATTGTGGTGCAACCAGTGAAAAAAGCCAAAATACAGTTAAAGCTCTAAAGTCCAGACTGTACGTGAAAAGTAATTAATTTTACTAGTGCGGTCGGGATTTGTCGGCAGCTGATAATAAAGCATCGACGGCTGTCTAATTACGTTCGTCTGTATGCAGGTAGGTGCAGGTATAAGCTAATGTTATTGACTTCTGTCGCTGAAGCCGCAGGTGTAGTGTATACTGTATATGTTGCAGATGCAAGCTGCTGCAACAGGTGTCAGTAATACAGGTGCCACTCATACCGGCTTATTTATCTCACCTCAGCCAAGTTCTGCTTCTGCCGTTTACTAGAAAAGAAAAAAGTAAAAAGTGTGGGATCTTTAATTTTGTAATGACATCAATGACAATTTAGCAAGAAAGCAGTCAGTAGCCACAGACAAGCAACAAGGTGCAAAGGGGAAATTACGTGCAGTTATCAGACGCGTTTTACCTTAAATTGCTGAAATTAAGATGTAAGATAATATTCAATCTCTTATATCATTTAAACAGATAAAGTAAACAATTTATTTTACAGCAATTTGAATTAAATGCCTCTTTGCGCAGTAAAGTAAATGTCAGTAAAAACATAATAAGAAATTGTCAGTCGCGAGACACTGGACGCAAACGTAGAAAAAAACAAACAAAAACAAGAAGCAATCGCATACACATCATTCTACCCGTTATTGCTATTTTTATACAAACGCAGTTTGTATCCTGTTGGGTGTGGTAGAAAGAAAAATAATCTGAATTAAATTGAAATGCCAATTCAAATCAATTTAGTTTGTTTTACTTTGTTCGCTTTGTACTTGTCACAGACCTCTTAAAATAAAGACTGGCGGCTTTTAAAATGCTCGGGTCCACAAACTTGGGTCCATCAGTATTTTTAGTATTTGTACTATAACTTTGTCAAACGTGGTCCGTTTGTTACAATTTTGTACACAATGTGTTACAGACAACGTGAACAAATGTTGCAAATTTGGTTAACGTACAATTTCTATTTTTCGTGTGTGCATATATTGTGGCTGAACCATATTTGCAATGATTGCAATCAAGTGAACGTATAGCACTACTACACATAGAAATACTGTACTGACAATGATTATGTTTAAGTACATCGAAAACAAAAATCACACAATAAGCAAATTTGCATCATTTGTTCATGTTGTATGTACCAATTTGTATACAAAAGTTCGTAACAAACGGACCACGTTTGACAAAGTTATAGTAAAAATACTAAAAATACCGATGGACCCAAGTTCGCGGACCCGAAAACGACTTAGGCCCACAAGAACGAAAACCCAGCAAAATGTTATTTACGTCTGTATCATGCTTACTTGTTTATAGGAGCATGCAATTTTTAACATAAGCTATATTTGTTTTTTTACCAGTTTTGCTCTACTGTGTTCATGCAAGCATAGAGTTTTGCTGAATGCAATAAGCAATGACAGTTGAAAATTCATTTTTTTGTTTTTTTTTAGTTATGTACATCTGTTTAGTTTGGTATGTTATAAAGAATAGCTTCCGTCAGTCCTTATTTTAACGTGCTCTATGTTATCGCACAACACACGGCACTGTCGTTGTTCTACGAGTCAAATTTATATGCTACTCAGAGCACGCGAAATACAGTGCAGAGTATCATTTCTATCATTCTATGATCTAGCATCCGGACCACGATCTGCATCTGCCTCTCCCTCCTCGCGTAATCTTTTACACGCTAAGATTAAGACGCGAGAGAGATGATCCGAACTAGCCGATGTGACGTCACGGATACTGAGGCTGCACACGAGCCGATGGCGAAATAAAGATAACGTAACGCGGAGGCTATTAAACGCTGCCTGGCAACGCGATCAGATAACAAGGGCGGGCTACCCTCCATCAGCGACCTCAGCGTAATCGAAAAATAAATGTGCAATAAAAAGATGAAAAACGTTGAAGATCTAGAACACTTCAAATGTCAATCAACTCAATCAACTGATTAGCGTTCCAGCGACAACATTTTAAAGATATTTCAATATTAAGTTAAGTAGCCACATAAAATTCGTGAGTCAATATCCGAAATAGCTTGTATGTGAGGTCATGTGCACTCTAAGATACCAAGTGGGCGCGTCGTACTTGTTATGTCACATCTGCACATTTTCCAGGAACTTAAACAACGAAAATTAAACCCCGTTGATGCTGCTGCCAATGTTTTATGTACATGCAGTTAAAAGTTTTTGTCTCTGATATTACGAGTTAAGTTATTTCGCTTATGTGACGCAGCAACAGCGGCGTTAATAAACGCAATAGGTTAAGCATGGCATATTACAGACCGCCATGCCAAGTAAAGACTGGCGATAGTAGTTGGGCTTGTCATTGAAGTCACGACAGTCTTCGTTCATCAGGATATTGATCAGTGTGTCAAGTTCGAACTCGATTACTGGCTGCAGTACCGCCAGCCACCACCGTGCACGTCTTGCACAGCTTGGGTGGCCGAGACAGGTGAGGCCGGCGGCGGGATAGCAAGAGGGAAGACGGATTGCGGGTGGTCTGACCCACAGCTGATCTCATCAGAGCTTCTACGAATTTGTCGTCGACGTCAGCAACTACTACCGACTGGATTTATCAAACAGTTCAACTGACTATTTTATACTCCCGTGTCAGAGTATACACTAATGTACGAAATTGTGTGATTTCTTCTGTTACAAACTGCAGTCGATTTCTGTTAAACAACTTAAACTACGTGCAGCAGCAGTAAACATGATTCTGTCAAATCCACGAGCTAGACATTCTTACAGAGATTTCGAAGACCTTTAGCTTTCGTTTGTGTTTCGCCTTTAAGGTCCCAGTTTTAGTATAATACAGTATAGGCCTGGCCTGACCTAATGACTTGAACTAAGGTATGATACAAGATTAGCCTACTTTAGTTTATTTGCTAGCATATCGAGCCAAGACTATACATTTAACAGCCAGCAAATCAACTCGATTCCTCAATCTAAATAAACTGCAAGTTTGAATAAATACATTTATATAAAAACTAGCACGACCTTTCCGCTGTTGTAGGTAGGCCTACTGTAGTATTAAAGTTTATAGATGATAGTTTGTCGTTTGAACGTCCAGTATATAGTTTTTACTGCCACTACTACAGCTGGCGACCACTTCCTATGCACAACATTCCGTATCCTCGTATGGCTGTGTTAAATTATTTAAGAAGTATGCGACTGAAAGCCACTAAGTGTCAGTAAAACAAAAAAACGTATGAAATTTCGCATCAAAACTTCAGCCAACACAAAGCAGTCGGATTCAGTCGAAGCTATTACAGTTAGAATCAGTAAACGTTTCCGAGTAGAGCCTATAACCAGTAAAACAAACTGCGGAAAATTCAACCGATTTCCGTAATTACAGACTCGCAGACTGTGCAGAAAAAGTTCTTTTTACATAAAAACATTTTATGAGCAAAGCAAAAACTGTATTGGTTTGCTATAAAAGTAAGGTTTGCTTTTGAAAAAAGAAGACTAAAAGCAAACATGTTTTTTGTACAAAAAAGAGTTTAAGAGAACGTGAGAAATTTGTTAAGCTGCATGCAAGTAAACATACTTTAACGCAATAACAAAATCAGTGTAAAATATGGCAGGCTTTCAGACAAAGCTGACGACCAACAAGCTAAACACCCTTAAAAAACAAGAAACACAGGGTGGGTAAAACGTGGCACTTTACTTTTGTGAATATTTTCGACATTTATTGACCGATTTTCAAAAAAAATTTTTACGGGCATACTCTGCAGACAATTATTATATATTTTGCCAGACCCGTAGAGAGGGTGGGGG